>Ga0172381_10006961_pt1 | contig 11266 bp, 11 predicted proteins | sample Leawel6488metaG_FD_119754 | JGI IMG/M metagenome (GOLD analysis project Ga0172381, IMG submission 119754) | Leachate microbial communities from a municipal landfill in Southern Ontario, Canada - Leachate well 64-88 metaG | ecosystem: Engineered > Solid waste > Landfill > Unclassified | place... | reverse complement strand
TTTGTTCTTCGATACTATTGATAAATGTCGATTGAGTGCCTAAACCAACCGCTTTTTGCTTATCAAGCGGGGTGTAATGCTTATATCCGCGGCGCGAAAACTCTTTTATTAGCGCTTCGTGTCTTAAATAAAGAGCTTTTTGTTTACCAACCCAACGCAAGGTTTCTGGGTGGTGCGAATACCCGCCTTTTCCTCCATGCTTGGTTAAAATATTCCACAATCCATGAAGTTCCCGGTGTTCGGCGAGCAGGTGTTTCCGACACAAATATTTTGGATTGATATCCCAAATGCGCATATTAGGATAAGATTAAATTTGAACAAATAATTTATTAATTTTCTTGATCAATATTTTTAATGTCGGAATCAATTTTCTCCAAATCTTCTTTAATTTTATTTTTTTCGTTTCTTAGTTCATTTAAATTACCAGCAACTTCAGAAATAGTCGAATTATAATCTTCTTTAAAATTATCATCCTTATCCCAGTCGCCTCCTTGCATAATACCGCGAGTTTTTTCGGCTTCGTATTTTGAAATTATGATTTCGGAATTAATCTCGTTTAACTTATTTTCCAAATCTTGTTTTGAATTATTAAGAGATTCCAATTTTTCCATCTTAGCTTGTTTTTCGGTTTCAATTCCCTTTTCTTCAGTTAAGGGTTCTGGCGCCTTTTCAATCAAAAATCCTTTATATTGATTTTCTATACTCATATTTTTTATTATCTTATTTTGTTATTTTCCTTAATATATAATAAAAATACCACATAGCTCTAATTTTGTAAATGTTTACCTCTGTGTGATATTTAGCCATCGAACTTTTATTTATATTCGATTAGTTAACCATTTTTCGCCGCTTCTGTTGAAAAGGTTTTAGATAAATAAAAAAGGAGCGATTAACTTTGCCCCTTAAATTATATTTTGTTGTCTTTCTTGTTTCTTATTCATGGTTTTTATTATAACATTTAATTGCTGCATTTTATTATGCATTATTGCGGCATTTTACAATTCCTGGATTTTTCTTATTTATAGATTTATTTATATTACAAATAGCCTTCTCTAGATTCATGATTTAATAATTTAATTAATCATAAATTTCATTTTTGAAACAGGGGTAAGGATTTAAACTGATATCGACCAATAAAATGAGGACCTTCTACTCAATCATTGTGATAAATATAATATTAAAACAAAAACGGACATTTCTGCTCGTTTTTATATTTATGCTCGGGAACAAGGATTCGAACCTCGATTAACTGGACCAGAACCAGTCGTCCTACCATTAGACGATTCCCGAATGTTTAATAATTGCTTAATCTGAAAAAATTATATATTGGTTACCCTTCTTTGTAAAGTCCGAACTATTTTTTACCTCCTCTTTTTTAACCTTATAAAGTTCGGACTATTTTTTTATTCTTTATTCTACTTTTGGTTTCATTAGTGGAAATATTTGGCATTCTCGAATCGGCTTATCTAGTAAGAAACTAAAAAGTCGTTCACTAAAGCCAAAACCGCAAGTTGGCGGCATACCATATTCCAAAGCCTCAACAAAGCTATGATCGTGAGCCTGGGCTTCTTCATCACCAGCCTCTTTAAGTTTCTGCTGTTCTTTAAACCGGCCTTCTTGATCAACTGGATCATTGAGTTCGCTATAACCATTACCGATTTCGGAACCAGCAATGATAATTTGGAATCTTTGGGCGACTAAATTGTTATTATCATCACGTTTGGCTAGTGGTGAAACTGTAATTGGAGTACCGACCAAAAATCCCGGACCAGCAATTTGGCGGCGGCAATATTTCCAAAGGTTATCAATCGCTCGAGTAATGTTAAAGCCTTTCTTGTCATATTCAACTTTAAGTTCTTCTAATTTGGCAATTATTTCTGGTTCAGTCGCTGTTAGAACATCAACGCCAGTCATTTTTTTGACGGTTTCACGGTAATCATAGATTTCCCATTTACCACCCAAATCAACGTCAAATGATTTTATTTTAAATTTAAGAGTAGCAAAAGTTTCCTGAGCAATATATTTGTACATCTGCTCTGTTAGAGCCATTCCCATTTTGTAATCAGCGTAAGCCCAATAAAATTCCATTTGGGTATAATCCTGTAAGTGTTCCGCGTCCATACCCTCATTTCTAAATTGGCGTCCGATTTCAAAAGTTTTTTCGAGACCAGCCACCATTAGTTTTTTTTGCCATAGCTCACCCATTGATATTCTTAAATAAACATCGATATCTAAGGCGTTGTGATGGGTTTTAAAAGGTTTGGCGTCAGCCCCTCCAGCCATAGTTTCAAGAACCGGGGTTTCCACTTCGATAAAACCTCTTTCTAGTAAGAAATTTCTCGTTGCTTGCCAGAATTTAGCTCTTTTCAAAATTATATCTTTAACATCTTTGTTTAAAAGGATGTCTAGATAACGTTTACGTAATTTGTCTTCTTCATCTTTTAAACCGAACCAGGCATCCGGAATTGGTCGCAGGGCTTTAGTTAGTAATTTCCATTCGGTTACAAAAACGCTTTTTTCACCTTTATGGGTTAAAAAAGCCGAGCCTTTAATTTGAACAAAATCAGAAACATCAATTAATTTTATAAAAGTTTTGTAGGCTTCGGCACCGAGATCTTTTTTTGATAAGGCCAGCTGAATATTGCCGGAAGCATCTTCTAAATTAGCAAAACACAAATTACCGTGTTCTCTTTTAGCGCGCAGACGGCCGGCGATATGAAATTCTTTTTTATCGTTCAAGAGCGAATCAAAATCAGTTAAAACCTCTGCAACCAAATGGTCGCGAGTTACTTGAGCGGGATAAGGATTAATTGCTAATTTTTGGAGTTCCTCAAGCTTTTTTAAACGATCTTCTCTTTCACTGCCCGCACTGAGGATTTGATTTGTCTCCATATAATTATTAGATTACTTTAACGATTTTATAATGCATTAAGCCTCTGGGGGTTTCAACATCAACGTTTTCGCCTTTTTTCTTGCCGATAAAAGCGACTCCGAGTGGCGATTCATTAGAGATTAAACCGTTTAACGGATCGGATTCATTGAAACTGACAATCTTATAATGTTTTTCTTTATCGTTAATTTTAGCAACGACCTCGGAACCCATGGCTATGTGTTCACTATCGGTTACTTTATCGACAATAGTGACATTTTTTAACATCGCCGAAAGTTCTAAAATCCGGCCTTCATTTAAAGCCTGGGAATCCTTGGCTTCGCCGTATTCGGCATTTTCTGACAAGTCGCCTAATTCTTTGGCTTTTTCGATTCGATCAGCGATTTCTTTACGTCTAACCGTTGAAAGATAATCGTATTCTTCTTTTAATTTGTTGTAACCATCTTGGGTAATAATTTGTTCAGGCATAAGAATAAAATACTAAATAGTAAAGTTAAACAATTTTTCTATTTAATAAGCTAATAAATATGAATTTATGGAATTTAATATACTTCATTTTACAATTTATGGCAAGGCTAAATTTTTTGTAATGGCAGAGCCTCCATTAAGACGGCGGCGAGCACTAAATAACCAATACCTAAAGGATGATCAAGATAGGGTGTAAAAAAGTGAGTAATCACTAAAACCATAGCGCCTAAGACTAGGGCGCCGGCTAAAATATTATTTTGGCGATATTTTAGAAAGCCTTGATAGATAAAAAAAGCTAATAGAGCTAAATAAGACAATAGGCCAAGGAGTCCTAATTTTAACCAGAAAGCGAGATAGCCCCATTCAAAAGCATAAGTGGTATATTCTCCGGTTGGATTACTTTGCAGGACACGCGGATCACTACTTTTGTAAGTTACTTCACTGCCAAAACCGGAACCGATAAGCGGGTGACAAGTAATCTTGTGCCAAAGAGCGGGCAACAGCGACCATCTAGAGGCGATAGCGGCCTCACCAGAGTCAAGACTGGCCCGTTCGATAAAAGAGTCAGCAGAAAAACTTCCCTGTTTGGTTGATAACGGAATCATGATAATGATTACTATTAACAAAACTGCTGCCGCTGCGGAAGCGACCACTAACAATAATTTCGACCAAAGATTTTTAGCTCCAAAAAATATTAATTGCCCCAGCAAACCCAAGAATAGGACAATAGCCGTTGCCAGCCAAAAACTGCGGGACATAGATAAGATGCAAACGCTCCAGGCGCCAATCATAATCAACCAAGCATTTTTGTTTTTTATATTTAATAAGAAAGGAATCATTACTAAGGCAATTGAGGCGTATATCTGCGATTGTAAAAAGATTCTTGGCCACGAACCAATTGTGTTAGTTATTTCCGCTACACCAGTAACTCTCAGCCAGCGATATAATTCGCTAGCAATTATTAAGTTGTGAGTAAAAATAAAAAGGATAATCAAAGTTTCGAAACATAACCAGAGAAAAGCAGCGACGATTGTTTGTCCCAATCTTTGATAGGTTTCTTTATCAGCCCGATAATAGACAGATAGAATTGGAAATAAGAGTAAGAAAAATACCCAAGCATTAATATCAGAAAAGATATTGGTAAAACTGTTTTTTTGGATAAAGGCGTTTGCCAGAGCGATTAAAATAAAGGCTGCCAGTCCTAAAAAGTATGGCCAAAATTTAAAACTTTTAAGATAACCGGTAATCTTTACCCGCTCTTCTTTATGGGTCAATTTTAGCAAATAAGCCAGGGTAATAATTGTAAAAATTATTATCCTAATTGAAATTGGACCCAGTTCCAGTAAATGTCCTTTGGAACCGATAATCAGTTCGACAAACATAATCAGTAGGCCATTTTCCAGGTTTTTAAAAGTCATAACCGCTACTATTATGGTCACAATAATAGCGCTGATTATTTTTAGAGTCGGATAAAAATAGCCCAAAAAAGAAATAATTTCAATAAAAGCGATAACACTTAGCAGAATTCCGGTTTTTTTGGTAATAAGCTTCATATAATAGATTAGGATAAATTATGTTTTTGATAGATAATCGCCATGGCGGCTTTATATTTTTTAACCGCCGGCAAAAATGGACATAACTTGTAGGCGAATGACGGTAGCCAAGAGCTCATTGTGCCCCCGGGGGCAACGGTAAATAATAACTTATCAACAAAGATACCAACTTTATTATTTTCTAACATTGTCAGCCAAAGATCCCAATCTTGAAATTTTTTAATACTAATATCCCAGCCGGTTTCCGGAAAATCGGCGCGGCGAATTAAAGCCATCGTGTGAATATATGGCGCTTTTTTTAACTGGGCGGCGTCAAAAGGCCGCCCCTTAAATAATCGACTTCCCCACTTAAAAGAAGAGTAAGCATAGCTCGCTGTTGGTACGGCCGATAAGGCGGATAATAAAGATTCTAAAGCGTCGGGCTCCAAAACGGCATCAGCATCGCAGAAAAAGAAATAGTCTCCTTTAGCATTTCGCGCGCCATTATTTCTGGCTGCCGGAGCGCCTTTGTTTTCTTGATTTAAAAAATAAAAACTTAGTTCGGTCTGATTGGCTGCTAAAAAATCAGTAAAAACTTTTTCTGGATTATCGGTCGAACCGTCATTAACAATGATTATTTCTAAATCGCGATAAGTTTGTTTATTTAAACTTTCTAAAGTTCGGCCTAATTTTTCGGCTTGATTGTAAATCGGTATAATTACAGAAATCATAAGTTATTGTATAGTTTTTTAATTTGTTCTGTCCATAAGAAATCACGAATTACCCTTTCGCGGCCTGTTTTTCCCAGGCGTAAGCGTTCTTCTGGATTGTTAACGAGAAATTTGATGGCACTGGCAACTTCCTCGGTTTTTTCCGGATCAACTAATAGACCAGTTTCTTTATTAATAACTGCATCACTAACTCCACCGGAACGTCCGGCAATTACCGGTTTGCCGTATAGGTTAGCTTCTAAATAAACGATGCCAAAGCCCTCAAAATCACCATTAATTGATCGCGCCGGCATTACGAATATATCACATAAATCTAAAAACGACCATTTTTCCAAATCACTGACTTCGCCGGTAAAAATTACTTTTACTTTTTTTTGAATGGCTAATTCTTTAAGATAAGAATCAGCTTCCCCAGTGCCGGCCACAATATAGCAAATTTTATTTTTAGTTTCCTCATCCAAAGAAGCAATTGCTTCAATTACCGTATCAACCCCCTTGCGTCGGACTAAACGTCCCAAGCTAAGCAGAGTGACTTTATCTTTAGTTTGATATTTATCTTGAAGTAATGGCGTGGTGTTTTCTAAACGATTAACTGAAGTACTATCGATTCCGGGATTAATAATTATTATTTTATTATTAAGTTCTGGCGCAAAATCCTTAACTAATCCAGCCACATAAGAATTGGCGCAGATAATTTTTTTAGCTTTTTTTAAAATCAAAGAGGCTAGCCATTTTTTTCTGGGTTTTTTAAGAGCAAAAGCAAAATCCATTCCATGTAAAAAAACTCCGTAATCAAAAGGTTTTATCAAATATTCTAAATAAGCGACGGTGCCGAGCGGCAGTATTTGACCAATAAAAACAAAGGCCCCGGGATTTTTTTTAAGCGCTCGCCTAAGATCGCCGATGGCCAGCAACCAATGTCCTTTAGTTTTATGGATAACTTCAACCCCAGATTTATCCGGCCAATATTTTGCCAGATGGCCGTAATAATTGGCTATTCCGCCTTTAAATGGCGGATATTCAAGCGTAAGTAAAATGCTTTTCATAGTTTATCTTTTAAACGAGGCACAAATACTTTTGATATCTTCTTTCTTAAAACCACCGACGAGATAAAGAAAAATAAAGTATAATAAACCGCCGGCAATAGTAGCGACGATAACCGGCATATAGTTTTTGCCATAATAAACAATCATCCCCATAATGGCGGCGGCCCATAAAGTTTTGCTTAGTGTAACCAGGTTTTTCTTAGGTCGATAGTTGATTATTTTTTTTGTCTCAATAATACCCAGGACGAACATTAGAGTGTTGGTTATTAAGACCGTAATACTGGCGCCGATTGCTTGAAATTTAGGAATTAAAATAAAATTTAAACCAACACTGATTACAGTAATCGTGGCCATAAATAGCAGATTTTTTCGTTGGCGGTCACAGGCGTTAAGCAATGAACCGATAGGAAAATTAACAAAGACAAAGAATAAAGCCAGAATGGAAATTCTCAGCGGCCAGAGGGCTTCATTGCCCGCTTTAAATAAGTCAATAATTTTATCGTCTAAAGCAATGACACCAACAATAATCGGAATAGAGATTATGGTTAGATAATTCATGGCTCGTTCGAATGATTTAACCAGCTGTTCTCTGTTATCAATCCAATAAGCACTCATTGCCGGTTAAAGTGAGGCGGTAAAGGCCATTGGCAAAAATTGCAAAGCGTTAATTATTTTAAAAGCAATCTGATAAACACCAACCTGATGATAATTAGCTAGGACACCAATCATCACGGAATCAAGATAAAGATATAGGCGCTGGAAGATGGCAAATAAAGCGAAAGGCCAACTAATTCGGATAATATCAATAACAAATTCTTTTTTAAATGACAGTTTCCATTTTAGATTTAAACGATAACGAACCGTAAATAGGCTGTATAAGAAATTATAAACACTGGCAATCGCTAAAACCACCATCGCTGTTTTAACGCCATAGCCTTTTAACAGAGCGAAGTAACCTAGAACTAAGACAATTAGTTGATAGATAACCGAGGAAATGCTTTCATATTTTAAATTATGAAAACCGCGGACGGCGGCAAAGAAAGTAGTTGTAAAAGAATCAAGCACCATGCAGACCGAAGAAATCATAATTAACTGGAAGGCTAAACTGTTATAATGAAGGAAATAAGCCGTGCCAGTTGATACCATCAGGGTCAAAATTGCTAAAGGAATTTTAAGTGAAACGACATTGCCTAACCAATCAGCCGCCTTTTCTTGATGTTTCGCTACTTCCCTAATTAAAGTATTAGCAAAGCCTAAATCGATAAAAATGGCAAAAATCGTGGTAAATGATAAGGCCGCATAGTATTGCCCCATCATTTCCAGGCCGATAACCCGAGTTAAAATAATAAAGTAGGTAAAGGAGATAATTTTTTGCAAAATTAAGGCCAGGGTCAGATAGGAGGTGTTGCGCGCGATATTAGATATTTTATTCATGGAATTAATTATAACAGCTCTTGATTAATTTTTGAAGTTATGATAACATTGCCTAGTAAATATAAATAAATTAAAGATAAAACTCAAGTATGAAAAACGACATCCACCCAAAGTATTATCCTGATTGCAAGGTAAGCTGCGTTTGCGGCAATACTTTTACTACTGGTTCCACTGAACCGGAGATTAAAGTTGAACTTTGTTCAGCTTGCCATCCTTTCTATACTGGTAAACAAAAATTAGTCGATACGGCTCGCCGCGTTGAAAAGTTTAGTGCTAAGACTGCCGGTACCGCTAAGATCGCTGCGGTTCGTAAAGGTAAAAAGGTTAAGACAGCGGCTCGGGCTGAAGCTCGGGCGAAGAAAGAAGTTGTTATTAAAACTAAGGATATTAAGAAAATTGCCCAAGTTACTTTGGGTAAAAAATAGCGAATTTTGTAAAAGTAATCAGCTTTTGCGTCGTTTTGATATTAATCAGAACCAGGCAAGTTATAAGCTGATTATTTTTTTAATAAAAAAAGCCATTAAGATACTAATATCTTTATCCGGGGTGGAGGATTCCAAGATAAAGGCTGTTAATACTTAATGGCTAATATCGTTTTGATATGTTAAAATAATAACATATTTTTAAATATTGTCAATAATTATAGAATTAATTTTATTTAAAGTTAGCTAGTGATAAACGTATGTACGAAGATGTTAAACAAAAATTTGCCGAACTAGAAAGCCGTTTAAACGACCCGGCTTTGTTGAACGATCAAAAGGAAATGATTAAGGTTTCTCAAGAACACGCCAATCTTCGTGATGTTATCGCTAAAATTGAAGTTTATGAAAAAACTTTAAAGAGTATTGAAGAAAATAAAGTCATCATTAATACGGAAAATGATCAAGAACTTAAGGATTTAGCGAGCGCGGAATTAACCGAACTCGAACCGGCTAGAGATAAATTATACGAAGAAATTGAAGAGGAGTTACATCCTGATAATCCTAATGATAAAAAAAATGCGATTGTCGAAATTCGTGGTGGTGCTGGTGGTGATGAAGCCGCTTTATTTGCCGGTGATTTATTTCGAATGTATCTTAAATTTTGTGAAAAAAATAATCTTAAAGTGGAGGTTTTAAATTCCAGCATGATTGGTATTGGCGGTTATAAAGAAGTAATTTTTTCAGTTACTGGATCCGGCGCTTATGGCTTGCTTAAATATGAGGCCGGTACTCATCGGGTTCAGCGGGTTCCAGAAACGGAAAAACAAGGGCGAGTTCACACTTCTACAGCTACTGTCGTGGTTTTACCGGAAGCGGAAGAAGTTGATATCGAACTTAAAATGAGTGATTTACGAATTGATACTTTTTGTGCTAGTGGACCGGGCGGCCAATGTGTTAATACTACTTATTCGGCGATTCGAATTGTCCATATTCCTACGGGCACCACGGTTAGTTGTCAAGACCAAAAGTCACAGCATCAGAATAAAGAAAAAGCTTTACAAGTTTTGCGTTCCCGTTTACTGGCCAGGCAAGAAGAAGAGCGAATTGCTGAACAATCTAGTGCCAGGAAGACACAAGTCGGCGTTGGTGATCGCAGTGAAAAAATCAGAACCTATAATTTCCCGCAGGATCGTGTTACCGATCACCGGATTAATGAATCTTGGCACAGTATTGCTCTTATTATGGAAGGAAATTTAGATCCGATAATTAGTGCTCTAAAACATGCTGCTAAAGAAGAACAAAAAAACCAAAAAAATTAAAGTCAGCTTCTTGTTAAATGAGGCTTATCAAATTTTTCAGGCTAAAGACTTTAAACAGTATCCGCTAGAAGCGGAATTATTATTGGCGCATACGCTCGGTTGTAACCGGGCTTTTATTTTAGCTCATCCGGAATATGAAATTACTCCTAAAAAAATCATTCAATTTCGTAAATTAGTTAAAGCGCGTTTGGCTGGTTGGTCGAGTGCCGTTTTACTCGGGACTAAAGATTTTTATGGTTTAGAATTAAAAGTGAATAAAGATGTTTTAGTGCCCCGGCCGGAAACAGAAATCTTAGTCGATTTAATTTTGGCGTATGTCAAATCGAAGCCGGAAGCCTTGATTATGGATATTGGGACCGGTTCCGGAGCAATTATCACTTCCCTATTTAAGAATTTAAAAAATAACCGTTATCTTTTTTACGCGTCTGACAAATCCCGTAAAGCTCTTTTAGTGGCTAAGGCTAATGCTAAAAAATATCAGGCGCCAATCGGCTTTTTAAATGGTGATTTACTTAAACCATATTTACCAATTATAAAAAAAGCTAAACCGGAGAATATTGTTATTGCCGCTAATTTGCCCTATTTAAAGCCAGAAGAACTTAAAGAGCCAAGTATTAAAAAAGAACCGAAATCAGCGCTCTTGTCCGGTTCCGACGGTCTGTGGCACTATAAACGCTTGTTTAATCAATTAAGTTGTCTTAAGGATTCTAAAATATTTTTAGTTTGCGAAATAAACCCCGAGCAAGCGCTTCAAATAGAAAAACTAGCCGGAGCTAGTTTTTCTAAAGCCAAAACTTATTTTAAGAATGATTATACCGGCCGAATTAGATTTTTTATCTTAGAAATCTAATAAGTGACTTTTTGCAGGCTACTGATTACTTCAATCCAAGTAGTTCCAGCGTTAAAAATAAATTCATTTCCCTCTTTATCATAATAGCGCGCTCGATTGGTAGCACTGCTTTTTTTCCAAGTGCCTGTTTGACAGCTGCCGTCTTGGCATAATAAAGCCTTGCCCGATAAAGCCGCCGACATTTCGAGGCGCGATTTATCATCATTTAAAGTTTGGAAAGCTACTTGGTGAACGATAATATTTTTAGCCGTAACATTTTTACCATCACTATCTAAATAAGCATTATTGCCCAAATAACGATAATAACTGTTATCTTCGGGATGATATTGCCAAGAAACGCGGTAGCTAGCGGTGTATTTAATTTTAATTGTTGAACTGGCGACTAGTGTTGAAGTAGCACTGTCTTTAAATTGCCAAGAGTCAATCTGACTGCCTGATTCATTATTATCGCTTCGATATTTATTTAGATTATTAATCGAGGTTAAGACATTGTGCGGGGCGGTACGTTCACTAATACGCCAAAAATAGGAACCGTTATAGAATTCATTAAGATCATTTTTACCTAAATTTTTAG
>Ga0172381_10006960_pt1 | contig 11267 bp, 13 predicted proteins | sample Leawel6488metaG_FD_119754 | JGI IMG/M metagenome (GOLD analysis project Ga0172381, IMG submission 119754) | Leachate microbial communities from a municipal landfill in Southern Ontario, Canada - Leachate well 64-88 metaG | ecosystem: Engineered > Solid waste > Landfill > Unclassified | place... | reverse complement strand
TCGTGGTCTTCAATACTGGTACTCATTCCCTTGACCATTCGGTAGGTCATTCGGATTAGTTCGCCGTCAGTCTGTGGTTCTGTGGGGTCATAATCGTCAGTCACGATCCGGCCACCTCCTTGAGTTTGCACTCGTAATGGTCAACTCCCCACATGTTGCGCGGTGACCGGATCGGGCCCAAAATCTGGTACAGCCCGGCCACGCCCTCGCAGGTCGTCGATATTCGGTATTCTTCTTCCTGCACGGTCGCATTGCCCGGCAGATGCACAAACACATCCATCGCGGGGTATTCGCCGGCCTGAAGGACTTGCATACGGGAAGCCATCTGGTAGAACCGGGCAGATACGCCGATCTGGTTGTCCTGCCAGTAGTATTCCTTCTCGTTGCTGCCATTCAGGTACGTGGCGGGGGCACCGGATAGGGTTGCATGCCCGGCCGGGCTGTGGTTGTCCGTCAGGGTCTCGCCGCTCTGGAATGTCCCCGTAACCGTCCGGACAATCAAGTATCCGGCCGTCACGGTCCCGACTGGTGCCTTGTCGATAATTGCAGTAGCGCCCGAGGAAGCCCCGGTCACTGTTGCCCCGGCTGTAAAAGCCGAGGAGCCAGAAGCATAGGAGAGCTTCTGCTTCGGGTATCGCCGCAGAATCGTGCAGGTGTCGGGGTAGAGCAGCATGATGGGTAAAAACGGGGAAATTGCCCCGTTACGGTAGCCTCACGTATGAGATGGTTGACCGCCCGGTACTGTCTGACACAACCGCCCACCGGCCGGCCGGCGTAGCACTCACGCGCCCGCACAGCCCGACTTCTGATGATCCGGTTGAGTTCGAGTAAATCCAGGTGTAGGACCGGCCAATCGAAGTAATGTTATCACTGCCGGCCAGCATGGTGCCCATCCGCTCGGAGTTCGCCACGATCGTGGTACCGTTCGCATCGCATAATGCAAACTGCGAATAGGTGCCGGCGGTCACGCTCGACAGCGTCATGTTCTCATTCACGGAAGCCGTAACGAGATAATTACCGGCTGATGGAGTAGTAAAGTTCAGCGATTGCGTGCCAATAACCTGTGTCCAGCTTGCCGTAAGGTTGTAATACGGCGTTGCGGTGCCATTTGCCATCACAACAGAGGCATTCCCGCTGATGGCCGATACTGATGTGTTGGTCCACGCATAGGCGCCCGTGACATTGCTCACCAGATCCGTCCATTCTGCAACGGAGGGTTTAGTGGTGGTCTTCCAGTCAGCCGATACCGGGGGAATTACTACCCCCACAATAAACACCAGCACAATCAGGCATGCTAGGGTATTCCAAAGAGGTTTCATGGTAACGCCATCCAGTATACGGTCTGAGTAGTCCCGGCGGCTTGCAGGGCGGTCTTAATCGCAACCGTGAAGGTGGTTGCTCCGATCGCAGTCACAGAGACCATTTCGGCCTCTACGCTTCCCGAGACCAGTACGGTAGTCGGGGCGCTGGCGAATCCGTGCGCAATAGTACCCCCATCGGCAGTACTGGCAGCGGCGCCGGATTTCCCGATCAGGGCGGATCCCGCGATGCTGGTGACTTCTCCCGAAGTGTTGTAAACCTTCCAGCCGGCGCCGTCAAAGACCGCACAGCCGTTGGCCGGGATCACGAGTGCCGGGGAGATCTGGGTTCCATCCACCAGCACCTTAACGCCCGTAACGGCGCTTGATGACGTGTTAGTCAGGATGATCGTTTGGATTTTTGCAGTTTCGGTAATTTCAGGGGTGTACAGGACAGCCGAGGCGGTTGTCAGGGTTCCCTGCGCGAGCGTGAAGGGTTTCTCACCGTAATTGGTAAACTTCGTGCCCATCAGGGAATACGCGATGACGCCCGTTGTGCCGGCCAGTCCGGTTACAGGGATTTGTTCTGATACGATGATCATCTTGTTTTCCTCCTGTTGTGGTGGTCTTATGTCAGTACTGTATGCTCAGGAGCTGGGGATGAGCCAGCTCCCGAGTGGGGGGATCACGGGAACAATGGTTGCGGGCCGGTCCCGGGCGGCGCCTGTTCGTTGACTGTTGGCTGCCCGAGCGTGTTGTCGTCGTAATCCATTTGGGGGATCCTCTGATTACTCGGGTGCATTGCCTTTGCAGTCTGGGAATCCGCCGCCTTAACGCCCGATATGGCAACCGCCATGCGGCTGTCCTTGAGCGTGACCATATTGCGGTACAGTTTGAAGAACCGCGTGACAACCTCGCCGGACTCGCCGTCAACGTGCCGCGTAACCGAGAAGTCGCCCGCCCGGTACCCGGTATCATCCGAATCGCCCTCAAAGGCAAGGTGCAGGAAATGGCAGACCAGATACCCAATCGCCTGATCCTGCTCGGCGCCCTGGAACCCCGGATCCTCCCGGGCAAACCGCGCCTGAGCGTTTTGATTGGCAACGTCAAACATGGTCTGCGTAAAAGTTTTGGTGTACGGGTTTTTGCTTGCCCCGAACACGAAGGGGCTGACAGATTCAATGTACTCGGGCGTTACGGTCATGCGGGATCAGCTCACTTTTCGGTCTTTTTCGGAGGTTTCAGGTTAAGGTGGGGTTTACCGGTCTTTTCGGCCGGGGCTTCTGCTACATCCGGCTCTGCGGGCGTCTCAACGGGCGCGGGGGCTGCCGGGGCGGTGTTCGTGGGCGCGTTCAGGCCCGCCACGACCGGAGACCCGATCCCCTTGCCGCCATGCGTCTGCGTCCAAGTGACTGGTTTGTCAGATACAGGCTGCGGGGCAGGCTTGTTGTAATTGGGATCAATGATCTCAATGAACGGCTGGCTGGTGAGTCCCATCTTTTGCAGGAACTCGACTTCCTTTTCCGTGATCTCCTGTTCGGTACCGTGGATAAACATACCCTGACGGCCTTCAAGGTTGAAGTTCTTCAGGCATTTCACCCGGACCGTCCGGGGCTGTTCTGCGTTCTGGTTTTCGTTTGTCATAATTTGGCTCTCCATATTTTTCTGATGTGTTCGGACTTCTTTACAGAGGGTAGTACCCAAAGTTGATGACAGAGATCGAGCCCGCCCCGCAGGCTTCGCAGGTGATCGTCATGGCGGTCCCGACCGTCCCCTGAAGGGGTGAACAGAACACATGATTGATCGGCGTGCCTATCGCGGTCGATGCCGGGATCTCTACCTCATGAATGGCTGTGCTGCCATCCGAAACAACGACCTTCGCGGGAGATGCCCCGACTGCGGCGCCTTCAATGCAGACGATAAGGTGTGAGAGGCAGATCTTCTTGCCGGTCACTGCCGTAATTGTTACCGTCTGCGCTGCGTTGGCGCCGCTTTTGGAACTTCCCGGTAAACAGGGTGGCATTGGGGGTACCTCCCCTGTTTAGCTCTGGACGATGTTCGTGATCTGACAGGCTGCTGCGGGCTGCTTGAGATGCGGGTACACGAGCGAGGTCATGGTCGAGTAGATCGGCGAGTTGTTGGGGTCGCGGGAATCGTACCCGAGCGAGGTCTTGACATCCTGAATGATGTACTCCTCGTACCATGTTCGGGTCGGGTCATCCGGTAGAAGCAGGGCAGTGCCTTTGGTCATTGCGGTGATGGTCTGCTGGCGGCTGGTCAGCGGGTCGGTGACAGTCACGGACGGAAGTTCCCATACGCGGCCGGGGCCGGTCTGTTCGTTGTTCCTGAGGAGCAGGAGCAGCTTTTCCATTTCAGAGACACCGAGCGTAGACTCGATACCGGAGGCATACGAGTAGTCGTTGGCGTTCATGAAGAGGTGGTAGTTGCCGTTCGGGGGCTTGACACCGACATCCTTGAGCTGGCCGATTGCCGCAGCAACGCCTTTCTTGAGGTTGCCGAAGTACGAGCCGTTGCCCATGTTGATCGCGGAGGTGTAGGACGTTGTGGCGCCCTGATAAAACCCTTTGATCTCGTAGTTGGTGCCGTCCTGTGCCCATCCCTGGAACATCAGCACGTCTTCCTTGACGGCCATCTGGTACGCCTGGGAGTTCGCGCCGATCCGGGTAATGTCGATGCTTCCACCGGCATAGTTCATGAGGGCGTTGAATTCCTTGCGGTCGAATTCGGTCTTGTGCTGGAGTACCGGCAGTTCGACATTCTCACGGCTGAGCCGGGGCTTGTCGCGGGCGTCGTCCGGGCGCGGGAGCTGGTAGCTGATGGTAGCGGGCCCGACATCCGCGAGCCTTACGGCATCCACGGAATAGATCCCCTCTCCCTTGATGTTCGGGTTCGCCGGGATTGCCTGCCGTGCGATAGTCCATGCCCGCAGGGGGTTGATCGTTTCAAGGTCGATTGCCTGTCCTGCACGGAAAAGTAACTGTTCGAGTGCCATGATGATCAGAGCTCCGAGACGACTGCAATATCAGTCGCGGTTGTGGTGGTGGTTACGGATTCGGCGGCCTCTCCAACAATGCGGAGGCACGGGTGGAGCAGGTGCAGCCAGATCGTGCCGGCAACTGCGGCGGTGCTGGACGGGGTATACGAGATGGTCCGGCCAACGGTGTTCTCGGTTGAGACCGTTGACTTGTAGAACTTTCCGAGCACGTTGTAGACAGTGTTGGCGTCCTTGAACTCGGTCGGGGCGCCTGCACGGAGCAGGGCACCAAGGGTCTCAGTATCGGTTGCAGCAGCGGCTCCTGCAAGCAGGGGACCGACAACGCCGGCAGTGGTGGTGTCGAGTGCCGCGAAGATGCCGTTTGCGTCTCCGGAGGTCTCGCTTGAGAGCGTACCGACATCAAGGGTCTGGGAGGCTGCTGTGACGACTTCAACGAATGAATCCGGCAGGATCGAAATCCCGGCAGGGATCACGACGTGCGTGTTGACCTCCGAGGATGCGGATGCAGAGAACGGGATCCCGAGGAACAACCCGGCGGATGCTTCAAGGCACGGTCCTGCAACCTGCCCGTCAAACCAGTTGCAGAGCTTCCGGCCCTGCTTGATGGTCATGTAGGGGTACAGGGAAGCCATAATGCCGAAGTTCTTGCCCTTGTAGAGCCGGGTCTCGACCTTTGCGCCTGCAATGCTTGACTCGTACGCCTTGGTGATGTACGCGGGCCGTACGTTCGTGTCAACGTCATCGTAGCCGATCCAGCCGTAGGGCCGGTGGGTTGCGGGGTTGACTGCAACGTAGGCGTCGTAGTCGCTGTATCCGCTGCCGGATCCGAGCGCTGAGCCGGGTGTGGCAAGCCGTCCCGCGATGAATTTCGCAATGTTCGTTACTTCGGTCACGTTGAACGACAGGCTCATGGCAGGGTCGCCATACCATACGATCTTATCCGTGAGCGGCTGGGGTCTCTGGATTACGGTTGTCATGTTTACAGTCCCTCCTGCGTTCCGAGCATATTAGCATGGTACACGTTGGGGTTCTGGGGATCGCGGCGGACACCGGTACCGACGGAACTGTATCCATCAGGGCTGATCCGGGCGTTGAGCTGCACGGCCTTCTGCTGAGCCCACTTCTTGAACTCATCGTCAGACATATTGGCAATCGACTTGTTGGTCCGGCCAGCGTGGTCCTCAGGGACGTGCTCGATGCCGTCAAGCTGGGTCTCTCCGGCGCCGTCCTGGAACATGCTCTTGTTAACCCGCATGAAGTGTACCGGGTCTTCGGTAAACTGCGGGAAGAGCGTTTCAACGTCCTTCTTGTAGCCGGGCTTGAGGAGGTTAGCGAAATCGCCTTTCTTGGTGGCGGTCTCTTTGGCTTCAAGCTTGGCGAGTTTCTGCTCAAGGGCATTAATGCGGGCGTTGGATTTCTTGGCAACTTTCTCTTCGGCTTCTGCCTCTTCGAGGAGTTCCTTGGCTTTTTTTTCTTTCTCTTCAGCGGCGGAATCGTCTTCGCCGTCAGCCTCATCGCCAAGCTCTTCATCGGTCTTGGCGGCGGCTTTGCCCTTGTTGTTCTTCGGAACTTCCTTTGCCTTGTCATCAATGGGGGGTAAGCCCGACATCTCGCAAAGTTTCATCGCATACTTGCGAAGGTTCTCTTCACTGATAGGCTCTTCACCCTCAGCGGCTTCCTTCATCTCATTTGCCATCGTGCGGAACCTCGTGGCGAGATCTTCCGCAGCGGCTTTCTTGTTTTCTTTGTCAGTCATGCTTTTGTTCTCCTTCTCACCTTCATGTTCATCTTCGTGGAACTCGGCGAGGTGACTCTCCAAATGCGCCTTTGCCGCCGTTGAAGCTGTACCGAGTCCTTGGGTTTGATCGAACCTTGCGAGGGCGTTTCGGACACCGTTCGCATTTACTTCACCGCTCGGTTCGTGATGCGGGAGTTTACAGTCCCCGAAGGTCTCGCCGGTCACTACAGCAAAACACGAGCGGATCTTACCCTTCTCGGTCTCACTGAGATCATCCCAGAGCTCCTTGGTGAAGTCTTCAAGTTTCGGCGCGTTCCAGCTGCCGGTCGTCTTCTTGTAGCCGGCCGGGTTGTGCGGTACGTACGGGTACTCTTTGGCTTTGTTCTCTGCCTTTCCGGGCCCGGTCTCGCCGGCCCGTTCAAGCAGGGGCTCCAAGTTCTCGGACGCTGCCGGCTGTTCATTCGGATCCCGGACGGCAAGCATATCTTCCATCGTACTGCACAGCCGGTCAATCATCCCGGAATGAGCGCGGAGATCTTGGATCATACTGTGGATCTTGCCCCAGTTCTTACCCGAGAACTCCGCGCCCTTGTTGGTTTGCGCTCCTTTTGTCACATCTTCATCCTCCAATTCGTTCATCATTGCATTCATGGCATTCACGATCGCGGTCATATCGCGCTGCTCGGATCCCTTGAGGGCGTCCCGGGGAAACAACAGGATATGGTCCGGGTGGACGTTGCCCGTGATGTACTTCCCATCCTCAGTCTGATCGCATTCAAACGCCGACGAGATCCCGAGCTGGGCCTTTGCGTGCCGTTCCTGCACTTCCTGATCGCAGATCTTCCCGAGACTGACTTTCAACAGGGGCCGGCCCACATCCTTTTTGATGATGGATGAGGCAGTCGAGTACCCCACGATCCGGGCTTTCAGTTTGTCGGTACTGGCTTTCTCCAGCGCCGCTGTCTGGTTTTCCTTTAACATTCCCACAGGTGGGTGCATGGGGGCGTAGATAATCGGTACCTTATTCCCCCATTCCTCTGCGGTCGGCTCGAAGGCTTCCAGCGCGTAATAGGTGCCCTGGACATGCCCCTCGTCGTCCGGGAGCCATTGGTCAAGCCCCTGAAGAGTTACATCATCATAGATGGCGCACCGGTTCGCGGCCGTGGCGTTGGTGTGTGGGCACCAGAACATCGGCATGATATTTGTTACCGCCGTATTGCTCTTGGATTTCCGGAACCACTGCTTTTTCTCCTCGTCCCATCTCCATGAGTATTCCAGCCGTTTCCACATCGTCCCGGCTGCGGCGGATTTGTCCTCCGGGGTATCTTCGTGATAGGTAGTCTCCCGGAGATCCCGATAGATCTGATCGGCATCCTTCTGCATGGCGTCCGGCACGCCTTCACCAAGCGGGGGGGTCTTGTAGGGCGGCATTATTCACTCCTGCATTTTGAGCACTCAAATTTTCGGCAGACTTCCGGCCGGGTTTCGTAAATGTTACAGGTGGTGTCGCTGCCATTAATCGCCAGATGCTTACAGACTGCGGGGATCCGGAGCGCAATTTCACCTGCCATAGACGGTAACACATCAAACCCATGGATCCGGTAGAACCGCTCAGCATCCGCCCGGGCCCGCAGGTGTTCCTCAGCGGTTGCATGGGTCGGGAACGGTACCCGGATCATCATCTCGGTGCAGCAGATCCCGCAGCGGGTGCAGCCGGTCATGATACCTCCTGTGAGGGGATTCCGGCGACATCGCATTCGCAAAAATTGTGTACGGGGATCGGCGGGCAGTCATCGATCGGGTAGATCCCGGGCCCGTACCCAACATCCGTACTGGCGATCTCTTGGCATTCCTCACAGGCTTTATCCCCAAGCAGCCATTCTACCAGCTCAATGTCGTTCTGTCGGTAGTTTTCGCGTTCCCCTTCGGATTCCAGCCGGGCCCGTTCAGTCCGGGCGACCTTCTCGAGATCGTGCGTGCTGGTCTCGTCAAAATACTCCTTGAGTTCCCGGGTGACCTTTACGGACGATTTGCCTTCCTTGAACCCGTCCTCGATCACGGACTCAACGCCGCGCCGCATCTCATCAGAGCCGTCCTTAAGCCACGGTGCAAACTTCATTACCTTGGCCTTGTTGTCCCAGACGTACGTACCGCCCCGGTTGATCAGATCGTCCCGGTACTTCTTCATGTAGGCAGTAGCGGCTTCGTAGTTGATGTTCGGCGCGGCATTCTTGCGGGCGGCAGGTTGCCTGCGTGAAACCTTTGCGATTCCTCTCCGGTCCCCCACAATAAACGCCGCGATCCCGTGCTTAACAAGCGCATCGGCAAATCCCGTCCGGTACTGATCGAAGGCTGCGTCAAGTTCCCGGGCGGTTACGGCATTCATGGTTCAGACTCCTAAATTGGGGTTTTGAGTTTCTTATAATAGTCCCGGTCCTCGTCCAGATGGTCCTTGGCGATCTTCGCGGCGATCTCGGGGTTGTCGGTATGCTCCATCTCTTCCTTGATACCGGCCGCCAACTGCTCGGGATCATAGTTGCTGTCCGGCCGGGGATCCTTGCCTTGGATAATCAGGGTAGCGCTCGGGCTTTCCTCATCGCTCCGCGCAACAAACCGGATCCCCTGGTTGGTCATATAGTAGGTGCCGGTACACGTCCGGGTGATCGGGTGGTTCATTCTGCATCCCCCCCTTCATGCTCGGCAGCGTGCTGGACGTTCCGGATCAACTGCTCACGGACCCGCACGAGATCCGCGTATAAGTCCTGCTCGATCCGTCTGGATGGGCCCTTCAGGATACTTTCAAGCGTTGGGGTATCCACGAGGTTTTCCATGGTGGCGGTCTGCGGGGAACCCCCCCCGAATCCTCCGAACGGATTAGGCTGGTTCTTTCCGATCTTCTGGTTGATGGCTCCCCAAAGGTCCGCGTTCCGGGTCAGGTAGTTCTTGAGCCCGTCGTCACCTTCCCCATAAACTTCCTCATCGATATCAACCTCGAAATCCAGTTTCTTGAGCACCTGGAGCGGGTCGGCGATCCCGAGCTGCGCGCCTGATACGCCCTGCTTGAGCCGGGTCTCGGAGGCTTCGGTTTCGGTCTGGGGGAACTCCACCGTGGCAATATACCCCTCATACCCGTTGGCGTCGATATAATACTGTGGGATCCGGCTCCATTCGCGGGAGAGCCAGCCCTGCATGCCCTGGATGTAATCGTAATAGAGGTCCGTGGCGCCCCGGGTGTTACTTCCCAGAGATGCCCCCTGATTCTGCGTGACGGAATCCTTGGGGGTGAAGTAGTCCACAATTACCTGATGGAGCGCCTGCACGGTCTTCATGCCGACTGACTCAGTACCCTGCCCGTCGTGGAAGTCTACCGTGATGATCTCCATATTGGGCCGCAGCACGTACTTGTTATCCGAGGAGGCGTACTGGAGGATCTGGTTGGCGTAATCAATATCCCCCACGTATCCATTAAAGGCGTTCGGGCCCTGCGGGTTCGTGACCTTAATAAACATGAACGGCGCGCCCTTCCGGTTGATGTACTGCATGTGCTTGTTGATCGAGTACGTCATCATTTCGACCAGCGGCACAATCGGCCGGGCGAGCGGGTCACCGGCAAGATCGTTACCCACGGGATCCTTGACCCAAAAGAGGCTTTTCTTATCCAGAAGCTTGGGATAGAAGTTAAACACCGACTGCCGCTGCCAGAACTCGACCTCTCCGGTATTCAGGCCAGTCTTGGGATCCCGGGCGAGCGTGACCCCCTGAAGGATCGGCGAGAATACCAGCGGTTGCCCGATGGGAGGATAATCGAAGGTCTGGGCGGGCAGCCTCACGAGCGCGTCAAGGCAGAGTTCATTTCCGTGCCGTTTCCAGAGCCATGAATATACTGAGAGCCCGAACCCGAACACGTCATAGAAGCTGAACCGCATTTTCCTGAAGAGGTCCACGCGGGGGTTCAGGACCAGCTGTTTCTTGAGCCGAGCTTCCAGTTCGGTGCTGGTCTCGTCCACCTTGCCGGTCTCAGTAACCACGCGGATCCGGATGGGTTTCGCGGGGGTCTCGGTGAACATCATATTGAGCTGTTTCTGGAGTACGCCCCGCATGGCCCAATGGCCCATGAGGTTGAACATCTTATGGGCGGTGATCTCCTGGTTCAAAGTCAGCCACGACGTGAAACTGTACTGCGGGAGCCACGAGGGAACGTAATACACGCCATCCAGAGACGTGCTGCCCGTAAGAGCAGGAGAAACGCCCGTATCCTTCATACCAGAGGGCATGGTGCCGCCCATGAATGAAGGCATTGCGGGAACAATAGAGGTGGGCTGCGGAGCGGCGTTGATAACCGAGTGTCCGGTAAGGGTTATCTGACCACCCGTGCTTTTACCTCCACCCGCTACTCTACCACGACCGGACATTACGGAGTTTTGGTGGTGGTTAATATATGTATCCTTTTGGCTCCGACGTAAGAACAGGCGGAGGGGGGATGGCGGAAGATATTCTGCAAAGTTTCGACGTGATAAAAAGAGAGTTTGTTAATCTGCCTCTATCCGTGGCGCCAGATAGAATTGCAGGGGGCAGTCATTCACGCTGGCCGCAATGCTGGCAGGGTGATCAATGCCCGCAGTAATAGTGCAACCCACATCCTTGACGCTTTTTGAGATGTCCTTAAGCAGCGCCGCTGAGAAGAGAGAGTTTGCCTCCTGTTTCCCCTCTGCGGTTCCGACCACTTCTGTGATGCAAAGATCGCCCTCTTCTGCGCGCAGCATCACCACTCTATCTTCAATGAAGATCCGGATCTTTCCGGCGCCTGAAACCGTACGGCAAATCTCATCCAGATATTTCCCGGGCAGGGAAATCTCACACGGATGCAGGATTTTGGGGGGTTCGCTTACCTCTTTACGGAGTTGTGTGCAATCCACTGTGCACACCTTAGCGGAAAACCTGCCGTACTTTAGCGAAATAGTGGATTCCGAGATGCTCATTGTCACATCGCACCCCTTTGCGTGCAGGAGGGCCTTGTTTAAGAGCGGGATGTTAATACCAACCCGGCGCGGGCCCTGTTTCTGAAATTCCGCCTTGCACGGGCATTCGGCAATAATCATCGATACATTGCCGCCGTCAACCGTTTTAACCAGCAACTTCTCATCAAGGATGTTCAGGACCGCCTCATCAATGCATCCCGAGATTGCTTTAAGGAATGTTGCCAGTGACTTGTAGG
>Ga0172381_10006958_pt1 | contig 11268 bp, 14 predicted proteins | sample Leawel6488metaG_FD_119754 | JGI IMG/M metagenome (GOLD analysis project Ga0172381, IMG submission 119754) | Leachate microbial communities from a municipal landfill in Southern Ontario, Canada - Leachate well 64-88 metaG | ecosystem: Engineered > Solid waste > Landfill > Unclassified | place... | reverse complement strand
GTAACTGTCGGGTCCGGACGAAAGAAAGCAGCCGAGAAGACTTAAAAATCAGCCTAAGTTAGGTTAAAAAGAATAAAAATGGCAACAAAAACAACAAAGATAACCAAAAAGAGAAAAGTGTTACAACCTGTAGTTTCAGGCAGTGTTTATATTCAATCTACATTTAACAACACTATTATTACAGTTACAGATGAGAACGGCGGAGTTATCGCTTGGGCGTCTGCCGGATCAATTGGTTTTAAAGGTTCAAAAAAATCAACTCCTTATGCCGCCTCACTTGCAGCTTCTGCTGCTATCGAAAAAGCAAAATTACGTGGTCTTAGAAAAGCACAAATCTTTATTTCAGGTGTTGGTTCCGGTAGAGATTCGGCAATCAGGGCTTTTCATAGTGCCAGCATCGAAGTTGAATTAATTAAAGATATGACACCGATTCCTCATAACGGCTGTCGTCGTAAAAAAATAAGAAGGCCATAAATAATGAATCATGGTTGCAGAAAATGCCGTCGCGAGGGTGTAAAACTCTTTCTAAAAGGTGAAAGATGTTTTTCTCCTAAGTGTGCAGTAACAACAAGACCGTACGTTCCTGGGCAACACGGACCATCTTCTTATACAAAGCTTACTGAATACGGAAAACAGCTTCGCGAAAAGCAAAAAGTAAAGAAAATTTACGGAATAAACGAAACTCAGCTTAAAAATTACTATTTGAAAGCTAGCCGAAGAGCCGGAGATACAAGCGAAAATTTAATTCAGCTTCTAGAATCTAGACTGGATAGCATAATCTACCGACTCGGATTTACTCCGTCAAAAACTCAGGCCAGACAAATGGTAAGCCATCGTTTTTTCAAGGTTAACACAAGAACGGTTAACATTGCATCAATCAATATTACCGAAAAAGATGTAATTGCCGTTAAGCCTGGGAAGAATGCAAAATTTGACGGCAACGCAAATTTGCCTTCATGGATTAGTTACGATGGCAAAAAAATGATAGCCAAACTCAAGAGCATACCGAATAAAGAAGAAATTGAACTACCTTTCGATATTAATTTAGTTATTGAGTATTATTCTCGCTAAAAAAGGAGAGAAAATGATTGAAGCTAATGAAATCCCAAAAATAAAAGAACAAATAATCGACGACTCAAAGTCGCTGTTTTCAATCGAGCCGCTTTTTCCTGGTTACGGCGCAACACTTGGTAACGCTTTGCGAAGAGTTTTACTCTCGTCCTTGCCGGGTACCGCCATTTCTTCGATTAAATTAGAAGGAGTTGCTCATGAGTTTTCAGCTATTCCTCATGTTAAAGAGGATATGATTGAAATTATCATGAATCTTCGAAAAATTAATTTTAAATCTCATTCAGATGAGCCTGTTACGATTGAACTTTCCGCCAAGGGGCCAAAAGTGATTACAGCCAAAGATTTTAGATTAATCTCCGATGTTGAAATTTTAAATCCTGATCAATATATTGCAACACTCGATAAAAGTGCTGATTTTAATCTTGAAGTCGCTTTGGAACAGGGCAGGGGATTTAAACCTACCGAAGAAAAAGAAGTTGAAAAGAGCGATATCGGTCGAATTTCAATCGACAGCGTTTTTTCACCCGTTAGACTTGTTAATTTCAAAATTGATCATACTCGTGTTGGCCAAATGACCAACTACGACAAAATTGAGCTCGAAATTACAACTTCTGGTGCTATTTCCCCAAGAGATGCTTTGACTCATGCCGGAAAAATTCTTGTCGAGCATTTTAACTATATTGCTGAAGGCAAAGCCGTTAGTGCCGACGAGGAAGAGGAAGTTGAAGAAATTGCCCTCGCAGAAGATACAACAAGCTTAATTGCCGACGTTGATCCAAAAACCAAAGTCGAAGATTTGAACCTTTCAGCCAGAACAGTTAACGCGCTGGTCAATTCGGGAATTAAGACCGTCGCCGGCTTAAAAAGAATGAGTGATTTAAAATTATCAGAAGTTAAAGGTCTTGGAAGAAAAGGTTTCGAAGAGACAAGAGCACTTTTAGGAAGATAAAATGACAATAAGAAAGCTAGGACGAAAAATTGCCCACCGAAAATCCCTGATGAGAAATCTAGCTGTTTCTTTAGTTCTTTACGAGAAAGTTGACACTACTCTCGCCAAAGCAAAAGAAGCAAAGTCTGTCGTTGAAAAAATGATTACGGTTTCTAAGGGACAAGATTTAAAGTCATATCGTCATCTTCTTTCTTACTTTTATGACAAAGGCGCTGCTAAAAAGCTTAGAGATGAGCTTTCCGTAAGATATAAAGACAGAACTTCTGGTTTTGTAAGACTTTATCATTTGAATAATCGCCTTGGTGACAACTCTAAAATGGCTCGCTTGGAACTGGTAGATAGAAAAGTTTTTGCTCCAGTCAAAAAGGCCGATACGAAGAAAGAAAATGAATCGCCAAAAATAGAAGTCGAAAAAATTGACAAAAAGCAGATCAAATCGGAAAGAAAGATTGAAAAATTATCGGCGACAGAACAAAAAGGTGGAGTTACAACTTCAGTCAGAACGAAAGCCGCCAGAAAGACCGGAGTATAAATGAACGACAAGAAATATTATGTTATTGACGCAAAAGCTAAGCCTCTAGGAAGAATTTCTACCAAAGTCGCGTCATTGCTTATGGGCAAAAATGATCCAAATTTTGCCCCAAACGTTGTGCCTAACAATATTGTAGTTGTTATTAACGCTAAAGATGTTTATTTAACAGGTACAAAAGAGCTTTCAAAAAGGTATTTTCACCATTCCGGTTTTCACGGTGGTATTAAGGAAAAAAGCTTTTCCGAGTTGAAAAAGAATAATCCAACCGAAATCATTATCAAGGCCGTTCGCGGAATGATTCCTAGAAACCGTTTGGCAAAAGACACGTTAAAAAATTTAAAAATTTTTGTCGATGGAACACATCCTTTCAGCAAAGAAAACATTGTAGAAATCAAGGAGTAAGATGACTAAAGAGCCCAAGGAAAAATATTTTTACGGAACAGGACGACGAAAAACTGCAGTCGCCCGTGTTAGATTATATCCCGGAACCGGAAAAGCTTTTGTAAACGACAAGAATACGCAACTCTCTGATCCCGTAATCGAACCCCTGAAACTCGTTGGCAAGTTTGGCGGCATTGATATTTCTGTTAAAGTTTCCGGTGGTGGCAAAACAGGACAAAACGAAGCCATCAGACACGGAATTTCTCGAGCTTTGATTGTAATGAATACTGAATTTCGACCAACACTCAAAAAAGCCGGATTTTTAACACGTGATCAAAGAGAAGTTGAACGAAAGAAACCTGGTCTCAAAAAAGCTCGAAGAGCACCGCAATGGTCTAAGCGTTAAGGACAAAAGTGTCCCAGAGAATCGAAAAAATTAACGAACTACTAAAACAAGAGCTTTCGATGCTCTTTGTTTTAGATTTTCCGGGCGAATTTATTACAATAAATTTTATCCACACCAAAGGTGATCTTTCCGAATCAAAATTTTTTGTCGTTGTTAGCTCAAATCATCAATCTGTTTACGAAAAACTAGAGATTAAAGCAGCGCAATATCGGCAAGAGCTCTCTTCGAAGCTGTATTTACGAAGAATGCCGAAATTAATTTTTGTTCGCGATGAGATGGGCGATGATATTGATAGGGTTGAAAGGCTGTTAAATAAAAATCAAATCTAATTAACATTTGGTCTCGATTGTGCTAAAATAGCTGCAGATGACTAAATTTAAGGCAAAGTTGTTTTTTGTTTTTACGGTAACGATGTTTGCTATTGCTAGTTTTTTATTGGCTGTATTTAATTACAATCCGTTCAAAGCCGATTACTCAGTGTTCGTACTTTTTTACATCTCGCTATTTGCTTCGATTACCGGCCTATCAACTTTCGTCGTGATATTTATCAAATCACGATTTAGCCCCAAAATTGATCCGTCATCGTTCTGGCCTTCTTTACGAATCTCCGCTCTAATTTCCTTGGTTTTAGTTCTTCTTCTTTTACTCCAAGGCTTAAAAATACTTGATTTATGGGTTGGCGTTCCTTTGTCCTTGGCAGTTCTTTTGCTCGAACTGTTTTTCCGAGGCAATAAATTTAAGAAAAAATATGAAAGTTAAAGGTAATTTACACCCCGTTTCCGCGCTCCTGCGACAAGCTGTTAAAATTTTTGAACCTTTGGGGTTTGAAGTTTTTGAAGGTCCCGAAGTCGATACCGAATTTTATAATTTTGATGCACTTAATATGCCCTCAGATCATCCGGCCAGAGATATGCAGGATACTTTCTGGTTGACTGACGGCAGAGTACTTCGCACTCAAACATCAAATGGTCAAATCAGATACGGCAAAAAACATAAACCGCCTTTTAGAATTCTTTCGCCTGGACAAGTTTACCGGAATGAAGCTACTGATTACAAACACGAAGCGGCAATTTTTCAATTGGAAGGTTTGGTTGTTGATAAAAACATAAAAGTTGGTCATTTGTTTAGTACTCTTGAATTCTTTTTCAAAAAGCTTTACGGCGATGAAACAAAAGTCCGTTTTACCCCCAGTTTTTTCCCTTTTGTTGAACCGGGTTTCGAAGTCAGTGCCAAGCACAATGGCAAATGGTTGGAGCTTTTGGGAGCAGGAATGGTCCACCCAAAAGTAATAAAAAATATGGGACTTGACCCTAAAATTTATAGCGGATTTGCATTCGGAATGGGTGTTGACCGATTAGTTATGCTCAAATATGGAATTGAAGATATTCGTTTACTGCGGTCAGGCGATATGAGATTTTTAAAACAATTTTAAGATGAAAATTTTAAAAAGTTGGTTAAAAGAATATATACACCAAGATATTTCTGACCCGAGGTTAGAAGAAATTTTGATGTTATCAGGACTTGAGATCGAAAATGTGGAAAAAACTCTTCAAGACAACATTGTTGTTGTAAAGATTAAAGAGATTAAAAAACATCCGAATGCAGATAAACTACGAATTGCCATTGTTGATGATGGAGAAAAAGATATTCAGGTTGTTTGCGGTGCCCCAAATATCAAAGTTGGACAAGTAGTACCACTGGCGTTGCCTGGTTCTGTAATTTCCGGTGTTACCCTCAAAGAAGCCAATATCCGTGGAGAAAACTCACATGGCATGCTTTGTGCGCAGGACGAACTTGGAATTGGCGACGATCACACAGGTATTTTTATTTTGCCGAACGATTACCAAATTGGAAAGCCAATAAATCAATACATTAGCCCAGACTCAATTTTTGAACTTTCTGTTACGGCTAACAGAGGAGATTGTTTATCCCATGTCGGTATAGCCAGAGAAGTTGCGGTTTATGAAAATAGCTCGATAAAGAGGGAACCTATTTCGCTTGAAAAAACTGATTCAGCACATTCGTCAACCGAAATCGATGTCCAAATTAATGAGCCGGAGCTTTGTCCACAGTACCTTGCGAGAGTAATCAAGGGTGTTAAGATTGCTCCATCACCACAGTGGTTACAAGATCGTCTAATTGCCTGTGGGGCAAAGCCGATAAACAATGTAGTCGATATTACTAACTATATTTTGCTCGACTTAGGACACCCGATGCATGCTTTTGATTTGAAAAAAATCAAGAATAACAAAATTATTGTCCGTTTGGCCAAAAAGAACGAGGACTTGGTTTCACTTGACGGTGAGCTCCGAAATTTGGATAAAGAAATGTTGGTTATCGCTGATGCTGATAAAGCTATCGCTATTGCCGGAGTTATGGGCGGTCAAAACTCTGAAATCGATATGTCGACCGATACAGTAGTTTTGGAAGCTGCGCAATTTGAACCTAAAAATATTCGCGCAACTTCTAAAAAATTAAAATTAGCCACTGAAGCTAGTTATAGATTTGAAAGAGGAATTGACGCGGGTGGGGTTGAATACGCAATTAATAAGGCAGCCAATATGATTGCCACGATTTCTGGCGGTCGCGTGATGTCAGGCATTGTTGCGAAGGGTGAAAAGCCAAATAAGATTAAAATTGAAATTTCGCCTGACAAAATTCGCTCACTTTTAGGGCTTACAATCCCCAAAGACGAAATAGATCATATATTAAGACTACTTGGCTTCAGTATTTCCGATGGCAAATGCGAGGCTCCTTTATGGCGCCACGACATTTCTATTTGGCAGGATTTGGCTGAGGAAATTGGTAGGGTTGTCGGCTATGATAAAATTGCACCGGTTTCTCTTGATAGGACGCAAAAGCTTATCAAAACGAATTATTATAGGTTGGAAGATATCAAAGACAAATTGATTGATTCCGGTTATTGTGAAACAATAAATTATCCCTTTCTGTCAGAGAATGATCTTTTTTCAGCGGGACTAAAATCAAGTGATTTACTAGAAGTTGCGAATCCGCTACAGCCGGAGAATCGCCTTCTTAGAAATTCTCTTATACCCGGATTATTAAAAAACGTCGCTAAAAATCCGGCTTTCGACAAAGTTTTGCTTTTTGAAATTGGTCATATTTTTAACAAAACGCGAGAGGATCAGAATCTAGCAATTGTTTCAACGGAAAAAAGTAAAGAGGAATTTGTGCAATTCGTCGACGTTTTTGCTAAACAAATGGAGATTGATTCAAAACTTTTTAAAATCAAATTTTATCAGAAAGGCGAACTTATTTCTTATAAAATAAAACGACAAAACGTTTGTGTTGCTGAAGTGAATTTGTCGAAAGCATTTGAAAACATTTCCGTCGATCAGAAACTAACAATAAAGCCATACTCTTTAGCCGGAATGTACCGTGGTGTTTCAAAATTTCCGTCACTCACTCGTGATTTGGCATTTGTTGTCGATAAAAATATTAAGTCGAACGAAATTTTGCAACAGATTTACAAACAATCACCAATTGTAAACCGGGTCGAGCTATTCGACGAGTTTGTGAGTGATAAGTTTGGGGCGGATAAAAAAAATCTTGCATATCATATATTTTTACAGGCCTATGACAGAACATTGACAGACGATGAAGCCGGAGTTGTCATAAAAGATATTATTGCTGCAATTTCCAATTTATTTAAAGCAAAGCTTCGATCCTAGAATAGATAAAGAGGTATACATGAAAAGAATTTTGATTAAAGAAACTGTTTCGAAAGCAGGCGAAGAGGTTTTAATTTCCGGTTGGGTAAATACCCGAAGAGATCACGGAAAAATTGTTTTTGTTGACTTGCGAGACATGTCCGGACTAATTCAAATTGTGTTTGTTCCCGGATCGCGTGCTTATGAAAAAATAAACGATGTACGGCCAGAATGGGTTATCTCCGTTTCAGGCAAAATCAATAAGCGTCCGGAGAAAATGGTAAATGCCGATCTCGTCACCGGCACGGTTGAAATGGAAGCCACAGATATCGAGATACTAAATGAAGCGAAAACGCCGCCATTTGAAATTGATAAAGATACGCAGAAAGTAGATGAAGAGCTACGTCTTAAATATCGTTACTTGGATTTGCGATCTGAAAGAATGACCAAAAATATTACTTTGCGACATGAGGTTATAAAATTTATTCGCCAATATTTGTATAACGAAGGCTTTAGAGAAATTGAAACCCCGTATTTGACAAAATCGACGCCGGAAGGCGCTAGGGAATTTATGGTGCCTGCAAGGTTGTACCCCGGTGAGTTTTACGTTCTTCCTCAAAGTCCGCAACAGTTTAAACAGCTTTTAATGGTCGGTGGCATTGAAAAGTATTTTCAAATTGCCAGATGTTTTCGTGATGAGGATCAAAGAGGGGATCGACAACCGGAATTTACTCAGCTTGATATGGAGATGAGTTTTGTCGAACAGGAAGACATTCTAAGTTTAATTGAAGATTTGATGCTAAAACTGGTTGAAAAAGTTACTCCAAAAAATACAATTCAATCAAAGCCTTTTCCAAGGATAACCTACAAAGAATCAATCGAAAAATATGGTACGGATAAACCTGATTTGCGAAAAGATAAGAATGATAAAAATGAATTGGCTTTCGTGTGGATTATTGATGCGCCACTTTTCAAGTATTCTAAATCTGAAAAAAAACTTGTATCCTCCCATCATCCGTTTACAATGCCTCAGACCGAAGATTTAGCTTTGCTTGATAGTAAACCAGAGGATGTCAGAGCTTATGCATATGATTTGGTACTAAACGGTTTTGAAGTAGCCGGGGGTTCAATCAGGATACACAAGCGTGACATTCAAGACAAAATTTTTGATTTGCTAGGTGTATCGAAAGAAGAAAAGCAGAGACGATTCGGCCATATGCTTGAGGCATTTGAATACGGTGCACCACCGCATGGCGGAATTGCTCCAGGAATCGATAGGATAGTTACAATTCTTGCCGGCGAAAACGTTATTCGTGAGGCGATGGCATTTCCAAAAACCGGTGACGCCAGAGACCCAATGATGGGTGCCCCGTCAGTTGTTTCCGAACAACAGCTTAAAGATGTTCACATTGAGTTATCAAAAGAGGCTAAAGGGAAGGCACTTAAAACTGCCGATACACAAACAAATGATTAAAGAACGTTTGAACAAGGTTATTTCTCGAAGTGGTTATAGTTCCAGACGAAAAGCAGATGAATTAATCGAGTCGGGCAAGGTTAATGTTAATGGGATTCCTGCAAAAATCGGCACTATCATTGATACCGACACTGATGTTGTGACAATCGGGGAGAAGGCAATTGAAACCCCTAAACACTTTGAATATTATGCTTTTTACAAGCCAAAAGGTATAATCACTTCACTTTCCGATGCTCAGGGCGAATCAATAAAAAAATGTCTGCCACAAGGCTCGTCTCTTTATCCAGTTGGCCGTTTGGATAAGGATACGGAAGGATTATTGATTTTAACCAACGATGGCGACTTTGCGAATGAAATAACCCATCCAAGCTTCAATAAACAAAAAATTTATCATTTGGAATTTGACGGCAAGCCATCTCTAATTGGCAAAGAGGGAATAATTCGAAGGTTCACTCAAGGAATAATGTTTCACGGCAAAAAATATTTTGTTGATTCGGCAAAATTTATTGGAAACTCAAAGATTGAAATTACAATTCATGAAGGCAAGAGCCGCCAGCTTCGAATTATTGCTGGCAAGATCGGTCTTGAAGTTAAATCTTTAAAGCGTGTTGCAATCGGTAAACTAAAATTATCCAGGCTACATATCAGTCCGGGGAAAATGGTAAGAATTAAAATTGAAGATGTAATATGATTTCTAAATCTCTAATTATTTTATCGGCTTTATATAGCCTAGTTGGCTTTAATTTGTCGTCGGGTAATGTTGATAACAAAATTGCCGATTATTATTCAAAAGAGAGTTACACAAGTGCTTCTGCTACAGAACCACAAGCATCATTGCCCGAAATTCGCCAGTTACCGTTTGTAAAACCTAATGCTGGTAAGGCTTATGCGAACTCAAGAAATTATGCACTTATTGATGGCGATACCGGTGAAATACTCGCAACAAAAGATGCAAAGAAAAGAGTACCAATTGCCTCTACCACAAAAATTATGACCGCAGTAGTTTCACTTGAAAATTACGGGCTGGATGATGTTGTTACCGTGCCGGCAAAAGCTACTGCTCAAACTCCGACTGTTGTACTCCTTCGAACTAACGAAAAAATAACTGTTTCTGAACTACTACATTGCCTCTTAATAAAGTCTGGCAATGATTCAGCTTATGCGCTTGCGTCAAATATGGATTCCGTCGGAACCGGTGATAACATTTTGCCGTTTATAGAAAAAATGAACGAAAAAGCCAAGGAACTCGGTATGGAAGACACAAATTATAAAGATCCGGCTGGCTTGTCAGATGAAGGCTACTCATCGGCGGAAAATTTGGCGATCATTACCCGTTATGCGCTTAAAAATCCACTGTTTCGCCAAATTGTAACGACCAAGAATTATGTAGCCTCGAACACCTCGAAAACAATATTTCACAAACTTGAAAATTCAAACCGATTGGTAACGACCTATGAATATCCCGGGGCTATTGGAGTAAAGACCGGTTTTACCTTCGAAGCCAGTCACTGTCTGGTTGGCGCGGCGACGAGAAACGGTCACACTTTAATTGCTGTAATTTTAGGAACCTATGTTGATTCTGCAACGGCATCTGCCGATGAAGCCAGGAGATTACTTGACTGGGGATTTGCGAATATTGTTTGGGAAAATTAAAAAGAAGTAGCGTACTCTTGCTACTTCCGGTAATGCTCATACCAGCGACATCCGTATTCGCCAATTTTTATCTCGGCTAGGAATTCATCATACTGGGCATAAAACGGGTCTTGGCCATGGCTTTCTTCTCCAGCATCGTCTTGCCTCCAGCATGATATTTGTAACACAAAAAAAGGAATCGTTCAATTCCCAGGCTAAAAAGCACTCTGAATTAGTTGAATAGTTCTTTATTCTCAAGGGCGTTGGCAGCCGCAGTAATTTGTGCTCGTTGTTTTGAGTTTCCCCCACCGGTTCCGATCTGTTTTTTCCCTATGTAAACGCCAACAATAAATTTTTTATTGTGATCGGGTCCTTCCTCTGAAATCGTTTCATATGTTGGAGTAATCGAAAACTTTTCCTGTGAGAGTTCCTGTAAATGACTTTTAGCGTCAATATGATGTTGTTTATCCAGTATTTCCGAAAGTTTGCAAGTAATATGATCTTCTACGAATTTTTTTACGGTATTGTAACCCTGATCGAGATAAATTGCACCGATTAAAGCTTCAAAGGCATTAGCTAATATCAGATCTCTGGCTTTACCGGCATTTTTTGCTTCACCTCGACTTACTTTTAAATACTCTTCCATACCAATGTTTTTTGCTTCGGCCGAAAGTGACTCGCCTTTGACCATGGCACTACGCCATGATGTCATTTCTCCTTCGGGACGATCAAAGCTGGTGTAAATATACTCGGTTGTTACAAGTTCAAGAACGGCGTCACCTAAAAATTCCAAACGCTCGTTGTGTGACAATCCTGCGCTTCGATGTTCGTTAATATAAGAGCGATGAATAAATACTTGATTAATTAAATTTTTATCTTTGAAATTAATACCGATAGAATTTTCAAATTTTCTGATATCATCCATTTTTCTTTTCCAAGTAGTGAAAATCTGACGGCTCTCCACTAATTTATTTTTAATACTTTATTTATATATTATAATTTCGTAAATTACTGACAGTTGGCGTGAACTAAACAAGCAGTAATAAATTGGTCAAATTTCTACTACTTGGTTTCCTTATTCTCTATCATTTTTCGATTTTTTTCGTACACGGTACCCAAAACGCCATTGATAAACTTCGACGAGTTATTGTT
>Ga0172381_10006957_pt1 | contig 11268 bp, 9 predicted proteins | sample Leawel6488metaG_FD_119754 | JGI IMG/M metagenome (GOLD analysis project Ga0172381, IMG submission 119754) | Leachate microbial communities from a municipal landfill in Southern Ontario, Canada - Leachate well 64-88 metaG | ecosystem: Engineered > Solid waste > Landfill > Unclassified | place... | reverse complement strand
TGTTTAGTTATTAAAATTTTCTAAAAACTAAAAACTAATACCTAACCACTAATTCGGGCGGGTATCGTATAGTGGCTATTATGCTAGCCTTCCAAGCTGGAGAGACGGGTTCGACTCCCGTTACCCGCTCCACCTCGCTTACGCTCGGTGTAAACTAATATCGCTTAGGATTGGTGCTTGCGCTCGGTGTAAACTCGTCTAATTTTCTCATATGAAGTATTGTGTATATATACTTAGGTGTGAAGATGGTTATCTTTATACGGGGTTGACGAGTAATCTTGCGAGAAGGCTAAATCAGCATAAGATGGGTCTTAGCCGGCTTACAAAAAATCGAGGGAAACAAGTGCTAGTCTATAGCCAGTTGTTTGATTCGATTCACGCTGCAGCGATGAGGGAAAAGGAAATAAAGGGCTGGAGGAGGGAGAAAAAGGAGAAAATAATAATTTCTCTTGACACAAAAGCACCAAACGGTGAAGCTTGCTCTGAGGAGCGAAGCGATAAACGGTGAAGCTTGCTCTGAGGAGCGAAGCGATAAACGGTGAAGCTTGCTCTGAGGAGCGAAGCGATAAACGGTGAAGCTTGCTCTGAGGAGCGAAGCCACGATGAGCGCCCGTAGCTCAGCTGGATAGAGCGGCTGCCTTCTAAGCAGCAGGTCACAGGTTCGAATCCTGTCGGGCGTACCATTTAATGGCGGCCATAGTTTAGCGGTAAAACCCCAGTTTGTGGAACTGGTGTTGAGGGTTCAACTCCCTCTGGTCGCCCCATAAAAATATGAGATTTAAATATTGTCCGATTTGCGCTGGAAGGTTGATAGATAAGACGATGGAGAACGGCAAAAAGCATCTAGTTTGCTGTTCGTGTGGATTTATATTCTTTCAAAACTCTAAGCCGACGACTTCAGCGATCATTGAAAACGAGAAAAAAGAGACTCTTTTGTTGAAAAGGGCGATAGAGCCAAGTATTGGAAAATGGGATACTTTTGGCGGTTTTTTAGAGAATGGCGAACATCCGATCGATGGGCTTAAGAGAGAGGCAATGGAAGAACTATCATTGGATATTAATCCGGGGGATATTATCTCTGTGATTATTGATAAATATGAGGATCATGGGCAGATATTTTATACGCTGAATATCTTTTATAGCTGTAAAATATCTAGTGCTGATAAGATAAAGCTTGATCACGAAAATTCACAATATAAATGGTTTTCACGTGAACAGATTCCTTGGGATAGTTTGGCATTTAAAAATACTGCCCTTGCATTGAAGTCATTTTATAATATCGTTTAATTATGCCCTTGTAGTGAAATGGATATCACGCGACGCTTCGGACGTCGTATTGCGGGTTCGAATCCTGCCGAGGGTACCATTTTAGAAAGGATTCCGTGCTATTGTTATCTTTTTTATAGATGAATTTGTTAATAATTATGGATTATTATTTATAAAGTTGTGTTGTTATTTAACTTCTATCGAATAATTGGAAGATAAAACTTGATCGTATTAAAATAGATACATGGAGAATAACAAAAGGAGAGGAATGAAGCTAAAAGTACTTATTGGATTATTTGTTTTGATTTTATTACTAGGAGGGGGAATTTTTATTAATAAAAAGGTCAACCTTTTTCATATTAAAGATGAAAAAGAAGCTGTTGTGGGAGAGGTGCAAGAAGATACTGAAGAGAATAATCCAAAATTAGGAGATAAAACTTCAGTAACGAGCGAAAGTCTTGCCGCAAAAATTGATTATGCAAGAAAAGTTGTAAGGATTAAAACTGTAGATCAAAAGTCGGAATTTGAAAAAGCTGTAAAAGAGCTTGGTGGCGAGATAATAAGTCAAAATAACGATATCTTTGTCATACAGCTGTCTAAAGATAAAGTCGCGCAGGAAAGTGACGCTTTGTCCAAAAATTCTGCAGTAGAAAGCATAGATACTGATTATCCGGTTGCTGTTCTTGCTGACCAAATAGATTGGGGTATAGAGAGAATTTTTGCTCCTAAGGTATGGGAGACAACAACTGGAAATCAGGTAAAAGTGGCCGTTTTAGATACTGGGATTGACAATAGTCATACTGAACTTTCGAGTGCGATTTTATCATCTTATAATTTTGTTAATGAAACCGCTGATGTTACAGATGGTCATGGTCATGGTACTCATGTTGCAGGGACGATTGTTTCTGTTAAAAATGATACTGGTTATATTGGCGCATCATACGAGGCCGAGCTAATGGTTGGCAAGGTTTTGGCTGACGATGGTTCTGGTTATCTTAGTGACGTTGTAGAGGGAATCGATTGGGCAAGAAAAAACGGTGCAAAAATAATAAACTTATCGCTTGGTACTGAGTATAATTCAAAATTGCTTGAAGACGCAGTAAATCGTGCCTATAGTGCTGATGTTATTGTAGTAGCTGCGGCTGGTAATAATTACGGAGGCTCATTGCTTTATCCGGCTGCTTATAGTTCTGCAATCTCTGTTGGTGCAACCGACAGCCAAGACAAACTGGCAAGCTTTTCTGCAATCGGCGCCGATTTGGTGGCACCAGGTGTTTCTATCACTTCTACCTTACCTGGCAATAAATACGCTGCTTGGTCTGGAACATCAATGGCAGCTCCTCACATATCAGCTGCTGCTGCTCTTCTTATTAGTAACGGAATAATGAATGTCAGAGACAAACTTTTTGAAAATGCTGTAGATCTCGGCATTTCTGGAAAGGATTCGTACTATGGATATGGCTTAGTCAATATTGAAGCGGCTGTAAATGGAAAAGATATTTTGGCTCCACTTATAACAATATTGGAGCCGATTAATAATGTTACTGTTTCCGGAAAGGTTTTATTTAAAGCTAACGTGACTGATGAGTCTGGGATTAAGTCTGTTTCTTTTAAGCTTGGCGAGACGCAAATTAAAAGTTTTACAACAGAACCATATGAGATAACATACGATTCAACTAAACTCGAAAATGGTATGTATGAGTTTTTGGTTACTGCTGTAGATCAGAGTGGAAATACGGCTTATGCTAAGATTGTTATAGCTATAAAAAACACGACAACGAGTTTTCCGAACCCTGAACAAGGAAGTATAATAAGAGATGAAGTTAGAAAAGACAATAGATCGGATTCTCTTATTGTTCCGGACATAAGTAATTATGGAAAGCGTATAAATCAGGAAGCTTCCGAGATAGATAGCGATGGAGAAACGTCCATACCAATAAAAAGCAACTATCCTGCTAATAATAGAAAAGACAAGAATAATCTTTAATTTAAGAAATATTTTCATTTACTTACTTGAGATTTTCTATGCAAATAACGTCTAGTAATTTTAAGAGACTGGCTTTTTCAGGTTTTCAAAATTTGTCAAAAAGAAATAGTAGCTAACGATTGAATTTTTTTCCGTCGTGATAGTATCCCGTTGATACTTGTACATCCTCAATCGAAGGGGGTCGCAATATGACCAATCTTGCCAAAAGAATAGTTGGTGTAGTTCGACAGGTGTCCGAAAACCCCGATGGCGAGTGTCTAGAGAAACTGGAAACAGTTCTCAGCAAGATTGGGATATTGATTTCACAGATTGGAAGCAGATATGTGTTTGATCTTCTCGCTCCCAGGGATGACAGTTTTCCCCAACCTTCCTCTAGAGCACTTGGCTGGATGTACTCTAGCCAGACTACGGACATATGGTTTCCTTGTTTGTCGGATGATGCGAGTAAGATCAATAATGTTGCACGAGCTGATAGTAAGCGCTGAGGGAACCAAGCGAAGACGTGCGGTGGGGCCTGGGCAAAAAAAGGAGACCGAGAAGCTCATCTCCTTTGCAGAACTATTTGTATGCCCTATGAGACGCGATCACCTCGCTGTGAACTTGGCTTTCAACATTGCCTACGCTGCTGACTATGTTGTGATAGGCAACTGCGAGATGGCAGATGCACTCATTGATCTGCTTGAGATCTGGGCCAAGGGATGGCTACCAGTTGGGATGCTGAAGTTTAATCGAACTTTTGTCATCCTGACGAAGCGCAGCGTTCCTGACTAGCGAATAAGTGGCGCGTGAGGTCAATGTATGTGGGGGAGGTCCTTTGTGGCTCACCCTTCTATGTTAATAAGAGATGCACTTTTATTTCTTCCTGTTCTTTGGTAAAATTACGCATATATTTGGTTTATTTATTCCATCATAAAGTACCAACTCGCAACTTGAAATAAAACTTAAAAATAAATCATTGTGAAGCAACACCAAAATTTTAACTTCTAATTTTTGAATTTTAATTTGCTTGATGGGCCATTAGCTCAGTTGGTAGAGCAGAAGACTCTTAATCTTCGTGTCGTGGGTTCGAGTCCCACATGGCCCTCCAGACAAAAGGCGAGATTTATATTGCGGATTAATTATTTACTCTGAAATTAGTCTAACTAAAAATATTATTTTTTTAACTGGTTAAATTATCATGTCATACGATAAAATATCTTTGAAATTACATAAAAAACTTTCTGGAAAAATCTCAATTTCTCCAAAAGTAAATATTACGGATATAAAAGATTTATCTATTTTTTATACACCGGGTATTGCTGCTGTGTCGAAAGAAATTGCAAAAAGTACTTGTCGTGTATGGGACTATACTGCTAGGAAAAATCTTGTTGCTGTTGTTACGGATGGTTCTGCTGTTTTGGGACTTGGTAATATTGGTCCAGAAGCAGCGCATCCTGTTATGGCAGGTAAAGCGTTATTGTTCAAGGAGTTTGCCGATATCGATGCTTTTCCGATATGCTTAGATTCACAAAATACAAAAGATATAATAAAGACTTGTAAGCTAATTGCTCCTTCTTTTGGTGGAATAAATTTAGAAGATATCTCGGCGCCTAGGTGTTTTGAAATAGAATCGGCATTACAAAACATTGGTATTCCCGTTATGCATGATGATCAGCATGGAACGGCAGTTGTCGTGCTTGCAGGATTAATAAACGCGACGAAGGTTGTAAATAAAAAACTTGAAAATTGTAAAATTATTGTAAACGGCCCAGGTGCGGCAGGTACTGCTATTGCACTTGCTATTGCAAAGTTTACAAAAAATAGGGCAAGGATTATTGCTCTTGATGAGCATGGCGTAGTTTGCACTAAAGAAGATAAAAACAAACGAAAGATTTGTCAGGCAGTTAGTAAAAAAAATGTTTTTAGTAAATTAGATGTTGCGATTAAAGGTGCGGATATATTTATCGGTGTCTCGGTTGGTAATATTCTTTCAAAGGAAAACGTTGAATCTATGTCGAAGGATCCTATTGTTTTTGCGATGGCAAATCCGATACCCGAGATCGATCCCAGAGTTGCTCGATCTGCGGGTGTTGCAATAATAGCAACAGGTCGCTCTGATTATCCCAACCAAGTTAATAATGTGTTGGCCTTTCCTGGGATTTTCCGTGGAGCATTAGATGCAAATGCGACGAAGATCACATCAGAAATGTTGCTGGTGGCTTCTTTAGCACTTGCAAAATGCGTAAAGAACCCGACGGGAACAAAAATTCTTCCTGGCGCACTTGAAAAATCTGTTGTAACAAAGATTGCTACTGCCGTAAAAATCCAAGCCAAAAAACAGGGCGTATCTAGACCAAAATGCATCTAAAGCTATCTGGCTACAGCATTATTACCCAAGAATCATTTATTGGAATTAGCGAATTTAAAGTAAAAAAACTTATTTTTACCGAAAATCCTCGTTGATTTTTAAGAAATTAGCTATATCTTTGTAAATAAACTCAATTGGTGAACTCACGGGGGCTTTTTGAGTGGAGCAAAAAGCTAACCCCGGTTGCCATGATGCGGTTTTTGGGTGGAACAAAAACCTACTCAACTAGACCAATACAGTTGGTGACTCCACGGGGAGTCGAACCCCGGTTGCCAGGATGAAAACCTGGTGTCCTGACCACTAGACGATGGAGCCTCCAACTGTATTTGTCAAACTATTGTTGCCTGGTGTCCTGACCACTAGATGACGGAACCTTCAATTGAATTTATCAATTATATATTTAGAATTCTAGCTATTCCCCTTTGTCCTATTCTGTCTATGACTTTACGAGATTATAGATGAACTAGCTAGGATCAAACGATTTTACTTGATTTGTATATATTCGCCTTATACGGTTTTAACGTGATAATTCTATACTGTTTTAATTTATCTTTCAAGGTTTGGGGCATCTTTTGATCATAGCCGATTGCAATAACATCAGGTTTTTCTTTGTTTATAATTGTATATTCTCCTGTTTTGTCGCCGAGTATTATTTTATCCGCTAGCCCCGTTTCTTCAATGACTTTTTTTCTTTGATCTTGCTCTAATTTTACCTTTCTTTTTTTGCGTTTTTGTATGTTCTCATCTCGCGCAACTACAACCGTTAGAAAATCACCAAGTTTTTTTGCTTGGGTTAAGAAATTCAGATGTCCTTTATGTAGTGGATCAAAAGATCCAAATACAATTACTTTTTTCACATTGTGGTTAATATATCAAAGATATAAAAAAATCGTAGCTTATTTTGGTTGTCTGATGTGTTTTATCAATTGTTTTAGTGTGGTAAAATTAAAAAAATAAACGGAGGGAAAATGCCAAATGACGAAAGATCTCATACTTGGCGTGATACGGTCACAATTTTAGCTTTGCTTCTTTTATCTTCGCCATTTCAGGTTATTGGCGTGATTATAATGTGGTTTATATCAAGCTGGTCTTATATCACGAAATGGATTGTAACTGCGATTGTCATTATCAATCTTGGAATTTTTGGTAAATACAGTATAAATGCATATAATTATTTTAATTATCAGAAGTCTTTCACACCACTTTTATCAGTGCAGCAAGCGCTTGATATGTATGGTATTGTAAACGGGATCTATCCTGACAAGGTTGACCAGCTTAAGCCAAAGTATATTCTCGATATTCCGACTGGTTACGATATCCAGTATTCCAAGCTAGATGACGGTAAAAACTATTCCCTTAAAGCCAAGGTTAACGGAAAAGATGTTGAACTAAGACCGGCCCTAACGAGTTTGCCGGCAAAAGAATAATACTAAGTACGGTTGACTTTTTGTTTTAAAAAAGCGAAGATACTGTTTCGCTATGAAAAAGTTGTTCAATCTCCACAGTAAATATCAGCCGGCCGGCTCCCAGCCCCAGGCAATAGACGAGCTTGTTAATGGTTTATCGGAAAATCATAAACAACAAGTTCTTTTGGGTGTAACTGGTAGCGGCAAAACCTTTTCGATTGCTAACGTAATTGCGCGTCTAAAAATACCAACTTTGGTCATTTCTCATAACAAAACTCTTGCTGCTCAACTTACCCAAGAATTTAGGGATTTTTTTCCTGAATCGGCTGTGGGTTATTTTGTTAGTTATTATGATTATTATCAGCCGGAGGCGTATTTACCCAACTCGGATACATATATCGAAAAGGAAGCAACGATTAACGAAGAGATAGATCGTTTACGTAACTATGCGACAGAGGCAATTTTAAGCCAAGAAGATGTTATTGTTGTCTCGTCGGTTTCTTGTATTTACGGTCTTGGCTCACCGGAATTCTATCAAAAATCTAAAATAGACGTTTTTATTGGACAAAAAAAAGACAGATTAGAATTTATGAGAGAGCTTGTTAATATCCAATTTGTACGAAATGATGCTGAATTAGTCAAGGGCTCTTTTAGATCTAGGTCGTCGGCGCTGGAAATTGTTCCGGCAAGTGAGGATAAGATTATAAAAATTGTTTTCTCAAACGATGAAATAAATGATATTCAGATTGTCGATAAATTAAATAGATCTATTATAGAAAAAAGGCAAAGCTTTATTATTTTTCCCGCCAAACACTATTTAATTCCTGAAAATCTTATGAGTAAAGCTCTATTACAGATTGAGCTTGATCTAGAAAAAAGATTGTCGGAATTTCGTGCTCAGGGCAAAATTATTGAGGCAGAAAGATTATCGCGTAAAACTAGATATGATCTTGAGATGATAAGGTCGGTCGGTTACTGTAATGGCATAGAAAATTACTCTAGGTATTTTTATGATTTACCAGAAGGGAATCCCCCATTTACACTCATAGATTATTTTAGAGAACGTTGGGGTGACGATTTTTTAGTTGTTATTGACGAATCACATGTAACAGTGCCACAAATAGGTGGAATGTACGCTGGTGATCGTAGTCGAAAAAATAATTTAATTGATTACGGTTTCAGACTACCTAGTGCTCTTGATAATAGACCTCTTAAATTTGATGAATTTGAGAATTCTATCAAAAACGTTATTTATGTATCGGCAACACCTGCTCAGTACGAACTGCAAAAATCAAACGGTCGAGTTGTTGAGCAAATTGTTAGACCGACTGGCTTAATAGATCCAAAAGTCGAGATTCGACCGACTCAAGGGCAGGTTAAAGATTTAATCAGTGAGGCTGCAAAGACAGTATCTGCTGGTGAGAGGATTCTAGTAACTACTCTAACTAAGAAAATGGCAGAAGATTTGACTGGTTATCTCAAAGAAAAAAATATCAAGGTTAAATATCTCCACAGCGATATTGAAACGATTGAACGGATTCGTTTAATAAGCGCTTTGCGTTCAGGAGAATTCGATGTCTTAATCGGAGTAAATTTACTGCGAGAAGGGCTCGATATGCCAGAAGTGTCACTGGTCGTTATTTTGGATGCTGATAAAGAGGGGTTTTTGCGAAGTGAGACATCATTGGTGCAAACTATCGGTCGCGCAGCAAGAAACGTAAACGGTCGTGTTATCTTGTACGCTGATCGTGAGACACGATCGATGAGTCGAGCATTGGAAGAAACCAAGAGAAGACGCGAAATTCAACTTAAGTACAATAAAGATCACAATATCACACCGAAGACTATAGAAAAAAAGATTTCTTCTATAGCTAGTGATTTAGATGTGGTAGCTCTTGATAATGTTGAACAGGAGTTATCTGAAAAGGATATAAGGTCGTTTATTTCAGACAAGGAAGAAGAGATGAAGCAAGCGGCGAAGGAATTACGATTCGAGGAGGCCACAATTATCAGGGATCAATTGTCTGCACTCAAAAAGGCTGGCAAATTTTTCAAAAAAACCAGATAAGATTTTCAATGTGATTTTATTTATTGCTTACGAAGGTTGGAAGTTCGGTATTTGTTTGGTATGATCTTTGTACAAAAAAATTAACCATGGAAAATTATAAAAATAATCAAAGTGAAGGTATAGAAATTGATACGATTTTTGTAAAAGGTGCACGTGAGCACAATCTAAAAAATATTGATGTATCAATCCCGCGCAACAAACTTGTAGTTATAACGGGTCTCTCAGGTAGCGGTAAATCTTCTTTAGCGTTTGACACAATTTACGCCGAAGGTCAACGTAGATATATCGAATCACTCTCAAGCTACGCCAGACAGTTTCTAGGACAGATGGAAAAGCCAAACGTCGACTATATAACTGGACTTTCACCAGCTATTTCGATAGACCAAAAGGCTGTTAGTAAAAATCCTCGTTCAACGGTTGGAACAGTTACAGAAATTTATGATTACTTAAGGGTTCTTTTTGCTAGAATCGGTAAAGCTTATTGTCCTATTGATGGTGAAAGAATTCAGCAATATAGTATCGATGAAATAGTCGAGTTTATAATTGAAAATTTTTTCGGAAAAAAAATCAAGATTTTTTCATCGGTCATTAGGGGAAGAAAGGGTGAATATATTTCTTTGCTGAATGATTTTTATAAAAAAGGTTATGAAATCTGTCGCATCGATTCTAAAGAAATTGAAATTTCGCGTGTTGATAAATTGGATAGGTATAAGATGCACAGTATCGATATATTGGTGGACAGTATAACTATTTTTCAAGAAACGACAACGTCGCGACGGCTTGCTATCAGTCAAGCTATAGACGAAGCGGTGATGCTTTCAGGGGGTTTTTTGTCTGTCGTATCAGATAAAGAACAGGTTAACTTTTCTACAAAATTTTCGTGTCCACAAGGTCATATTTTTGAGGAATTAGAGCCGAGACTCTTTTCTTTTAATAGTTCTTTTGGCGCTTGTCCGGCTTGTCTGGGTTTGGGTTATAGCCAAAAGATTGATCCCAATTTAATTGTTCCGGATAAGTCTAAGACAATTGACGAAGGTGCTTTTTTGCCTTGGAGCTATAGTGCATTTAACTATTATGGATCGATTATCCGATCCGTTGCCAAAGAATTGGGATTAAAAACCAGTATCCCGATTAAAAACTTTTCACCAGATGACTTCGACTTTTTTTTAAACGGTTCTGGCGACTGTGACTATCTCCCAGTCACTTATTATGCAAAAGGTAAGCCAATTAATTTTAAAATTAAGTTTAACGGTTTAATTAAACTCTTAGAGGAACGTTACGAAAAAACTGATTCTGATAGTGTTCGTGAAGAAATTAGTAAATATATGTCTAAAATGACATGCAGTGAGTGTTTTGGAAAGCGACTCAAGCGAGATGCTTTATCCGTAAAGGTGTCAGGAGTAAATATTTATGATATATCGACGATGTCAATTACGGATGCCATAGAATTTTTCAACAAAATTGATTTATCTGAGAATGATAAGTTAATATCTGATCGTTTAATAACTGAAATAAAAAGCAGGCTTGAATTTCTCAAGAATGTCGGCCTTGGTTATCTAACGCTTGGTCGTTTTGCTAGTACTCTTTCGGGTGGGGAAACGCAACGAATTCGTCTTGCATCACAAATTGGTTCTGGATTGATGGGGGTTTTGTATGTATTAGATGAGCCCTCAATTGGTTTGCACCAAAAGGATAATCTCCGATTGTTAAATACACTTAAACATTTACGCGACATTGGTAATACAGTTATTGTGATTGAGCATGATGAAGAAACAATAAGATGTGCCGATTGGATAATTGATATGGGTCCCGCTGCCGGCGAGAAAGGAGGAGAAGTTGTTGCGCAGGGGACTATAAAAGATATTTTAAAAAGTAATAATTCGTCAACAGCAAGATATTTAAACGGGTCAGAGAGGATTCCGGTGCCGGAAAAACGCAGAAAGTTAACCGGTAAATATTTGTCTATTTTAGATGCTAGCGAAAATAATTTAAAAAACTTGAACGTTAGGATTCCTACCGAAAATTTAATTGTTGTGACAGGTGTTTCCGGAAGTGGTAAATCTACGCTCGTAAATGAAGTATTGTTTAAGGGTTTGCAAAGAGAACTTGGCAGAGGGTGGGAGAAACCCGGCAGATATAAGGTGATGGAGGGCAAGGAAAATTTCGATAAAATAATTTGTATAGATCAATCGCC
>Ga0172381_10006956_pt1 | contig 11269 bp, 11 predicted proteins | sample Leawel6488metaG_FD_119754 | JGI IMG/M metagenome (GOLD analysis project Ga0172381, IMG submission 119754) | Leachate microbial communities from a municipal landfill in Southern Ontario, Canada - Leachate well 64-88 metaG | ecosystem: Engineered > Solid waste > Landfill > Unclassified | place... | reverse complement strand
TCATTTTAGTTTTTCCAAAAAGATCAGATTCAAGATATTCCTGCCTGTTTTAGTTCTGTGTGTATTTATGGTCGGAATAAGACAAATGGCTATCAAGCAGATATTTTTTAATTTATTTTATTCGGGGGTCCTGTTCAGGCGCGTTCCCGGCTTTTTTGACGCTATTTGGAATTATTTGGGCATACTTTTATTACCGATGGGCCTGCATATGGAAAGAGGGAACCGGTTTTTTGTTTTTACCGATCCTGGAGTTGTATTGGGAATCACAGTTACCATTATTTTGCTTGCCGGTTCGTTTATTATTAGAAAACGCGGCAGCTTGATCTTTTTCTTCACTTGGTGGTTTTTTATCGCCTTTATTCCTTCCACCAGCATATTCCCGGTGTTGGCTTTTTATATGGCTGAACACTGGCTTTATTTTCCGGCATTGGGCTTTTTTGCTCTTTTAGCTATGGGCCTGAATTCTTTTTATACTAAAAATAGGGCTGCTGCGGCCATCATCAGCGCGGCACTGCTTTTGTTTTATTCGATTTCTACTATCGCGCAGAATCGGGTCTGGAAAGACAAAATAGTATTTTATGAGTATTGTTTGAAGTTTTCCCCTGAAAGCGGGTCTATACTGAGTAATTTGGGCACTGCGTATCTTGAAGCGGGAAGATACGCTGATGCTGTAAAGTTTTGTTCGCAGGCAGTGGCGGTTAATCCTGATTTTGCTGTTTATCGCTGTAATCTGGGCCGGGCTTATTTAAAGACAGGGGATAGAGATAAAGCCAAGAGGGAATTTGAACAGGCAATAATGTTCGGGCCATATTGTGAATATCCGCATCTGTGTATGGGTGAATATTATATGGCTATCGGCAAGGCGCAAGAGGCGATCGCGGCATTTGAATACGCGGTAAAATTAAGCCCGAATTATATCCAGGGGTACCTGAAGCTTTCCGAAGCATATGCTGCCTTATCTAATTATGAAGAGGCAGGAAAAGCCCGTAAAAAGGCTCTGCAGCTTGGCGGCCGCAAAATCTGATTTTTCCTTAACAAGAGGAATAGGCGATAGAGATATAAGTATTTTGTTGCTAAATTTTGTCCAAACTTCTGTATTGGACCGCTTCGGAAATGTGTTCGGCCCTGATTATCTCTGATCCGGATATATCCGCGATTGTTTTTGACACCTTCATGATCTTATCATATGCCCTTGCCGATAATCCTAACTCGGTCATTGCTAGCCGCAGTAATTGAGAAGCCTTGTTTTCCAACTGACAATATTTTTTGATCAATTTAGGGTTCATTTGGCTGTTAGTATATATTCCCTCCGGCTCCAGGCGTTGATTTTGGATCAGGCGCGTTTTTTCAACTCTTGCCTTTATTGTCTGGGAATTTTCAGCATCAGCGGTTTGGCTCAGCTCGTTATATTTTATCGACGGTAATTCAATATGGATATCGATTCTGTCTAACAACGGGCCGGATATTTTAGACATATAATGCTGGATTTTATTTGGATTACACCGGCAAGTTTTTTTAGTATCGGTATAATATCCGCATGGGCAGGGGTTCATTGCGCAGACGAGGATAAATGACGCAGGCAAGACTGAAGACCTGTTTGCCCGGGATATTCTAATGGATCCGTCTTCCAGCGGCTGGCGCAGGGCTTCAAGGCAATCCCGCCTGAATTCAGGCAGTTCATCAAGGAATAAGACGCCGCGGTGAGCCAGGGTTATTTCTCCCGGAACCGGAATCGAGCCGCCTCCCACAAGTGAGGCAGTGGAGGCAGTGTGGTGCGGCCAGCGAAAAGGACGATTGGCAATTATCCCGTTTTTTGTGGCTAAGGCACATACGCTGGAATGGATTTTGGTTATTTCCAGGGCTTCTTCGAGATTTAGATCCGGCATAATTGTGGGGATCCTTTTTGCCAACATTGATTTGCCGCTTCCAGGAGGGCCTATAAAAAGGATATTATGCCCTCCGCTGACAGCCACTTCTATAGCCCGTTTAGCCAGGAATTGGCCTTTGACTTCGCTAAAATCGGTCTGGTAAGAAGAGTTTTCATTAAAAATTGTCCGGGCATTTATTGTAAATGGTTTGTAATCCTGCGGTTGGCTTAAGAATTGCACCGCGCTTTTTAAAGAACTCATCGGCCAAACCGCTGTTTCGGAAACAATAGCTGCTTCTTTGGCGTTTTCCAGAGGGACAAGTATCTTCTTTATGGGGGATTTCGCTGCTGCCATGCTTACGGCTAACGCTCCTTTTATCGGTTGTAAAGTGCCGTCTAAGGATAAACCCGCCATAATGAAATATGATCTTAGATTATCGTTGTTTATCTGTTTGGTTGCCCCAAGAATAGCCAGGGCAATAGCCAGATCCAGGTAAACCCCGTCTTTTTTAATGTCAGCCGGCGTAAGGCTGACAGTTATCTTGTCAGGCGGCCAGGAAAACCCGGAGTTTTTGATCGCTGCCTTAACCCTTTCTTTGCTTTCTTTTATTGCGGTATCTGCCAGGCCGACCAGGGCAAAACCAGGGAGCCCTCTTGAGACATCTACTTCAATTTCAATGGGATATGGCTCTATTCCAAACATGGCGAAACTTAAAACCTTGGCAATCATATACTGCCTCCTTTGTTATTTTGAACGCCTATAGGAAAATAGACGCAAGAGTGCTTGTTTTCTAACCGGAAAACGCCAAAAAATAGCTTGCAATTCAATAGGCTTACTTATATAATTTAAAGCTATAGGAGACTTGAATGAAAAAAGATTTTAAGCTGATTTTAATGATTTTCATGGCCGGGATCTCGATTTTCTGCATTTTCCAGTTTGCCAAGGCTACGAAAGAAAAATATGACATGCAGGGCACTCTGGCTAAAATGAAGGGCGAGATAACTATTTTAGAAGTACAGAAGCAGAAGTTGACCCAGGATCTCGTGAAAGAACAGGAAGTTCAGCAGAAACTAGCTGCCGAAAATGCCGGACTTTCGGAACAACTCAAGGCCAATACGGATAAATTATCTCAATTCCAATGCGATTTGCAGAAGGCGCAGGGGACTATAGATGGATTGAATTCCCAGGTTTCAGCGCTAAATGCGCAATTAATTAGCATGAAGCAGGAAAATAGCCAATTGACTCAAGTTACCCAGGATAGAGATAATCTCCAGGCTAAAATGAATTCCATAGATGAGCTTAAAAAAGCCATAAAAGAATTAAAAGGGCAGATGCGTAAAACTGGCAAAGAGATCAAAAAAGAGGTAAAAAAAAAGGCAATTAAGCCTGACGCCAAGCCTGGTTTAAATTATGGCTATATAGTCAAAGACGGCCAATCCACTTTTTCCTCAAAAGTAAATATACAAGTTAATCCGGTCCCCTAAAACCCAATGAGTGAATTTATAAAAGAGTTTTTTTCAAACAAAATCCTGATTACTACGCTTTTTGCCTGGGTGTTTGCCCAGACCATCAAAGTGGCGATCGGGGTAGTACGCGAAAAACGGTTTGATTTCCGTTGGTTTGTAGGTACCGGAGGCATGCCTTCAAGCCATGCCGCAGGCGCGTCTTGTTTAGCCACTGCTATAGGGCTGGATTGTGGTTTTGGCAGCGTGTATTTTGCTTTGGCAGCTTCGTTTGCTATAGTGGTCATGTTTGATGCCCAAGGCGTGCGTCGGGCAACCGGCAGGCAGGCCAGGATCTTGAATAAGATCACCGAAGATATTTATTGGCAGGGAAAAATAAGAGAAGACCGTTTACGCGAGTTGATCGGGCACACTCCGATGGAGGTCATCGGAGGATTTGTGGTCGGGGTAGTAGTAGCGCTGGTGGCGCGTTAGGAGGAAGGCGTGAATAAGAAAGTTATTATCATTGTTTTGATCGCTGTATTTTTGATCGTCGGATTATTTATTATCTTAAGTAAAGGCGGATCCGGCGGAATTTCGGATCCAGGCAGGGCTTCTGTGTCGATTTTGCTGGCTCAGGCTAAAGACGCGGATAATAAAGGCAATTTTCTGGATGAAAAGAATATCTATCAGAAATTAGTCAGTGATTTTCCCGGTTCAAGTGAAGTAGCTAATTGGCAAAAAAAAAGCGAAGACTTGAATATCAGGCTTTTGTTTTCTTCTTATATAACGCCTAAAAGTGTTCTTTATGAAATAAAGCCCGGGGATACTTTAAATAAAATTGCCAAGAATTTCAAGACTACGGCGGAGCTTATTTCAAAAAGCAATAATCTTTCTTCGGATAAGATCATCCCGGGCAGAAAAATCAAGGTGTGGACTGCAGGTTTTTCCGTATTTGTGGATAAATCTCAGAATACTCTGATGCTAAAGAGCGAAGATGAAGTAATTAAAACATATATTGTTTCAACCGGAGCAAATAATTCCAGCCCGGTGGGCACTTTTAAGATAGTCAATAAATTACCGAATCCTACCTGGTTTAAGGCCGGGGCGGTTGTCCCTCCCCAGAGCCCTGACAATGTTTTGGGGACACGCTGGATGGGGTTTGATCTGGCAGGTTACGGTATCCACGGTACTGTTGAGCCGCAGAATTTAGGAAAACAGGTCACTCAAGGCTGCGTAAGGATGGCTAATCCTGATGTGGAAGAGCTTTATATCATAATCCCTGTTGGAACTGAAGTTACCATCGTCGATTAATCCGCTTTTGTCAATGATTTGACTGTGCTTACCATTGACCCTGAGCGAAGTTGAAGGATCAACTGTCAACCCTTAACTGAATATGGCCGGAATGGATTTTGAAAAACCTATAGTTGATTTAGAGAAAAAGATCTCAGAGCTGAGGAACTTTGTCTCCGGGAAGAAGATCGATCTTTCCAGCGAGATAAAGCGCCTTGAAGAAAAGCTGGAGCATTTAAGAAAAGATACCTACGAAACTCTCACCCCCTGGCAAAGAGTGCAGATCGCCCGCAATCCCAAAAGGCCGTATACCCTTGATTACATTAACATGATGGCTACTGATTTTGTGGAATTGCACGGGGACAGAAGCTTTGCCGATGATAAGGCGATGGTAGCGGGTTTGGCCAAGATCGATAATCAGAAGGTCATGTTTATCGGCCACCAGAAGGGCAGAGATACAAAAGAGAACTTGGCGCGTAATTTCGGATGCGCGCATCCTGAAGGTTACCGCAAAGCTTTGCGTATGATGTACCTGGCGCAGAAATTCAGCCTGCCTATCGTAATTTTGATAGATACTCCCGGGGCTTATCCGGGGATAGGCGCAGAAGAAAGGGGCCAGGCCCAGGCAATCGCGTTTAATTTGATGGAGATGGTCGGTATAGCCACGCCTATAGTTGCTACTGTTATCGGCGAGGGCGGTTCCGGAGGGGCTTTGGGTATCGGTATAGCCGATAGGGTACTGGTTTTAGAAAACGCGTATTATTCGGTCATATCGCCTGAAGGGTGCGCCGCTATATTATGGAAAAGCGGTTCGCGCGCTCCGGATGCCGCGGCGGCATTAAAACTTACCGCCCAGGACTTGCTTAAAGAAGGGATAATTGACGAAGAAGTATCTGAGCCGTTGGGCGGAGCGCATCGTGACCCGCAGAAAATGGCCAGAGACTTAAAAGCGGCGATACTCAGAAATCTCAAAGACCTGAAATTAGTCAAGAACAGCGATCTTTTGGCAGCCAGATACAATAAATTCAGAAAAATAGGTGTTGTGGCATGATCGAACAGGAATTATTATTACTGGGTTTGATTAAAGAAGCTCCGAAGCATGGCTACGAAATAAAAAAAGAATTAAAAGAGACGCTTTCGCCTTTTATCGGAGTGGAAACCGATTCGATCTATTATCCTTTAAGGATATTGGAAAAGAAGGGTTTGCTTACCAAAAAGACCGCTAAGTCCGGAAAAAGGCCGCAGCGTTTTGTCTATGAAATAACCGAGAAGGGGCAGAAGCGTTTTCTTGAGCTGTTAAATAAAAGTTTTCTGAATTTCAAGCGGCCGCATTTCAGCCTGGACCTGAGTTTGTATTTCCTGCATTATGTAAAAAGCGAAGTTGCTGTAAGAAGATTACGAGCCAGGATTCAGATCTTAAAAAAGCTAGCCTATAGCCTCGAACAGACAGCAGTGTCTTTGGAGAATAAAAAAAGATCCGCAGTTATATTATCAATACTCAAGCATAGCCTGAATATGGTTATTGCTGAAGCAAATTTTCTTTCCGAATTGATCAAGAGCCTATAGGCTTTCCCAGGATGATCGAGATAATTAAAAGCAGCCCGAATATCAGGTGTAGATTTGCCGCGTTGACATCAATTATAGCGAGTTTTCCGGCATCTTGGGGGGCGCTGTTTTTTATTTCAAATATGATTTTGAAAGCCAGGGGAAGGCTTAAGAACACCGCGAGAGAATAAAGGGGGAGTATTTTTAATGCTATTAATAACGCCGCGCAAAGATAGGCAGATATAATAAGCAGGTAAAATTCGACCTTAGCGTTTTTATATCCGATCACCGCGGCAAACGTCCGGATCTTCATCTCTCGGTCATGTTTTATATCGCGGATATTATTTGAAGCAAGTATCGCGGTTACCAGGCAGCCAATGGGCAACGAAACTAACAAAACCCGGATATTAAAATCGCCAGTAAGCGCGAAATAGGAACCAACGGTCATAAGCGGCCCCATCAAAAGAAAAACCAGGATATCTCCCAACCCAAAATTTTTATAAGCGACAGGCGCGGCAGTATAAAAATATCCGCCGCAGATCCCGGCAATCCCTAAAACAAGCATCCACGGGCCCCGCTGGGCCACAAGCGCTAATCCTAATAAAAAAGTTATCGCGAATAATATTAAAGCTGAGTGTTTTGCCTGTTTTGGAGTTAAAACCGCGTCAACCAGGCATCTTCCGGAAGCGAATTCGTAACCTTGATCCACGCCTTTTTTAAAATCATAATAATCATTGGTCAGGTTTGTCGCGGCATGCAATAGAACGGAACAGATAATAATGACTGGCAGAAGCAGCCAGTCAGCCTGTGGCCGTAAATATAGGGCTAGGCTGGCAGAGATAAAGCAGGGGATGATCGAAGCGGTAAATGAATATCCGCGGCAGGCTTTTATCCAGATGAGTAGCTGTTTTGGATCAGAGTTTCTCATCGAGGCTGAGTTTGCCGGGGCCGATAAGCAAAAGCCCTAAAAAAACTATTCCGTCTTCAATAGGCCAGGCAGCCGCGCCCATGCCTTGTCCGGACCTAAGATGCATAGCCGCCGCGACAATCATATTTATCAGCAGCAAAAAACAAAAAGGCCTGAAGAGCAGGCCTAATATAAGGCACGCTCCCCCGATCATTTCCGCGAATCCCGACATGAATCCCCAGAATGGAAAACCAAAATTAATTCCGACATTGCTCATTGCTCCGCCGATCTTGGCCCACATAGGCAAACCCCCGGCCATTTTAGGGAATCCGTGGTAGATGAACATTATTCCAAGGCCGATCCGTAAGATGAGCAATCCTATATCGCGGTATTTGTTAAGACGGTTGAATATCATAAAACACCCCCTATTTAAGGTTATTCTAACCCCAAAGGGGCTGCTGTCAAGTTAAGAAATGGGTTCAGGATTATTTGTTTTTTTAAAATAATAAATTATTCTGATTCTCATTGTTTATGATAAAATAAATCCATGAAGAAAGCTATAATAGTCGGAGGCGGATTTGCCGGGCTTTGGTGCGCAAAGGGTTTATCGGCCCTGAAAAATATACTGGAAGTGGCCCTTATCGACAAATCCCTTTATTCTAATTTTCTTCCTATGCTGCCTGATTGTATCGGCAGAGGAATCGACCCCGAATACTTGACTTACTCGATTAAAGATTTCTGCAGTAAACATTCAATAAAATTCCTTAACGAAGAAATAATGTCGGTCAGCCTGGAACAAAATTATGTGGCTACTAAAAATTCCGATATTCCTTATGATTTTTTGGTTATTGCCTGCGGAAGTGAGACTAATTTTTACAATAATCCACTGATTCAAAATAACGTTTTTAAACTGGATAATGTTGAAGACGCCCGCAGGATATTTGAGTCGGTAGAGGGCGCGGGTTTTGATAATTTTGTGATATCCGGAGGCGGTTATACCGGAGTTGAAATAGCCACTAATCTGCGGGCCATATTGAACAAAGAAAACCGGGGCAGCAGAGTGATCATTGTTGAGAAAGGCGCTTCCATTCTTGGGCCTTTGCCGCAATGGATGAAAGACTATTGCCTGGATAATTTCAAAAGGCTGAATATTGAAGTTTTGGCCTCCAGCGCTATTGAAAAGATAGAAGCTGATAAAATACTGATCACCGGGCAGAATGAATTGGGTAGGGCAATGCTCATTTGGGCGGCCGGTGTAAAAATCCCGGATTTTACGAAAACGATCTCCGTTGAAAAAAACCCCCAAGGCAGAATGAAGGTGGATGAGTATCTTAGGGCCAGAGATAATTGTTTTGTACTTGGAGACAGCGCGCAGGTTGTTTCAAAAGCAGGGCCATTAAGGATGGGAGTCCAATTCTCGATCAATCAGGGGATCAGCGCTGCGAAAAATATAAGACGCCTGTTGTGTTCAAGGCCTCTTAAGAAATATAATCCGGTTGATCTGGGGTATATTATTCCGATGGCAAATAACCGTTCCTGCGGGCATATCATGGGAATGGACCTTAAGGGTAGATTGCCAACCTTGATGCATTATCTTATGTGCATATACCGAAGTTTCGGAATTAAAAACCGTTTGGGCATAATAAAGAGGCTATTGTTAAGATGAAGAAAAAGGTTTCAATAGTAGGCGCGGGCGTCGGGGGTTTGGCTTTAGCGGCAAGATTATCCAGCCGGGGTTTTGATGTCGAGGTGTTTGAAAAATTAGCGCAGCCCGGAGGAAGAAATAACCTCTTGGAAGATAAGGGCTTTAAATTTGATATGGGCCCGTCGTTTGTAATGATGCCGGATTTTTTCCATGAGGTATTTTCTTATTGCGGAACCAAACTGGAAAATTTTCTCAGGCTCCAGGTGTTGGAAACCAATTATAAAATTATTTATGCCGATGGTTCAAGCCTGAGCGTATTCAAGGACCGGAATAAGACCAAGGCGGAGTTGGAAAGAATTGAACCTGGCGCGGGCCTGGCCTATGACAAGTTTATTGCCGAGACTACGCGCATATATGACGCAGTCAGGCCGTTACTTTATCAATGTTTCACTATGAGGGACCTGCTTAACCCCGAATATTGGGGGTTATTGACTAAGATCAGGGCTCTGGAATCATATTGGGGCCTGGCGCGCAAATTCTTTAAGAGCGATAAAGTTTGTTTCGCTTTCACTTTTGAGGCTATGTTCATGGGCGTATCGCCTTATCAGGCGCCGGCCTTTTACAGTGTTATTTCTTATGCGGACCATGTGCAGAAAATATTTCATGCTATGGGCGGGATGTACCAAATACCGTTGGCGCTGGAGAAAATGGCTAAGGGGTTTGGGGCGAGGTTTAATTATAATTCGGAAGTAAGCTCCATATCTAAGGATAACGGATCAATATCTTTAGGCGTTAACGGGACAATTGTTAAATCCGACTTCGCGGCTGTCAACGCTGATTATGCCTATGCCTGGTCCGACCTTTTAAAAAGAAAGATCCCGCGGTATAAGTATTCTTGTTCGGTTTATCTGGTATATCTTGGGCTTAAAAAGAAAGTTAAGAACCTGGAGCATCACAATCTTTTCTTTGCCAAAGACTTGAATAAGAACTTAAAGAAAATATTCCAGTCAAAGTTTATTCCTGATGACCCTTCATTTTATGTCCATGTGCCTACTGTAACTGATCCGTCTCTGGCTCCCGCAGGTAAAGATATCCTTTATTTACTTATCCCAGTGGCTAATCTTGAAAATAACCGGGAGGACCTAAGTAAAAAAGAAGCAGTTTTAAGAAAAACTGTTTTTAAGAGGATAGAACAGGAGATCGGTGAAGGCTTAGAGGATCTAATTGAAGTGGAACACAGATTTTATCCGGAGGATTTTATCGGCCGTTATAATATTAAATACGGAGCGACTTTCGGGCTGGCGCATAATCTTATGCAAAGCGCGTTTTTCCGACCGAAGAATTTTGACAGCAAGATCAAGAACCTTTATTTTCTGGGAGCCAGTACTCAGCCCGGAGGGGGGTTACCGGTGGTGATTGCCGGTTCGCGCATCGTGGCTGATTTTATTCAGAAAAGTCAGTGAGTTCTTCGTGTTAATATCTGCAGTATGGACCTGATCTTTTCCGGAAGGGTCACGCATGCCCTGTGGGAAAATACATCGTAATTGTTTTTTTCAATATCATCCAGGATCCCGGAATACATAATTTCCATGGCTCTGGCTACAAATCGGCAGAAAGGGCAGTTGATCAGCTCAATGCCTTGCTCCCCGCTTTTATAATATTGTCTCGCGCGTGAGATCTGGTATTGTATCAGATCGATGAAATTAGCATCGATTCTACCTTGTGCGAGTTGTTCGCGGCCAACATTGAATTTTAGTAATTCTTCCTGTGGCAGGTATAACCTGCCTCTATCAAGGTCTTCTTTTATATCTCTGAGAATATTAGTCAATTGCATCGCAATACCCAGGTCAACTGCGTATTCTCGGGCTCTTGGGTTACGAAAGCCAAATACCTGCAGCATCATCAATCCGACCACGCCGGCAACTCGGTAGCAATAACCGTATAATTCGCTGAAACTGTCGTAAACCTTTTTATCCAGGTCCATCTGCATTCCAGATAAAAGTTCGTCAAAATATATGCGCGGGATATCGTAATTCTGGACAGTTTGCCTGAAGGCAAGTAACAGGTTGTTGTTTAGTTGCGCCTCGGAATAAACTGCCTGGATATTGCGGCGGATCTCCTGTAGCCGTTTGCCAGAGATATTCAGTCCGGCATCTACTGATTCATCACTAGCCCGGCATACCGCGTAAATCGAATAAGCAGCGAGTTTTTTCTCACGCGGTAGGAAGTGTGAGGCAAAGTAAAAGGTCTTGGCGTAATTGGCGGTTATTTTGCGGGCTTGTTTGAAGCCGATCCGCAGCGCTGTATTCGGGTTCATTCCAGTATTTTATCCCAAAACCAGCCTTAAATCCAAGAATTAGTTTTGTATTTTAAGCTACAATTTTTGCGCGTCCTGCCAAGCCGCCCGCAAAAAAGCAACAAGCCTAAATTATAAATATCCTTTCAAGGATACTTATGATGATAAACTTAATCTTTGCAAGCAAAGTGTTAGAGCGTATAATATTTATATGTCCAAATACATGTGGTTGTTATTGGTTTCAATTGTTGCTCCGTTAATTTTGAGTTTTTA
>Ga0172381_10006955_pt1 | contig 11272 bp, 12 predicted proteins | sample Leawel6488metaG_FD_119754 | JGI IMG/M metagenome (GOLD analysis project Ga0172381, IMG submission 119754) | Leachate microbial communities from a municipal landfill in Southern Ontario, Canada - Leachate well 64-88 metaG | ecosystem: Engineered > Solid waste > Landfill > Unclassified | place... | reverse complement strand
ATTCAACGTTTCTGTTATATGTATTTAATCCAAAAATCTGTGAATTTGAAATAAAATCTTGTAATCCATATTGCAAAAAATCAATTTTTTCTTGTGTCATTCTTTCACAAATTTCATATATTATATTTTCATTTAATAAAGTCATATCTGGATCTATTTTAATAAAAAAATCAAAATCGTTTTTTATATTATTCCAATATTTTGTTAATTCTTGATGAGCTTCGAGTTCATATAGGTCTTGAATTATGTGATGTGTTATTTCAACATTTTTTTGTGAATTTATTATTTGGCAACATTCTTCAAATCCACTTTCTTCTTTACAATATAATGTACCTATAAATACTTTATACATAATAATAATTATTAAATTATGATTGATTTAACTTTAATTGCAAAAAAAGTTTCTGATGGTACATTTTATAATATGAAAAATGATAAGTCACAATATGATTTTGTAAAAAAACAATATTCGTTTGGCACTCGTATTGTTGCTATACCAAAAACAAAACAATTAATAGAAGATTTACAAACATCTCGTGGCCCACAATGTGTAAATGAAACTATAAAAACACATGACATGGATAAACTTGTTGAAAAGTTTAGTGTTGGTACATTTGAACAACATATTGAACGAATGAATCCAATACTTGAAAAATGTAATGTACGAAACAATTATTATGAAATTGGGTTTAGAACGCCTCATTCTTTACAAGTTGCACAGAAACATTTTAAAAATGTTTCTGGATCAGATATTATTTCTATTACAATTGAGTGCGCAAAATACATGGGCTTTAATGTGTTTCAACATGATTTAATGTGTGATGATCCTCTGCCGATCGGCGAATCACCTGACGTTATAGTTGCTTATCATGTTTTGGAGCACTTATATTGTCCTGAAAAGGGCTTAAAAAAAATGAGAAATGCTGTCAACGCTAATGCTATTATGCAAGTCGAAGTACCTATTCAACCAGGCGAGCCCAGTGTACGTTTTGCTCATTTATTTGCGTTTGAAAACAATGATTTATGTCATATGATCAATGAGTGTGGTGGTTGGGAAATTTTGATTGCAACAAAGCAAGAAGGAATCGAACGTTATCTTTGTAAGGCAATTTAATATCGTTGTAAATAATCATTTTTATTGATATAATCAATTATATGTCCATAAAAGTGCATCTTTCGATGTTACCTACACAAAAAACTCACATTTCTTTTAGTGAATTAAGTGAATTTTTTTCTTGTTCTTGGAAACATTATCTACATCAAATAAAGAAAATTGATCTACAAGTTCCATCACCTTCATTGATATTTGGAACGTGTACACATAGTGGATGTGAAAAATATCTAAGAACTCGTATTTTAGACATTCAATCTTGTATTGATATGTTGAATAAACTGTGGAAAGAGGCACAAAGTAAATCTCAAAAAGAACTTAAAATAACGAATGAGCAATTTAAAAAATATGAAGAAGATTTTTCTGACAAAGAGCTTAAAAAAGCATTGAAACAGATTGAAAGCATTCTTAATGACATTCCAAAATTTCTTGACGATAATTTTCCTGGTTGGGAATTTATCGAAGCCGAACATCAAATTTTAGATCAAATCGATGATATTGAAAACAATTTTAAGGGATTTATTGACGGTGTGATATCATACATAGTGAAAGGAAAAAAATATTATTTGCTTCTCGATTGGAAAACGAGCAATCATGGGTGGGACAAGTGGGCCCGTCAAGATCAAATGAAACGTAACCAACTTATCTTCTATAAACATTTCTACTCAAAGAAGCATTCCGAGATTAAATTCAAGAGCATTAAATGTGGTTTTATTATTTTAAATCGCGGGAGTAAATCTGGTAAACACTGTGAGTTTCTACCGGTATCGGTGGGTGAAGTTACTGAAGCTAGAGCTGTCAAGCTTGCGAGAAGCATGATAAAATGTTTGTTAAAAGGTGCAAAAATCAAAAATAGATATTCGTGTTTGTGGTGTGAGTACTACGGGACAAAACATTGTGATTCTGTTCATAGACAATTAGGATAAGTGTAGACGTGAGAAGAATGTGATATTGTTGATGGATTATGATATATGAACATGAAAAATTTGAATGTCCTATTTGTAAAGAAACAATTGGTCCATACGCTAGAGGAATTACGTTCCACGCAAGAATACACAACTTAGAACCAGATGAATTTTGGGTAATTGTTCATGGATTTAATGAAGAACCAAAATGTAAATGTGGATGTGGATTACCTACATATTTTTATAGTTGGAAAGTAGGATTTTTAGACTACTACAAAAATCATAAACCAAGTAAAGTAAGAAAAAAACATTCAAGTCCATCTGGCGAAAAACATTGGTCATTTGGTAAAACAAAAGAAAATAATGAATGTATTCGAATTGCTAGTGAAAAACGTTCAAAAACATTAAAATCTAAATATGGTGATGGTACACTCACTCAGTGGAATACAGGTTTTACAAAAGATACACATCTAAGTATTAAAAGTGCAAGTGAAAAAAATAAAAATAGTAAAAATCATTTTTATGATATTGAATTTGTAATGTCAACATTAAATGAAAAATTAAATAATAAGTTTATTTTATTAACAAATAAAGAAATAATTGCATCTCGACAAAGCGTAAATGATTGTTATGTAGATATTCAATGTACTCGTTGTAATATGATAAGAAATATTTCTGTTTATAATATTATACGAAAAACAGAACAAAAGTGTTATAATTGTGATGTTTTTGAATCAACTTTTGAAAAAGAAATAAAATAATTTATTGAACAAGATTTGCAATTAAAAACAACAAAACATATTGTTCAAAATGTTGAAATTGATATTTTGATTTTAGATAAAAATATCGCAATAGAATGTAATGGTTTATATTGGCATAGTTCTCTTGTACAAACAAATCCATATCAACATCAATATAAAGTTGATAAATGTAATGAAAATAATATTGAACTAATTCATATTTTTGAAGACGAATGGCGATTAAAACAAAATTCAATAAAAAATTTCTTAAAAAATAAATTATCAAATACAATTTACTCAACAAAACCAGAGTTTAAATTTATTACATATGATGAAGCAAATTTGTTTTTTCATGAAAATGATTTTAGTGAAATAAATTGTGATAGTACATCATTATTTATTGGGTGTTTTTATGATGAACTGTTATGTGGATGTGTTGAATTTAAAAATTTAGATAAGTGTATTATTTTAAAATATGTTACTACACAATATATATCACTTGATTTATTTGTTAAATTCATACAACAAAAATTTTCATATAAACATTTTGTTTTTGAGTACAATCAACGATTTGGCAATTATATTTTAAGTGAAAATTGGAAGTTAATAAACTCGTCAGAAATTGAACAATGGTTTACAAATCGAGTTATTAGATCAAAACAACCAATTGATGATAAAAATATTAAAATTTTTGGATGCAAAAATCTTACCTATGAATTAGTATTGTAATACATATACATATATTTTGATATAATTTATTAAAATATGGCTAAAAAGTATAAAATTTTAGTATTAAGTGACCACGCGCTATCCAGCTCGGGAGTAGGATGTCAAACAAGGTTCTTAATTCAAGGTTTACTTGCAACGAATAAATATTCGTTCCGTTGTTTCGGAGCAGCAGTCAAACATGAAGATTATAAAACAATTGTTGTAAATGATGATTTTATCATTAAACCAACTGATGGTTTTGGTACTGTTGAAATGATTCGGCAAGTTCTTGCAACAGAAAAGCCTGACGCAATGTTTCTTTTTACAGATCCAAGATTCTTCGGCCATGTATTTTCGATGGAGGAAGAAATACATCAAATATGCCCGATTACGTACAATACGCTCTGGGACAACACTCCCGTGCCTCAATTTAATAAAGTAATCTATGATATTTGTGATCTAGTAAATTGTATAAACTACCCTACATATGAGTTTGTTCACAATTGGTTTCCAGAAAAAACAAACTACATTCCTCACGCGGTTCCAAAAGAAATATATCATCCAATTTCTGATGAAGACAAACTACAATGGAAGATAAAACTTCTCGGTCAAGAGAAAAAAGATAATTTTGTTGCTCTTTATGTAGGTCGAAACGCACGTCGTAAGATGGTTCCAGATATAATTCGTTCGTGGAAACAGTTTACTGATTACGTTAAGAAAACGTATGGACACAACAACGTAACTTTGCTGATGCATACAGATCCATTTGATCATGAAGGAACAAATCTTCATGTTGTCTGTGAAGCGTTTGACATAGATAAAGAAACGATTATATTCTCTAAAGAACGAATTGAATTCGATATGATGAATATCATCTATAATTTGTCAGACGTACAAATAAATTTTTCGAGTGCTGAAGGCTTTGGTCTACCTGTTCTCGAAGGTAAGATGTCTGGTTTACCAGCAATCGCAATTAAAACCGGAGGCCTGACACGACAAGTCGAAGATTATATTGATGGAACAAACTATGGCGTTGCACTCGAACCCGACGTTAAGAGTTGCATTGGAAGTGTGCTCGTAAGTTACATTTTCGAGGATCTGTGTAGTGTTGAACATTTAACAGAAGCAATCATTAAGATGTATGAGACATCGCCAGAAGATAGTCAAATCCTTCGACAAAAATGTATCGAACATGCTCATCGAGATTATAGTATGGATTATATGATCTCTAAGTGGGATGAAACACTGACAAACACAATCGAAAATTGGAAAAAAACTTATAAACCTTGGGAGCATATTGAACTATGAAATTCGATATTAATAAAGTTTCAATAGGTTTTATTGTAATAATTGCTTTGATAACATTGTTTGTGTATGGACATGAAAACATTAATTCTTGTAGTCAAGACGAAGAAAATTGTGTATGTGAAGAAAAAGTCGTACTAGATACGTCGATGACAGAAGGTCGATTGTCGATAACACCATACACACGAAAATATTGTAAAAGGATATCAAAATGACAAATATTTTACTAAGGGGACCATTTCTCGCAGAATCTGGGTATAGCACACATGCCAGACAAATTGCTCGTTGGATATTAAATCGCGTATCAAGCAACGATGATGTCTTTCTTGAAGCTCTTCCTTGGGGAAATACTCCTTGGATTTTAGATGCAAATGACAAAAACGGTCTCATCGGCAAACTAATGCAATGTGCAAAACCCATAAATAAACCACTTGATGTCTCAATCCAAGTACAATTACCAAACGAATTCGATCCCAAAAAAGCTAGGTTTAATATTGGAGTTACAGCGGCGATAGAAACAGATCGGTGTCATCATGATTGGATAGACGCTTGTAATAGGATGAATGCAATTGTAGTCCCGTCTGAACACGCTAAGTCGTCATTGACAAATGTCGGTCACATAAATGTACCGTTATATGTTATTCCTGAAGCATTCACCGATGTTTGCTTTGATACACCAAAAAATTATCTTGATTTTTCAACAGATTTTAATTTTCTTCTATTTGGACAAATAACTGGAAACAATCCAGAAAACGATAGGAAGAATTTATTCTATACGATCAAGTGGATATGTGAAGAATTTAAAGATGATCCAAACGTTGGAATTGTGTTAAAAACAAATGCAGGTAGAAATAATAAAATCGATCGTAACACTGTTCAATCAATTCTAAAAGAACTTCTTTCACAAGTTCGTCCCGGACAATTTCCAAAAATACATCTACTTCATGGGTCAATGACAGACGAGGATATTGTTTCTATTTATAAGAATCCCAAGATTAAAGCGCTTATTTCACTTACTCGTGGAGAAGGATTTGGTCTACCTATACTTGAAGCGGCGGCATGTGATTTACCCGTGATTGCTCCAAACTGGTCAGGTTATATTGACTTCATGAACAAGGGCAAGTTTCTTAAAGTTCAACATCAGATCAAACAGATCCATCCTTCTCGAGTCGATAATCGATTGTTTGTTGAGAATGCAAAATGGTGTGAAGTAAACGAACAAGATTTTAAAAAAGTCGCTAGAAAGTTTTATAATGCTTCAAGTGAACCTAAAAAATGGGCAATCGAATTAGGAGAAAAGATTCGACAATCACATAGCTTTAGTTCGATTGAAAATACATACGCACAAACGTTTAAGGATATTCTATGATATATGTTTTGTCTTCACTAATCATTTTTCTTGTTGGAGTAATTATTTTTCTTGCTTTACGACTTGTTAAAGCTGGTGAGCAATTGTTGTTGCTTGATGATGTAAGTTCTCAAGCCGTGCAAGATCTTGAGAAGGCAGAAATAATCTTAAAACATGCTCATGAAGCTCTATTAAAGGTTTCAAAACATCCTGTCGTTTCTAACGATCCTATCGTCACTCATTTAATTTCTGTTATAAACATCGCTAAAAATGAAATACAATCTATATTAGACGACCTGATAAATTCTAATAAGGAATGATATGGATGAAATCAAGCTACCGAAGAAACAGATCAAGACGGCAAAAAATCGAGCAGGTCGTAAGCGAAACCCAAATAGCCCATTAGCACAGTCGAGAATGTACTTTAATGGTGAGACGTGTAAAGCTATCGTAGAGTTTCAACAGGCACCAACAAAAAAAGAACGAGACGACATTTATCGATATAGAATCTTACCGAGCTTCGAGAAACTTGTAGAGAACCTCATCAATATACACAAATTTTGCCAAGACGTGGCGGAATTTGAGATATTGAGGAATGATGCGATTGTGTTTCTCTATAACTCATTGCAAAAATTCGATCCAACGAGAGGTAGTAATGCCTTCAGTTATTACAATGTCATAGCGAAGAATTTTCTTATCATACGCAGCAAACAACGTTCGTTGCAAACAAAAAGAAATGCAAACTTAGACGATCCTGATGGTTTGTCTCATCAAGAAGCTCGCTTACTTGAAGAGCACTGTACCATAGAATTTCATGACGAAAGTCCCGACAATGATAAGCCAAACGTACTTTTGCAAATGCTCGACAAGATTCGATTAGAAGTTACAACAGAGAATGAATTAGCGACTATTAACGCTATCATGCATTTATTTGAACATATCGATGACATCGATCTATTAGGAAAAAATGCGTGTCTGTATTACATACGTGAAATTTCAGGCTTAAACGCAAAGCAATTAACTATTGCACTACAAAGCCTCAAGAAGACATATAAACAAATGAAATTTAACAGTTTAAATTCTAATTTTAACTTGTTTGGTGTGTAGATAATTTTTATATAATTTATATTAGTGTAATGCATATAATTTATAAACATACATGTAAAATAACTGGAATGTGTTATATTGGTCAAGCAAAAAGCAAACAAAATATTTCATCAAAAAGAATAATGATGCAACGTTGGAATGGACATTGTTGTGATACGTTTAAACATAATTCACAACTTGATTTTCATAAAGCAATTAGAGAACACGGAAAAGAAAATTTTGAACATGAAGTTCTTGATGAAGGATTTGTCGATCCAAAAGAAACTGACTATGCTGAGCAATATTATATATTACGCTGGCATTCAAAGAAACCATTAGGTTATAATATGAATCGTGGAGGTAATGGTAATCGTGGATACAAACGAACGCCAGAACAATGTAAACGACATGGTGATTTAGTTCGTGGAAAACCTACATGGAACGCTGGAAAAACAAATGTTTATACAGATGAATCACGAAATTTAATGAGACAAGCTGCACTAGGACGAAAACGCAAAAAAGAATCTTGTGAAAAACAAAAAGTTACAATGAAAATTCGTAATATTACAGTACCTGATGCTTGTCGACAAAAATCAATAATTGCGCACTTACGTCCAGTTAATCAATACGACTTAAATGGCGTTTTTATTAAAACATTTACTTCAATCAAAGAAGCTCAATTGGAAACGGGGGCAAAATTGATTTCATCTTGTTGTAGAAGAGTAAGAAAATGTTCAGGCAATTTTATTTGGAGATATGTTGATGATATAGATCAAATAGTAATACCAATTCAAAAAAAGAAAATAAAATCTAAGGAGTCTAAGACTAAACGACGACATAAAATTCAACAACTTGACTTAAAACATAATTTTATTCGAATTTGGAACACACTTCAAGAAGCCGCTCACACATTAAAAATAAGTAAAGGCAACATATGTTCTTGCACTAAAGGTAATCGTCCTCAAGCTGGTGGCTTCATTTGGCGTTACGTAGTTGAAGAATAACCAATTTATCCCAACAAAATCATTTAACACTAATTATAATATACTATATGAGTGATCAATTTGCAACAGACGTCTTTGGTGAAAATATTCGACTTGATGAAAAAATTAAGTTATTTGATAAGATTTTAAAAGATATCAATAACCTTGATGAAAAGAAACGAGCGCTTTGGATAGACATTTATACAAATGCAATTGTAGATAGACAAAGCGCGTTCGCAAATTATACACAGATTGTTTCGATATGTGCTGATAAATCTTCTGAATGGGCTGTGCACGGTCGTACAGTCACTGCGACTCTAGAACGTATGCAAAAAGCGACTGAACAACTAATAAAACTTGCTGTACTCGTCGAAAATGCTCAAGAAAAAAGCAATTCTCCAAAAGAAAAAGATTTAACACCTGACGATATCTTTAAGAAGATTGGAAATGGTAACTAAACACAATGCCTGGACCAATAATCTCTGATATTTATCAAGCTCATGCTGAAGGCAGATTTGCACAACAACGTGCAGAAGATGCTGTCCATAATATGGGCCCCAATGCACAAAGATCAAATTTTTGTCAAATTGTTGTCCTTGATGTGATACATGATCCAAAAATCTTGACAGAAGAACTTATTTCTTATTATCAACATGAACTTGGTGTATCAAACATAAAATACGTAAGCGTTTTACCAAGAAATACCGTTGTTGGTCGTAAATTGTTATGTGATTCTAATGAATCTGAGCCTGCAATGTTTTTTTTGCCCTTTTTGCCTTCACATCTCGCTTTACCAAGCAAACCTGGTGAACATTTATGGGCATTTTTTGAATCATCTGATTTTAAAGAAATAGATTTAGGTTACTGGTGTTGGCGTGTCACTGGATTTGATCATGCTGACGATCCCAACCATTCACATGCTCCCCGAAATCTTGATATAGACTATTATAAAGGTTCATCGACAAAATCGATGTCAGACGGTGATGTAAAACCTACATATGATTTTTTTAATGGTGTCGGTAACACGGCAGAAAACGGTAAACGTTATGCAACGGCAAATTCTAGATGCATTTCTGGTGGTAGCGATGCATACGAAAAGATTTTGACAGAATCAAACGCGTCTAAGCTTGCAACATATGAAGCGACACCACGATATCGTAAACGTCCTGACGAAATAGCACTTGAAGGTAGCAATAATACATTGATCTGTCTAGGTACTGATCGAGTTGACAAAGCATCACAACCCGACGTTGATCCCGACACTGGTTTGGGCATAAAACGACCAACAAATGAAATACAAGGTACGGGCACGGGTCGTATTGATCTAGTTGTTGGGCGTGGTCAAACAGAATCTACGTTGGGACAAAAAATAAAAAATACATTAGAACGAGAAGAACTTGCAAAGTCTCCTAATGAACTTGTAGACAACGAAGGTGATATAGACTATATAAACGATAGATCTCGAGTGCTTATAGCGGGTAAGACACTCGTTGATGTCAATTTTGGTTTAAACAAATTTAACGATGTTTATCTACAAGATGAAACCGTAGGTGGCAACGTCTCTGACAGAGGCGCCGATGAATCGACGTTAAATTCAAGCAATTCGGGAGACGGTGCAATAGTATTTAAGTCTGATAAGGTGCGAATAATCGCGAGAAGTGATCTTGTGTTCTATGTAACTTCGTTTGAACGTGATGTTGATGGAAACATGACCGAAAGCGATGATGTTTCGAAATGGGCTTCGTTGGCGATCAAAGCAAACGGTGATATAGTGATCAAACCGGGAGCCGAGGGTGCGATGCTTTTTGGGGGCGAAGATGCAAATATGGGTGTGATGGGAAGTGATTTACCATGTATTCTTGATAGAAAAACAGGTAAAGTTACAGGACCATCACCGGTAACCACGATGGGAGGTTCGTTATGTACACAAGTGAAGGGTCAAGCACAGTTTCTTAACCGAATGTTGGTAAAATCGTGACATTCACCCTTGAAGACGCGGGAATTCTTGAGCCCGGTGCTAAAGCGCTTACGAAAGTTGCCAAATATCGCTTCACACAAGACGTAATGGATGCAATGCGTCTAGGCTCTGGATTTGATCCTCCATTTTTTCGTCCGTGTGGTGCAGAGATTCCTCCGTTACCATTAAATTTTCCAGTTCCTGATTTGCACGACACTAAAAAGTTTCCAGATTTCGAAACAAATTGTGTTACGAAGTTTTTTGATGTGGCAAGCAAACTTAATCTACAATCTCAACAGCCCTTCGTTCCCATAGCGTTCGATCCGCTCGCTCTCGCTCTAAAACTCGACTTAAAAATTCCGCCCGTGAAGTTTAGTGAATTTCCAAATCTATTATTAAATCTTCCCGCGCTTCTTCTTAAGCTTGAACTTACACCACTCGACTTACCTGATTTGATGGCAAAACTTCCTTCAATTGGAATTCCGCCTCAACCTTTTCCTCCTGAGTTTCCGCTTCCTGGTCTAGAACTTCCATATCCAGCATTAATGTTACCTGAATTATTGTTGATGTATAAAGCATTTTTAACAATACCACTTGAAATTCCTAAATTGTTATTGCCAACGGCTCTTTTCCCGATGTTTGCATTAAAATTTTCTGCTCTCTGTGGAAATATTCTTAAAATTCTTCCACCCGCGAACGGGCCAAACCCAACATTACAAATTGCTCTCCACAAAGTTCTCGCAGTGAAAATGGTCGAATGCATCGTAATCGACGTAGTCGGTCTTACGTTAGGATCAGCGTCTGGTGGTGCAACCGGCGCTCTCGGTAAAGAATTTGGTTATACTCCACCTCCTCCTGAAAACGAAGGAGCTTCGTCACCGATTAGAGACAAAATAATTAAATTTGCTAAAAAACTTGACGGCGTAAGTTACTCATCAGACACCATAAAATATACAACGGCTCTTTTTCCAGAAATGGTTTATAAGAATGATGATTCTCATGGTGATCTTGGCAACTATCAAGATAAAGACGATAATGGGAAAAAAGGAAAAGCGGGAAGTCCTAAACCAAAAGCGCTTGCAATGGCAAAAATGGTGTCTTCATGTGGTGTATTCGTTCGTGGTTGTCT
>Ga0172381_10006953_pt1 | contig 11272 bp, 16 predicted proteins | sample Leawel6488metaG_FD_119754 | JGI IMG/M metagenome (GOLD analysis project Ga0172381, IMG submission 119754) | Leachate microbial communities from a municipal landfill in Southern Ontario, Canada - Leachate well 64-88 metaG | ecosystem: Engineered > Solid waste > Landfill > Unclassified | place... | reverse complement strand
CTTTACAAAAAAGAACGCCCTCCTCCTCGTGCATCCCTGATTTTGTAGTAAGCACGGTTTGCGTGTTATCCTCTCCGGTTCGACTCCGGCTGAAAACTGAAGGTATAGGATGACATACGGTAGGTTCGACTCCTACACACTACACTAAGGCACCCATATGAGCGAGCATACACGGTAGCTCATCTGGATAGAGCGACAGACTCATAATCTGTAGGCAGTCGGTTCAAATCCGACCCACCTCGAAAGAGGGTAACAACGCTCGCTTTCTCGGGTGCCCAAACTTTGACTTTCTGTGTTTATGGGGGGGACGCTCCGTGGGGAGCACTCAACTTCCAATTGAGCCTAAACCCCGCTTTCTACCTCGGTGCCACAAGCACCCGTATAGGAAGCATACAAGACTCCAGGTTCGACTCCTGGCCCCTCCTCTTTGAAGTACCCATATGAGTGAACATACAAGGTAGCTCATCTGGTAGAGCGCAAAATTGCTAATTTTGATGTAGCCGGTTCGATTCCGGTCCACCCTGGGAAACCAGGGACATTCGTTCCCTCGCTCGGGTACTTCAATCCTTTGTTGCTTTTGGGGGGGACGCTCCGTGGGGGCAGTAATTGTGTTTCCTTTCTTGGTACTGCAAAGTACCCTTCGTTGAAGACAAGCACGGAAGGTTCGACTCCTTCCTCCCCCGCCAAGGACACCCCTTTGAACGAGGCTACAAAATAGCTTCTCTGGTTAACGACGCAAATCCTGCGGTGCCCCTATTCAATCCCTTTTTATCCTTTTAGGTTCGGAAACGATCCTTCCAGTGACACACAGAGTAGTAACTTGCAACGGGGGTACTCTCACAAACGTTGTGTGGTACTCAGCACTCGTCTCCAAAAGAGACAACTCACCCAAGGTTTCCCGTCTACCTTGGGTAGCGAACCAAAGGAGGAAAACCATGGTCGCCAATGTAGAAAGAGAACGCCTAGAGAAACTGGGCCCTGCTGAAAAAGTCATTCAAGCTGTGACGACGTACCTGGATCATGCCTATCACGGACGTCCTGGTATGGTCTCCCCCGACCCCACGGCTTCCATTAGAATTAAGTGGGAACCCGTCTCCTGGAAACAAGAGGGGGACGTCAAGGTCGTCTACCGGACGTCAAAACTCGTGCGTAAAAACATAAAGACCCCGATCGGCACTCTCCGTGCTGACGGCAAGATCCTCTCTGGCAACAAAATTATCGGAGAATACCGGAAGCCGGGGCTCTTCCCCGAAGTCGTTACCTGGATGTATCGTCAGATCGCTGACGTCTGGAAGGTAGACAACGAGTTCTCCGCTCATTGGGCTTCCTGGGCCTATGGCAAAGACCACCGTGACCTGAAAGTCATTCTGGCTGCCTTTATGCTTTGCCAGACCCGTATGGGGGAGGGCGTTAAGGGTGCCGACGGCAAAGTCGAATTCAACGACGAGGACTTCCGTGCTATCGGGGAAGCGATGTGCCTCCTGTCTGGTAAAAATTACTTGGATCCCAAATTGATGCTTCGGATTGGGAACGTCCTCGAAATCCCTGGCGTTGCGGGGATCAATCGAGAGTTGGGTTTTGGTAAATCTGCTCGTAAGGCGTTCTTGGGGCGGTATCCGAAGGCCGTTGAGAAGTGGCTTCGCTACCGAGAAGAGAATCCAAAGCTCCTTGCTGGATTGGTAAAGGCTGGCTTCCGTACTTCAGTAATCCGTCTGGCTCAGAGAGTTGGGTACAAGCCGACAACCACGAACTTCTTTGAAGTTCTCCGTTGGAAGCAAATTCAGGCCAAGGATGGCCGCCGAACTTTGGCTATTGGGGCCGAAGTTAAGAAAGCGGACACTTGGGACAAGCTCTCCGAGAAACAGATCTGCAATCGGATTGTGGCAGACAAACCCAATTGGAAACAGATCGTGGGCAAGCTCCCTGCTGGACGTGGCCTTACCAAGGCTATTGTTGTGGCGGCCATTGAAGCAGGCTGTCTGTCCAATGCAGATCTGATCATTTTGACCCCGACTTTGGAAGACTTGGAAGTTTTGTCTATCCCGGAAGTTAAGGTCAGGCATGAGAAAGCTCTTGCGGAGGCTACTGACCAGCGTGCAGCAAACATTGCTCGTCGGGTTCGAAAGGAAGAGACACGGGAAGCTCTGCAGAAGGCAGCGGATACGGCAATGACCAAGGCCGTTGAAGAGGTCACTCGGGGACTTCGAATCTACATGATTGTAGACAAATCGGGTTCGATGGAACCGTCTATGGATGCTGCCAAGGCATATCTCAAACGCTTCCTTGGGGGTTTCCCTTTGGATCGGGTACATGTCTCGGTCTTCAACACCATCGGGCAGGAGATTCAGATTAAGTCTGCCTCTGCTGCCGGGGTTGAACAGGCTTTCCGTGGACATCAGGCTTCCGGCGGAACGATGTATGCCACGGGTGTTGAGGTACTTGTCTCCAAGTATCAGCCCAAGGAGGATGAGGACGCCCTCTTCCTCTTCGTTGGAGATGAGGGAGAGTACAATAACACCCGAATGATTGAAGTGTTCGGGCACTACAAGATCAAGCCTGTGGCTTTTGGGCTTCTCAAAGTGCCGGGTCAGAATGGTGACATCGTTCGATGGACGGCAGTTCAGATGGGTATCCCCTGCTTCCTGATTGAGGAGAAACTCTTCAGCACGGAGGATCCCTATGCTGTAACAAGAACCTTCCGCAACCTGATCGCCACCACTCCGGTGGGGCGTAAAGTTACGGAAAGGCCCCAAGCTCCTGCCCGGAAAACTCTGGTACAAGAGATCTTGGAAACGCCGCTTTTGGAAAAGCCCGTTTTTGCCTAATCTTCCTATAGTGGCACTCCTTTCAGAGTTAACTAAAGGAGTGCCACTAGGGAACGTTTACTTACCGCCTCTGAATACCGACAAATTTTAGCCTCTGAAAACAATCAGATTTTTCTGAAAGAGATAGAGCGTTCTCTCATGGGTAAAACCAGTGTATCCCTTTGAATACAAAGCACCTGCCAAGCTGGAACCCCCAAAGATGTCTTCCGTGAAACCGAAACAATTGAAGAGATTTGGAACAACATCATTCGTAATGTAGGCTTCAGCCTAGAGTTCAAACTTGGGCATCCGGGCTTTGACCGCCTCCTCATGTCCGGTAAAGGCATAGGTCTCCTTTACTCTGGAAGTACTATTCTTTCCTTTTACTCTCGGGGAGGGGATGCCTATGGGCCTACAATAGAGCAAATCCTAGAGGCTTTTAGGCAAGAAGCCGAGAGTTACAGCGTGAAACTTCGTCGATAATTTGTGATCCTTGCATGCCTCTTCAGAGTAGTCTTCCCTATAGGAGGGCTGCCTAATGGGCTGGCAAGAGCTACTTTCTGTAAAAGAGACACGAGTCCTTCCATGGCTTGGGGAACGACGACTGGCGTACCAGAATCAAAGCTGGAGGATCCAGGGTCGTCTACCCGCCGAGTATGGATGGTATCAGTGTACGCTAGAAGGTAGAAATGCCAGAGTCGTGTCTAGGTCTGACCCTGACCCCGACTTCGAACAAGGACATAAAATTATCCGGGGGTATTTGGCGGGGGACCGTCTCATCCCGGACAATGCCCGAGTTGACCCTGACCCTAACAAATTGATTGACCAGACTTTGCCGGTGCTTCTTGTGGAGCCGGGTTTGGATCGCTTTGCTAGAGCGGTGGTTATCCCTCTACCTACAGAGACGGACAAAGTTTACCTCTATATGAGACAGGAATTCCCAGTAGGACCGGAAGCGGATGTTGAAGCCGCTTATCTGGAACGACTGGAATCAGTGTCTCATGTGTCGGGGGTAACACCGGCTCTTGACCTTGCTTTCCGGTGGCTCTCTTACCTTCGGCTTGAAACAGAGCGTCTGGAGCGGGAAGAGGAAGCTCGGAGAGCAGAAGAGGAACGTAAACGTTTGGCAGAGGAACGTCTCCGTGAAGCCCTACGGAATAACACTGGTGCTGGCCGTCGAGCACTGGCAGTATTGGACTTCAACACCGCCGCTCGCCAAGCTCTTGCCCTTTCCGGGGCAGAACTGCTAGATGCTCGTCCTTCCTACAACAAGAACGAGATGGTTGTACAATATCGTTTCCGGCACCGTAGACTTGAGTGCGTTGTGACACGGGAAACATTACGGGTTGTGGATTCAGGTGTCTGTCTTGGGCATGGGGCAGAAAAAGGTGACACTCTCTTTACCCTAGAAAGTATCACCACTGTTATTGGGGAGGCCCTGGACAGAGGCATTCTAGTCGTGTACCGACATGCCCCAGGTGACCGTGATCGTCCAGCAGACAATGATGGTCACGGTAGAGACAGAAACTTAGATGAGGATGAAGAATGGTAATCACTGCCCTCCTTGCCGGTAGCATCCTTTTGGTCATACTACTGTCATATGCTAGTCTACGGGCAGTGTTTTCGATACTGCCCAGTAAGGAGAAACAAGATGGAACTAAATGAAACAGGCTTGGTCTTCGATGCAAAAGGCCAGACTCTCTATTGGCACCGCCCCTTGGATCGTTCTAATCGTTGCCTTCCTGATTCTCGGGAACTCTGGGATGTCCTATGGGAAAACAGGAAACAGCTTGGGGGCGTGGCACACACCCACCCCTGGGTTGGTGCAGCCTTGCCCTCTCAGACAGACCTTTCAACTTGGAGGGCCATCGAAAAGGGACTTGGGAGACTCTTGCTTTGGCCTGTAGTGACTTTCTCGGAAGTTCGTTGCTATGGCTGGAACCCTTGGGCTAAAGAATATGAAGACGTCACGAAGCATGTTGATCTCACCTTTGATGTTGGAATGCTTCGCAAACTATCGGGACAGTTCTCGGAGGTAGAAAAACTTGTCCTAATCGCTCAGGATGGAGGGGATATCGGGAATGCTCTCCTAAAGAGCATGACAATTCCTCAGGGCCCTCTTCAAGATGGGACAGTCTGCACAAAGTGTGGTAAAGACGCTCTGGAGATGGTACAGCACCTTGTTGGGATGCCGGGAGCAATTGTTTGCACCTCCTGTGGGCACAAAGAAGGCTACTATGCTCACATTGGACGAAACATTGTAACTGTAACGCCGTTAAGATCTTCTGACCCGGACACTGAGTAGTATTAGGAAAGCCCCCACTTGGGGCAAAGGAGAAAAGCGATGAATGCACGACTTAATGTGACTTTTTCCGGCCAAAACGGGGATCTGACAGATCCGATCCTTTATGACGCCACAGATGAGGAGATTCGTCAGATTGCCGAAGAGGCCATCCGGAACGGAAGCATTCCCGGCATCGACAGAGACGAGTTTGCATCCCTGGAGGATTTCGTGGTTGACCGTTTTCCTGCGGGGGCGGGCGTAACAGAGAACCGTCTGCTTGTCCGCCCGAAAACGCCTTTCGGGGGCATTTAGGCTGACTGGAGCTAGTGAGGAGCCAACGTAATGAAACCGATTGTCATTGTTGGGGCCGGTGCCCTTGGAAGCCACGTAGTCCTTTGTGCCAGAAACTGGGCACATCCGATTCAAGTCGTGGACTTTGATCGGATTGAGGCCAAAAACACCCAAGCCCAGTTTCATACGAAAATGGGCTTGGGAAGAAATAAGGCTCAGGCACTTCAACAGGCAATGCAAGGAATGTGGAGGACAAAATTAATTGCAATCCCCCACAAACTCACCCTGGAAAACGTCGGGACGGTGCTCGGGGATGCTGCCCTCGTGCTTGATTGCACGGACAACATCGAAGCTCGTCAGATCATCCAAGGGTTTGTAAGGGCGAAGGGCATCCCGTGTTTGCACGGGGCACTGTCTGCGGATGGCTCGTTTGGACGTATCATCTGGGATGAGCTCTTTAGGGCCGACCCGGAAGGTGCCCCAGGACAAGCTACTTGTGAGGACGGTGAGACATTGCCCTTCTTCGCTCTTGCAGGAGCTCAAATGGCCGTTATTGCACAACTCTTCCTGGAGAATGGGGAGAAACGAAGTCTTCAAATGACTCCCACGGGAATGATTCGGCTTGCATAGGAGAGACAAACATGGCAGCTAGGGGTATCGAACAAGTTAGAGAGCATATTGAAGCCTATTTTGCGGGCTTCAAATTCCCGGCTAATTTTAAGCTGGAGGATCTTCCAGCACTTTGGCAGAAGCAAAAACTTGAAGCGAAGTACAACGTGCGGCCTGTCTTCGCCTCCGATGGTCTAGTGGAGTTCCACTACCTGAAACCAGATGCAGCCGTAGAGCCCGTCTCGGGGTCTAAAGCCGCAAAAGCACCCAAAGTTATTCCAATGCTAGAGGATGAAGACGACGAGGACTAATCCGAACAGGGCTGCTCTAGTGGCAAAAGAGAAACATGTCGAGCTACGGTTCTGAAAGAAATTCCACACTCAAGCACAGGTAGAAAACGAGTAGGAGACACCAATGATGAAAGTCGTATTCGATATGGAAACCGGCGACCCGGATGATGTCCTGACACTGGCACTCCTTTGTGGGCACCCGAAGCGGCCAAACGGCTTTTGGGCACAAACCTTTTTAGGGAACGTCGGTTCGTTTCCAAGAACATCTGCCACGGGGTTGCCTCTGACAAAGTACTGCACGACCGACTGAAACAGGTGCCAAACCCCCACGAAGGGCTTCGCCTCATCATGAAAGCAATGGAGCCTTATATGACGGTCCATCCCGAGGGGAAGAAACTTCATGACCCTTTAGCCGCCTGTTGCGCCCTTGACCCATCTATTGGGGAATGGGCTGAGGTTGAGTTATTCCGAGAGAAGGGCGAGTGGGGTTCTAGACTGTGCCCCGGTTCCGGGATACAGATCATTGTCGGATATGATCATGACCGCTTTGTAGACGTTCTTTGCGGGGCCTGAAAATTTAATGATCCTTTTCTGTCCCGACAGAGTAGCGTTTGTGTCGGGGGAACAAACCCCCCGACAGTTCTTTGGCAATCGGACGGAATGAAAAAAATTAGTAGAATGGGATCGTAGCTCAGTTGGTAGCAGCGCGAAACTTTTAATTTCGAAGTCCCCAGTTCGAGCCTGGGCGGTCCCACCGAGTTCAATTACCCCTCTATCTTTTCGCCTCTGGGGGTAACCGGAGGTTCAAATGAAAAGAACAAGTCCTATCTGGGGTGTCACAGATGCAGTGTTTTGTGAGATGGCAGCAAAAGCCACCTCGCTAGGGGAAATGCTTTCCTTTTTTGGGCTGGAAAACATTGGGCACAACCCCCGAACGTTGAAAGAGCGCCTTATAGCACTTGGCATAGACCCAGAAGAGATTATTCAAAGGTATCAAGCCACCACGAGGGTAACGATCTCTTTAGAAGACATTCTTGTGCAGCACTCTAAATTTCCCCGTGGCTCTTTACGGAGGCGTCTTCACCGAGAAAAGATACTGCCTCAAACGTGCCAACTTTGTGGCTCACCCTCAGAATGGCAAGGATCAGCATTGACTCTTGTTCTTGACCATATCAATGGTGTGCCTGATGATCACAGGATAGAAAACTTGCGTATGCTCTGCCCTAACTGCAACAGTCAGCAATCTACTTTCTGCGGAAAAAACAAACCTCGGAAACACAAACGGGTGAAACCCACATACAACTGCACTGTTTGTGAGACACCTCTTCGTAAAGCATCTAAAACAGGAAGGTGTAGTGCTTGTGCTCAACTCTTGAGAGCGAAGATTCCTGCGGAGATGGAGATTTCTTTAGAGCAGGTTAGTGCTTTAGTCCAACAATTTGGCTACAGTGAAACAGGACGCAGATTGGGTGTTTCCTATTCCGCAGTGAAAAAATGGATCAAGAAAGGGAATATCCCAAAGCGAAGATAGAGATGTATTTGGGGAGGTGGCTCAGGTGTGAGCGCCGGGCATAAGCCCGGAGGTGTCGGTCCATCCCCGACCCTTCCCTCCAAAAAAGGTTAAAGGAGAAAATGTCTCTAACTCTCGGGTATCCAACGCCGGTGGGTCTAGTGGCCGTAGCTGAAGGTCGTTAGGGTGCCTACACGAAACGCCGAGAGGGCCTCCCAAAAGGAGCCCTGATACGGAGACAGCCTTTTGATGTTGGGGCTTTCGCAGGGGGTGTAACCTACCCCTTGGATCTAAGGCCCTGGCATAAATGATCCTTTGGAGCTTAGGTGTATCTGCAGTACACCAGAGCGGAGGGTCATGTGTCCCCGATGCCATAGAGAGTGGGAGGCGGGGACTTGCTTACTTGGCATCTGTGCTAAACGCCAAACCCGATATGGGTGCCCGGTGAGGACAAAATATTATGAGAGTCGGGCGGCCATTTCGACGTAGCCTATGAGCGGAGGGTGGTCACTTTTATGTGGGGTTCGTAGGCAGGCGGTGTCCTTATTAGGAATGGAGTCAAAGCAGCTAACCGTAAGGCTTGGCGGCAATCCCTCAGACTCCGGGGTTTGAATGGCTCGGATGGCTTTTGAAGGTTGTCCACCGCTTCCCAAACTGTTTCTTTTCCGTATGGGCCTGTAGCTCATTTGGGAGAGCGCCGCCTTTGCACGGCGGAGGCAGGGGGTTCGAGCCCCCCCAGGTCCACTGTACTGGAGACCGTTTGGACTCCAGGGCGTAAGGGCTCTTCAAGTCACCTTACGCTGGTGCGGATGTAGATCCTAACGGTTAGGAGCCAGCCTTCCAAGCTGGATAAAGTGGGTTCGACTCCCATCATCCGCTCTTTTTGCGGGCTTAGCCTATCGGTAAGGCACCTGATTCCCAGTCAGGTTTTGACGGGTTCGACTCCCGTAGCCCGCTCTTTCTGTGGGAGATCCTTTTGTTCTCTCACCGAGTAGTATGTGAGACCGCTCAAGGGGCTACCCTGAGCCTAACGTAGAGGAGACTTCATGGAAATTAAAGAGATTACGACCCAGGAATTCAAGTCAAAGCAGTTGAAGGGCTGCAATCAGCGTCTGCTGGATGAGTCCCAGACCGGGGAGTACTTCTCCATTCAGTTGGAGAGTGCCCGCAAGGCCAGGAACAAGGTCGGGGGTCTGTACTCCGCACGCCGTAAGATGTCTGCACAGGCTAGAATTGTCCTGCGGGACACCAAGGTCGTTGTGGGACCGGGAGAGTATACCCCCCGTAGCCGCACGAAGTAGTACTATCACCCCTGGCTCGGTTCTTCTTACAGGGAACTGCGCCAGGGCCTCCTCTTTCTTGGGAAATCGTCTAAAGGTAGGACATGGCTCTTTGGAAGCCATTATGGAGGTTCGAATCCTCTTTTCCCAGCTACAACTTATCCTACTGGGGTCATACAAATGGGGTATGTAACTTGGACCGATGAGGAACTAAAGAAAGCGGTAGAAGAAAATGTTACCATTATAGGTGTAATAAAGCAATTGGGACTTACAGCCAGGGGTAGTAATTACACCACAATCCACAAAGCTTGTCGAAGATTGGGTTTAAACACTAACCACTTTACATGCAGCCGGAAAGGAGCGAGGCTAACAACCCGTCTCCCCATAGAGGATTATTTAAAAAAAGCCCTCGGAGGGCGATCAGACAAACTTAAAAAGCGTCTTTACCAAGAGGGGCTAAAACAACCTATTTGTGAACTTTGTGGTCAGGATGAAAATTGGAGAGGCCACTATATGGCTCTTCGTCTTGACCATATCAATGGCGACAATACCGACAATCGTTTAGAAAATCTACGTATTGTCTGCCCAAACTGTGACGCCACGTTACCCACATTCTGTAGGGGTATCCCCAGACAAAATTTGTGTTCAAGATGTGGTGAACCAAAAGAAAAGATGCAAAAGTATTGCACTGAATGTAAACGGACCGTTAGGTCAGAAGGTAATGCAAAGAGGCGTAAAAACTTTCCTGTGCAGGAAATGCTTGAACTTGTACGCCAAAAAGGTTTTGAGGCAGCGGGTCGGTATTATGGAGTCACGGGTAAAGCCATCAAAAAACGTCTCAGCACCCGTGGGCTACTGCCCCCGTCAAAAAAAACGTAATGCTAAAAACTGATGAACAAGTGATAGATCGTCTGCAACGCCTTGATCTTGTCCTGGCCTATGCTCAGGAACACAACCAGATTGTTTCTTGGGGTTAGTCCTTTGGTATAGTTTCTTCTGACTTTACGGAGGAACTATATGGACTGCACTCGCTATGAACCGGAGCCCCTGAAGAACGAACATCCTGCCGTCTGGCAAGAAATCATTGAAGCACTCAAAGGAAGATCGGATGTCCCAGCGTCGCTTCTTGCAGACATGCAAAGACGGGATGACTTCGGGCGCCAGAAATATCACACGCCTCTCCAGCCTTTCAACGGGAGAAATCCCATTATGGATGCGTATCAAGAGGCCTTGGATTTAGTCGCCTACACCAAACAAGCTGTTATGGAGTCCACGAAAAATTACCAGAACTCCTTGTTTCTCAGTAAAGACCCTCGTTTAACCCTTGTGCATCTTGCGGCTGTCCAGTGCGCTATTCACCTCCGTCAAATCCTTGACACTCAGCCCTAGCGAGGGAACCATGCATCTACATTGTCACAATTGCGGTTGGTCTCAGGATGACTTCTGGTCTCAGGACTATAATCCTATTCGAGGGTTAAACTGTTATGAGAACATCCTTTTAGACCCGTCACGTCTTGATGAGGTGGTACCTGTCAGCAAAATAACTCGGAGGCAACTCGTTCTTCGAGCCCTTCGTTTAGCCTTGGAAAGGGTAGAGGATATGAAGTACTTGACAAAACCGGGGAGAGGAGAGACGTGCCTCTGCCCGAAATGTCAGAATCCTTTAGTCCTAAATAGGCATAGAGAAGATGAACTGCCCCCTTTGTGAAAGAGACGTTCCCGATTGGATGCTGGAGGATCACCACCTCCGTACCAAACGTTCGGACAAGAAAACCACCGCCACCCTTTGCCGCCCTTGTCACCGGCAGATCCATGTCCTATGGACGAACACCGATCTACGGGATGCCCAGAAAGGGTTGGATACGGTAGAGGGGCTGTTAGCTCAGGAGAGCTTTCAAAAAGCTCTTGGGTACATACGGAAACTTGCACCTGAATCAGATATAACGGTGCGGGAATCCAAACACAGGAGAGGCAGATGTTAACACGATTAGCTAAAGGAATGCATATTGTGGGATGCAAAGAGGGATGGGAGCAGTGGGATCGAGAGGACTATGTTGGTCGAGTGATGCAAGTGCAAGAGATCTTAGACATAGATTGGGGTAACGAAACGGCACTATGCAGATGCACTCCTTTGACGCTGCCCTCCTTGGGGTCAAATGACGTGACACGAGAACCACGCCTGACCAAACTTGAACTCAAGAATT
>Ga0172381_10006952_pt1 | contig 11272 bp, 7 predicted proteins | sample Leawel6488metaG_FD_119754 | JGI IMG/M metagenome (GOLD analysis project Ga0172381, IMG submission 119754) | Leachate microbial communities from a municipal landfill in Southern Ontario, Canada - Leachate well 64-88 metaG | ecosystem: Engineered > Solid waste > Landfill > Unclassified | place... | reverse complement strand
CGGTTTATGGCTCTTTTTACTCAAAGTCATAGTTTTAAGTTTAAATGATTTTTATTTAAAGATAAGATTTATTGTTTTATTATAACATTTTTTTTAATTTTCAACAACATTGAGAGCGCCGGCAAAATCAGATTTAATTTTAGCAATCAACTCCGGTTGGTAGGCCACGCGGAAGCCGGTTTTGAGAATATTTTCCTGCTGGCCGTTCTTAATCTTAAAATAAACCAAGCTGTCGCCGGGATAATCCAAAAATAAGGCTCTTAAATGATCCAGTTCGGCGCTATCCAAATTACGCCCAAAAACTATTTTGAGAATCGGAATATCCGATTTAGGCGCCACCGGTGCTTCCACCGGAGCCGCCGATTTCTGATAAGCCCCGCCCCGACGATAATTATTGCGCATATCATCCTTGTTCTCTAACAACATCCGCTTAAAATCATCAACGCTTTTAGCCGGATTATCTTCATCCAAAATCATTACCTTATTAACCAAAATTTTAGTTTCCTGATCTTTATCGGAAACTCGACCGCGACACAAAACAATCTTGCCCGGTACCCATAAATCGGGAGTCTCTTGAAATAATTTAGGAAAAATTAAAAGCTCCACATTGGTAATGGCATCTTCAATCTTTACAAAGAGCATGGTTTGATTATTTCTGGTAATAATTTTTTTGACCGTAGAAATTACTCCGGCAATATTAACACCGGATTCCTGTTCCCGGCCTTTGAGCTCTATGAGCGGCACGGCCCAACCGGATAAATATTGTAAGTAATGGTTAAGCGGATGTTCGGTAATATAAAGACCTAATAATTCCTTTTCCCAACGCAAGACATCTTTTTCTATGGCCACCGGAGATTTAACCAATTTTGGATAACTAGCGACATAAATATGCGGTGAGTCGGAAAACAAACTGCTCTGATGACTGTCCTTCATCTTACCGTTCTCTTTATTAAAACTGAGCAGCATCTCCAGATTGGCCAGAAGCTCGCCTCTCTCACCATAGCGATCCAGGCCTCCGGTCTTGATTAAACTTTCCATGGATTTTTTGTTCAAATCCCGGTCGCTGATTCTTTCTAAAAAATTAAAAATATTAAGATAAGGGCCATTGGCTTTGCGCTCGGCAATAATCACTTCGCAGATATGCTCACCCACGTTTTTGACCGCCCCCAATCCAAAACGAATCGTGTTGGATTTTTCTTCCGTCGACACCGCTTTGTTCTCGGTTGTCCCGCTGGTCACCACGGTAAAGGTGGCATAAGACTCGTTGACATCCGGCGGCATGATTTGCAGTCCCATCTTGCGGCACTCATCGATTTCAATGGCGATGCGGTCAATATCATTTTGATCGGAGGTTAACAAGGCGGCCATAAATTCGGCCGGAAAATGAGCTTTGAGATAAGCGGTTTGATAACCAATTAGGGCATAACAAGCGGCGTGGCTCCGATTAAAACCATAACCGGCAAAAGGCTCAATAAAAGAAAAAACTTTTTCCGCCAAATCTTTGTCTACTCCATTTTGCACGCAACCGGCGATAAATTTTTCTTTTTGTTCGGCCAAAAGTGTCGGGATTTTTTTACCCATCGCTTTTCTCAAAGTATCGGCCTCGCCCTTACTAAAACCGGCCAACTCGCGGGAAATTTGCATGACCTGTTCTTGATAAATGGCCACACCGTAAGTTTTTTCTAAAATCGGCTCCAACTTCGGATGGAGATAAACAATTTTTTTACTCTGATGCTTGCCGGAAATATAATCCGGAATCCACTCCATCGGACCCGGACGATATAAGGCCACCATGGCGATAATATCTTCAAATTCATTCGGTTTCAATTCGCGCAAATAGCGCTTCATACCGGAACTTTCAAATTGAAAGATGCCGGTCGTTTCTCCGTTTTGGAACAAGCGATAGGATTCCAAATCATCCAGCGGAATTTTATCAATATCAATCTCCAAACCTCTAGTATTTTTTATAATCCGCAGAGCCGATTCAATAATAGTTAAATTTTTTAGTCCCAAAAAGTCCACCTTCAACAAACCTAAATCCTCAATCGGATGCAAGGAGTACTGACAAACAACTTCCTTGTCGGAAGATGATGCATATTGAATCGGAGTATAATCGGTTAGCGGATTTTTGGTAATCAACACACCGCAAGCATGCATGGAAGAATGGCGCGCCACGCCTTCCAAAGTCTTGGCGTAATCCAAAATTCTTTTGGCGGCCGGCTCCTTGGAATAAATTTCTTTTAACTCCGCCACTTCGTTTAAAGCCTGCTCCAGTTTATAAAACATCGGGATCATCTTGGCCAAGCGATCACAATAATCGTAGGGTTCATTTAACACCCGACCGACATCCCGCACGGCGGCTCGAGCAGCCATCGTTCCGAAGGTAATAATCTGCGAAACGTGATCCTGCCCATATTTCCCTTCCACGTATTCAATCACTTCGGAGCGCCGAATATCGGCAAAATCAAGATCAATATCAGGCATAGAAATACGTTCCGGATTTAAAAAACGCTCAAAGAGCAAATCATATTTGAGTGGATCTAGGTTAGTAATCCCAGTTAAATAACAAACTAAAGAGCCGGCGGCGCTACCACGACCGGGCCCGACCACAATCTTGTGATCCTTGGCCCAATTCACAAAGTCAGCCACAATCAAAAAGTAGGAAGGCCAGCCCATTTTAGTGATAACCTCCAATTCATAGTCCATCCGATCTCTGATTTTTTTAACATCCTCAACGGACAAGACAGCAAAACCATCATCCACCACTTTATCTTTTACCAAACCATATCTCTTCTTTAAACCTCGCTCGCACAATTCCCGCAAATAACTGTTACCGTCATGGCCATCGGGCACTTCAAAATGAGGTAATTGAGTGTTACCCAATTCAATTTCTACATTACACATCTCGGCAATCTTGAGAGTATTGGCAATCGCTTCCGGCGTCTCCTTGAAGGCGGCAATCATTTCCGCATTGGGACGCACCGAATAATCACCATAGCCCAGCATCTTCATTCGATCGGTATCTTCCAATTTCTTTTTATTTTGCAGGCACAATAAAATATCTTGCGCTTCTTCATGTTCTTTATATAAATAATGCGAATCGTTGGTGGCCACCAGCGGTACATTTAATTCACGGGAAAAAGCAATCAATTGTTTATTAATTTTTTCCTGTCCATCCAACTCCGGATGATCTTGAATTTCCAAATAAAAACTGTCGGCGCCAAAAAGATTCTGATATTCCATAATCCTTTCTCTGGCCTTATCCAATTTTCCGCCGGTAATCAAGCGCGGTATTTCTCCGCCCAAACAAGCCGTGCAAGCGATTAGTCCTTCGTGATATTGTTGCAATAGTTCCCAGTCAATCCGAGGTTTGTAATAAAAGCCTTCCAAGTGAGCCAAGGAAGTAAGCTTAATCAAATTCTTGTAACCAACATTATTTTTGGCCAATAATAATAAATGAAAATTACGGGCGTCTTCCCGCGTATTTTTGTCATGCCGCGAATTAGGGGCGAGATAGGCTTCCACGCCGATGATTGGCTTGATGCCCGCCTTCTGACATTTTTGATAAAACTCAATCACGCCATACATGACGCCATGATCGGTAATGGCTATAGCCGGTGATCCCTGCTCTTTGGCGCGCGCCACTAACTGCTCGACCTTGGTTAAACCGTCAAGAAGCGAATAGTGACTATGATTGTGCAAATGCACGAATGACATGAAATTAGTCTTATGATGTCAAACAAGTCTATAAATAAAATTTACAGACTTCTTTGAACTAACCTTATTTTTAAAATTTATTTTAAATCTTTCGGATAATCTCATCGAGATCTTCATCGCCGGCGAAACTGACAATAATCTGGCCGCCCTGTTTTTGCCGTTTGATTTCCACTTTGGCTCCAAAAAAATGAGATAACTTTTCGGCGCGAGAGCGGTCGCGATAATCAGATTTCACCTGCGCGCCCTTGGTACCTCCCAAATTTTTTATCAATTGATCGGTATCTCTGACCGACAAGCCTTGATGTAATATCTTTTTGAAAACGGATAATTGTTTGGCGGCCGATTCCAGACCCAATAGATATTTGGCATGAGCTTCGGTGATTTTCTTTTCAATCAAAGCCAATTGAATTTCCGGCGGTAGACTCAAAAGACGCAAAGCATTGGCCACACTGGAACGGGATTTACCCACCCGGAGTGCCGCTTCTTCTTGCGTCAGATTAAATTCATTGATGAGCTGATTGTAGGCGATGGCGGTTTCCACCGGATTCAAATTCTCCCGTTGCAGATTTTCAATCAAAGCCAATTCTAATTTTTTTTGTTTGTTCGCTTCCCGCACAATTACCGGAATCTCTTTCAAGCCCAGGATTTTGGCGCTGCGCAGACGTCTTTCACCGGCAATCAGTTCATAGCCGCCCTCGCCTCGAGTTACCACCAGCGGTTGAATCAAGCCGTGTTCTTTGATGGATTTAACCAAGTCCTCCAAAGTATTATCGGAAAAATCTTTTCTTGGTTGATAAGGGTTGGCCACTATTTTGGCGGGGTCAATATAAACAATGCGACTCCGATCGGACATTTCCAAGCCGTCACCCTTGATATCAAAATCGGAATAAGTATTATTAATTTTCTTCGGGATAAGGGATGATAGTCCCCGACCCAATCCGGCTCCTGGCATATATTTTTAGTTAATAATTATTTCTTTAAAGCGATAATTTCTTTGGCTAATTCTTCATAGGCTTTAGCTCCGCTGGATTTCGGGTCATACTGTAAAATGCTTCGGCCATAACTGGGAGCTTCGGCTAAGCGCACACTGCGGGGAATAATGGAGTTAAAAACGCGATTGGGAAAATATTGGTGGAGTTCGTTCTTCACCAATTCCGACAAACGATTACGCTTGTCAAACATAGTGACAACCGCTCCCATAATTCCTAAGGACGGTTTCAAATTATTCTGAATCAAAAAAATGGTTTCCAACAATTGACTCAAACCTTCCAGGGCATAATATTCGCTTTGAATTGGAATCAAAATTTCATCGGCGGCGACCAGACTGTTGACGGTTAATAGTCCCAATGATGGCGGACCGTCAATAATAATATAGTCATAATCATTCTTGATGTCTTGGAGCAAGTGCATCAACCTAAATTCCCGGTCTTCCATTCCAATCAATTCAATGGCGGCACCGGCGAGTGCCAAGGTGGCCGGAGCCAGATAATAGTTATTTTGCAGGGTTCTTTTGATAACCTCAGAGAGGGTTTTTTGGCCGATTAAAGCGTCATAAATGCCTTTGTTCAATTTCCGGTGCTCAATCCCCAAACCTGAAGTGGCGTTAGCCTGAGGGTCAACGTCAACTAAGAGAACTTGTTGGCCAAAGTTAGCCAAATAAGCCCCTAAATTAATGGCGGTCGTGGTCTTTCCCACCCCACCCTTCTGGTTGACGACGGAGATGATTTTACCCATATTTTTATAATCTATTTTGCAAAAATATTATAACCTATTTATTCCCCTTTGACAATTATGATTTTTTTGCTATGATTAGTAACGTAAACAAAGGCCCGAGTGTCGGAACTGGTAGACGATCACGAATCAAACTCGTGTGGCTTCGCGGCCGTGTGGGTTCGACTCCCACCTCGGGCACAAACTAAAAAAGAGTCTCGAACGAGGCTCTTTTTTATTGACTATCTAATTTTAATTAGTTTTTCTTCAACATCTTCTTAGGATCTTGCGGAGCTTTAAACTTAATGGAATCAGTTGGAACCTTGGTTTGAATTTCATCCACTAAATTTCCATCATCATCATAAACATTTTCCAATGATTCAACCATCTTATTCCCGTTATCATTAACCTTCTTAATCAAATTGGTAATATCGCGAGGCATAGACCTGGAAGGCGGAATAAAAACACCGTGCTCATCTTTATTACCAACATAATCTTGACGAGTACCATTTTTTTCAATGGAACCGAAGAAACTAAAAAGAGTATTGTATTCCGTCTTATCTAATCTTTTTCTGGCTCGATTTTTGAAATCAGCCTCAGGGTTATAATTATCTCCTGCTTCGGCTTTAAGGCCCGGGGTCAAATCCTGATTTTCAAAATCTCCCAGACCACTATCGTCAGCGACATCTTCAATCGGCACAAAAGCATGCTCATACAAAGAAGAATGAGAATCATTCCGAAAACGTTCATCGTCCTCATGACCGCGGACATTATAATCATGTTCGCCATAAGGATTACCGAACATTTTGCCTTCACCCTTTTTTAAATTTTGCTCTTCCGATAAAGAGGTGTCGCTGTGTTGTTCGGTTTTAGCGATTTTTTCATCCAACCCGACAACTTCAGGATCTTTACCAAAACCAAAGTTAAATTTCATAATTTTAGTTTTATATTTATTATTATTTATTACTCAATTAGTATACCACAAACCTGATTTTTAGTCAATAATCCCGCCCCCCAACACTTCCTGACCTTGATAGAATACCACACTTTGGCCGGGAGTAATAGCCCTTTGGGCCTGGTTAAAGACTACTTCATAGCCTTTAGTTCTTTTAGCTAAAACGGTACATTTGACCGCCGGATGGCGATAACGGATAACGGCCGAGCAGACAAACGGCAATTTTGGCTCTAGTCCGTTAATCCAATTCACCTTTTTTGCGGTTAATTTATTCCGATAGAAAATAGGATCGTCAAAGTCCTTGACCACATACAAAATATTATTCTTCCAGTCAAACTTAGCGGCATAATAGGGCCCGGTGCCCCCGATTTCAACGCCTCGTCTCTGACCAATGGTATAGAGCGACAAGCCTTGATGTTGGCCCAGAATGGTTCCATCCAATAATTTAATATCGCCGGGATGCAAAGAAATATATTTTTTTAAAAAATCATTATGATGCTTGCCGGGAATAAAACAAATCTCCTGGCTCTCGCTCTTTTCCGCCACCGGCAAATTCCATTTCTTAGCCAGCTCCCTGACTCGCGGTTTTTTGTAATTGGCGAGAGGAAACAACAGATGGGATAATTGTTTTTGATTAAAAGTATAAAGAAAATATGATTGATCTTTATTTTTATCAGTGGCCCGATATAATTTATATTTCCCTTTCACTTTCTTAATCTTCAGATAATGCCCCGAAGCGACATAGTCAAATTTCATGGCCATGGCCGTTTGCAATAATTTTCCCAACTTCACTTTCTTGTTGCAAATCACACACGGATTCGGCGTCCGGCCTTTTTGATATTCGGACAAAAAATTATCTACCACTTCCAATTTGAAAGTCTGTTTGAAATCCAGGGTATATAATTCAATTCCGATTTCTTGAGCGACGCGGCGAGCGTCATTTAGGGCTTCAAGCGAGCAACATTTATTCTCCGCCATCGCTGTTCCACCATCCTTCCAAAAATGCAAAAAAACTCCCACGACCGAATAGCCCTGGTTGAGAAGTAATTTAGCAGCCACCGCAGAATCCACTCCGCCGGATAGCGCCACCAATACTCGTTTCTTTTTATTTAATTTCTTATTCATTTTGAATTAAAATCATTAATTTTTTCGACTGAAGTAAGACAAAAAATAGTCGAATACCTGTCAGCTTAAGCCGACAGACTAGTCTCTTATACACCGAACCGAAAACCCGCTGGCTCGAGCAGTGGCAAAGCGATAGACAGAAGAACGGCCAGCCGCTAACCACCGACGCCAAGCGCTCGCGCCAGAGGCAGAGGACGACCAAAAAATAGCACTAGTGCCTTGGTTGGTAAATGCTGGGGAGGTACTGCGGTAGCCAGCTCCCAAAGCAGTAAAGCCAGAAGTGTTAGTGGAAGTAGCCGTAGTCCAATGAGTAGCTCCAACTTCCTTTAATTTATCTGCGGCGTTATTACAGCCATAATCACTACGACCAGCGTCACAAGTTTGGCCGGCATTAGTCAGATATTGATCCAAAACATTTTGCTCAGCGTCAGTTGGCACATGCCAACCGGAGGGACAAACACCTTGGCGAGGAGTGGCAAAATTACAGCAAGGATCGGATGGCAAGGCAGTACAATCCGGGGCGGCAGTAGTGCAAGAGCTGGGTAATTGTAAAGCTTCGTGCCATTGATAGAGACCACCGTTGGTGTCACAGCCGCCGCAGACTTGGCCATTAGTACAAGTGACTGTCGCCGGAGAGGGATTTGTTTCGTAGTTATTGTAGCAATACTTTTCGATAGTATTGTCATCAGTTTGATTGGCGGTAGTTACCAAAGTTCCGTAGTTTAGATTTTTGGCCAGCCAACATTGACCTCCAATCTTGACGGTGGGATAGACTTGAGAGTCACGAGAGTCAACAATATCATCTCCGCAAGAACAATCTCGGTCTATTATTCCTCCGGGGGTGAGACACTTAGGTCCGGGGGTTAATGTTCCGGTGGTATTCCCTAGACAGAGAGAGATAGAATAGGATGAACCGTCAGAAGTCGGAGAATATCTAATAGAGTTTTGATTAGTAGTACAACTACCATCATTAGGAGTAGGAGAAGATGGAATGACTTGCATATAAGTGGAAGTGCCGGATGAAGAGGTAGAGTAGATTTGACCGCTTTCCCATTCGGTAGCAGTGGGATATCGGTTGTTATCATTAAAAAAGAGTTCCAGGGCAGTTTGGACTTGTTTAATGTCTCCAGCCCGTTTAGCGTCACGACTCTTGGCTCTAGCATTCTGGAGAGCAATGACCGAAATGGTCGCCAAGATACCGATGATGGCAATCACGACGAGGAGTTCGATGAGAGTAAAAGCTTTTTTAGATTTATGCGACATAAAAAAAATTAATACTAAGATTATAACACATCGCCCCCCCCGACAAATAAAATTATCTCCTCTGCCAAAGATCCAAATACCGCTGAGCGGTATTTTCCCAATTAAATTGTTTGACCCATTCAGCGCCGTCTCGTCTCAATCTTTCAGCCAAAGCGTCATCGGTCAAAACTTGTTCAAGCGCCGTAGTTATGGCCTTGGTGTTATAAGGATCAACGGTCAAAGCGGCCGATCCGACTATTTCCGGCAGACTGGAAATATTACTGGTCACAACCGGTGCCCCACAAGCCATCGCCTCGAGCGGTGGGAAGCCAAAACCTTCATAAAACGACGGGTAAGCGAACACCGAGCATAAGCTATATAAAACCGGCTTGTCCGCCTTATCAATATAACCAAGAAATTTGATATCAGCCTGATACTCCGAAGCATATAATTCCTTAAAAATATCCTTGATTTTCCAACCGGTCGCTCCGGCGATCACCAGTTTCACTCCGGCCAAATCCGGATTATTTCGCCGCAAATTGTTGTAGGCCCGAATGAGACCGATCAAGTTCTTGCGGGGCTCAACATTGCCCAGATATAAGATAAATTTGTCCGGCAAGCCATAACGCGACTTAACTATCTGTATTTTCAAAGTCTCGGTTATGGGGCAATAAGAGCTGTCGATGCCCGAATAAATCACACTGATTTTTTCCGGCGCAATTTTCAGAAGCTCAATAATATCCTGTTTGGTATTTTCCGAAACGGCGATTAAATAATCAAAGCCGGCCACCATTTTTCGAACATTGATTAAGCGGTGCCAGAAATTCTTCCGGCGATTAAAAAACTCCGGATAACGCAAGAAGGATAAATCATGAATAGTCAAAAACTTACGCGTCGATTTTGATAGCGACAAAAAATTAATATGCGGACTCCAAAAAACATCCGTGCCCCCGATTACCCTATCAATCTGCGGATAGCGAAACATTTTTTGCAAAATATAATTGAATATTTTATTGGGATAGCGCGTCCCGACAACCCGGACATTTCTGGCTGTAAAACTCGGCAAACGACCGGCCAAATCCCGACCGGAATTATAATACAGGAGATAATCATTATTTTGGTCCAGCCGTAAAAATTCATTAACCAAATGAAAAGTGTATTCGGACACGCCACTATAATGTTTGTCCATTAGAGTCCTGATATCAATCCCGATTTTAGACATATTGCTAAAAGTTACCAATTACTATAATATTATATCAACTACAAAAAAAATTACGAAATGAGCCCCAAAAGAAAACTTTTTGATCTTTTATTCGAATTCAAACTCTGGCTATACTACGCTCTTCTCCTGCTATTCGCTAATATCAGCGCCCTAGGGAAAAGGCCTTTCTAAAATTAGCCAAAAAACAGAACAGAGGCAAAAAATTAATTTGCCTCTTTATTTTTGGGGGTAGTGCTGAGCAATAAACTCTTTCATCCGGTTCTTGAAATTGGCCACCGAAAAAGTTTCCGCCCAACGACGAATAGCGGCGCCATCCCAATGATATTCGCCATTTTTAGTTTTTGTATAAAATTTGTGCACGATGTCAGTAATAGCGCTGGCTGTTTGCTGATCAAAAAAGACACCGGTCTCCCCTTCTTTGACAGTTTCGGTGGCGCCACCCTTTCGATAGGCAATAACCGGACGGCCGGAAGCCATGGCTTCCACCGGAGTAATACCAAAATCCTCTTCTTGGGGATTGATAAAGGCCAAGGAATTCTTGTATAACTCGGCCTTCTCTTCATCACTCACCCGACCGACAAATTCAATATTAGTGGCCTCTCCGGCAATTTTCCGAAGTCGCTTCAGGTCCACTCCATCTCCAAATATCTTTAAATAATACTCACTCCCCAAAGATTTAAAAGCTTCAATAACCATGTCCACCCGCTTGTAAGGCGCCAAACGACAACCGATTAAGAAATATGGCTTTGGTTGTTTAAAGGGATCCGAGTTAGCAACACTAAAACGCTCGGTCTCCACCGGCGGATAAATCACCACGCTGTCCCGACGATAATACTTGGTAATTCTCTGCTGGACTGTTTTGGAATTGGCGATAAAGACATCTACTCGGTCAGCCGCCAACTTATCCCACATTCTAATTCTATTCAAAACCAAGGAGATGATTTTTTTCATCCACTTATTATACTTCAACTCATTGATATACTGATGGGTGTCACTCCAAAGATATCGGGTGGGAGTATGACAATAGCAGACATGAAGAGTATGGGGTGAGGTAATCACACCCTTGGCGAAAGAGCTGGTATCGGATAGCACCAGGTCATATTCGCCCAAATCGAAAAACTCCACGGCCATCGGCATAAAAGCCAAATACCATTGATAGTGCTTGACTCCGCCCGGCAATTTTTGGATGATGGAAGTCTCAATTCTCTTCCCCTTGTAATTTTTGTTGGCGTTTTCCTTTTCGTAAAGCAGAGTATAGATCGGGGCATCGGCATACATATCGGCAAAGACCTGGAGGACTT
>Ga0172381_10006951_pt1 | contig 11273 bp, 5 predicted proteins | sample Leawel6488metaG_FD_119754 | JGI IMG/M metagenome (GOLD analysis project Ga0172381, IMG submission 119754) | Leachate microbial communities from a municipal landfill in Southern Ontario, Canada - Leachate well 64-88 metaG | ecosystem: Engineered > Solid waste > Landfill > Unclassified | place... | reverse complement strand
TTATCAGAAATTACTTGTTTGTGCCAATAACTGGAATCCTCTCTAGCATATTGCATTATATTTTCCAAATCATCCAAGTCAAATCTTTCATTAATGTAAAATTTTACTCGCTTTAAAATCATGTTATTCTCCTGTATCCAAGTAAGGATTTTCTATTGCATAAGTATAATCGGGAGCCAAAATTACAAAAGTAATCACAACTCCGGCTGCCGATAGTAATTCCAATATAGTTTGTATGCCAGCCCTAACTTCCGTTGCTCCCGCTAAATATATATTGTAATCTTGTCCACTTTCAGCACTAAGAACATTTATAGTAGTTCCCACAGGCTGTTCATATTCAAATTCATGGGTTGGGTCTATTAAAACAGTATCTGTTCCCAAAAGATTTCTGTATCTTACTGGGTATTCTTCGTGATTAGTTCCAAATCCGAAAATTAATTCACCTGATGTTGACAAAAGTAAAGAATTATCATCTACTGTTAAAGAAGTTATTCTACTTCCTTTTTTAATTAATTGTTGACTTTCAGCACTTTGTTGTGTTATAGTTTTATTATTATAATAAGTTTGAGAACTTTGTAAAAAAGACCCATTCCAATCGGGGTCTAAAGTGGCATCTGCATGAAAATGATGACTATCCTGTAAAGTATCTGTTAAAATATTACAATTTACTGGCATCTCAATTATAAGTTCATTTGGTCTTATTTCGTAAATTATAGTTCTATTTGATTGTTGCCAAAGTTCATACTTAGCTACTGGAAAATTAAGATTTCCCGCCCCAAGCATAGACCCGGATAAAATTTCCACAGAACCTCTTAGTCCTACGGCATTGGTACGAAGATTTATGTACTCATATCCAGTCTGATTATCCAATATAATACTAGGTGTTGCATTTTTTATTCTGGCTAAGATAACCATCAATTCAGCAGCCGTAGCAACCCCATCTACCAGCACTTCCCCATCCATAACTTTAATTTCTTGGGAGTCATCCCCATTAATGGAGACCACCATTTTTTCACCCACTGAAATGTTAAAAGGAGCATAATTGGTAGTTGTAATGTTGGCTCTACTAAAGAGAGGACCCCAGAAAACATCCATTGTATCATAAAAGGTTTTTCTAATTTGTTTTGCTTTAAAAGATAAATTAGGAACTAAATTCCTAAAAATTTCATCTGTTAAGTTCATATTTTCGGGTTTTTCGACACCTTGAGCTGAAGCCAATCTAGTTAAGTATTGATTCCCTCCGGTTTTAATGAATAGTTGGGCTTTACAATTCTCAAGTTGAGTACTAATATCCTCGTCACCCCCAGCAAATCCTTGTAACAAAGCATTTATAACAGGATTATGCTCCGCTTTAAAAATTTTTGGGATATTTCTATAATATCTTTGTAATTTGTCTCCCATTTAAACTCCCTATCCTATAATAACCAAGCCAGCCTTAGTTTTTAGAATTTGATTGTCTGCACAAACCACGTTTATCGTCGGTGAAACTATAGATACGTCTACAATTCCCGAAATATTAATTATGGCAGCTCGAATTTTCTCTAAAATTAAATCTTCTCCTACACCTAAACTGTTTATGTAACCCGTAACTTCTGATAAAACATCGTTTGCTACTTGAGTGATAACGATACCCTCTTTTAGAGTTATATCTAATTCAATGGAGACTTCCCTAACTACTGGAGCTAGAATTTGGAATTGATTTCCTGCAGCTCCCACTCCTGGATAACTCACTAAATCAGTATCATCCCCATAAATAGTTTTATGTACGGTTTTAAGCAAACCCACATAATAATCATAGGATTGTAGTCCACGATATAAAACGGTACTAAAGCCCAATAAAGCATTAGCCAATCCACCTGTTATTTGAACATAACCTTCCGACCCATTAAAGAGAGAGCTTATTTGTACTTTGGTTCGGTCTGTAACTAATTCAATATTAGCTTTTAAACTTAAAGGGGTTACTCTTAAGTTATTCATAAAATTCGTTAAATTCTCTACGGTACTAGGTAAGATTACAAAAGTATCAGTTGCAGAAGGGGTAAGGTCTAATGCCGCATCTACTGTTATTTCTCCAGTTGATTCATCATAAACTGTAATTTGCCTTCTTCGTCCTATGATATGAGTTCCGGTAGAGGCACTTTCGGCTATTCCATTTGTATTTGTAACTTCAATCCAAGCACTTTCTACACCATCTATAGCCGTAATCACAAAACTTCCGTCATTTTCGCTATTCTGTAAAGCAGCAAAAGTAACTATATCTCCTGCAGTAAGGGGTAAAGTCGGAGGCAATAAAAAGGTATAACGCATAGTTCCGCCACCCTCATCTGATACACTTACTATACTCCCGGATTCAGTATTAGCTCCAGTTCTAAAACTAACATAAAAATCTACTAATTCATCAGCTACTTCAAATACATTACTAAAAGCCGAGGCACTAAATTTTACAGTACTGGCTCCAGCCGTTACGATTCCCGGATAATACATAGGAACTGAAAAGACATTATTGATTATATTATTGTCCAAAATTACGACTAATGTATCATTATCTGCAAATTCAAAAGGTCCTGTATCGCTGACCCTAAAAGCTTTATGTGGGCTTTGATTTTCCACTAAAGTATCTAGGTCAAAGCTGAAAGGCAGATTACCAGTCGAAGCACTATCAATTTTAATTGACCCTACTCCATACTCATAGGTATTTGTACGAATTTCTAAATAATTTATTCCTGCTATTTCTCTAACTATAGCTAACCCGCCCTTTAAAGTAGCATTAATAAAGTCAGCAGTTTCTTGGGCAGTTTTTCCACCTACAAATGTAGCATCAAAAGTTATAGTTTGGTCTGCTCCACCATCAAAAGCAATTATCAAAGTTTCCGTATCTAAGGGAGCATAATTTTCAGCTATTCCAGCTCTTAAGTAAGCTCTGGTATAAATTGTACCAGCACTTAACGTATCCCCAGCTATTAAAGGTGTTTCGGATTCAATAGTTCCAAGTTCTCTATTAAGGGTATAATCTTTATCCGACCCTGCTACTTCTGCCGTATTGAAATTAAAACCATTTGGGTTAGCATTAGCTGTTCCACCAGTTATTTCAATTTTGGAATCTGAACTTAATTCAATATTAGACCGAATTCTAATTTTAGTATCACCGTCAATAGCACTAGCTGTAGCTCCAGCTAATTGAGTATTAATTGTATCCACTACTTCATCAATATCGGCAGGAGCCGCATTAAAAGTTACGGTTTGGGTATTCGTTACTTTTCCGTCTACTATTATGGTTAAAGTTACAGGCAAACCTATTGTAGCAAAGTCTAAATCAGCAAAATCGTTGCCCGAATCTACATAAGCCGTTTCACCATCCTTTGACAACAATATATCATTTTTGTACAAAGATAAGGAATATTTTTTATCGGTTGGAAATCCCAGAATAGTATTAGCCGTTCCACCGGTTACTTGAATTTCTTCATTGGTATTTACTTTAGCTGAAATCACAATTTTAGTTCCTGACGCAGAAGTTCTAGCTTCGATTAAAGTAGCTCTAGCATTTATCGCAGTTATTATTTCTTCAGCTCTAGCTGAGTCTATAAATTCAAAATCCGAAGTTGAAAAAGTAATAGTTTCAGAATCTAGTCCCACAGAAACTATTAAAGTTTTTCCCGTAGGAGACAAATTATATGTTTCTGAATTATTGGTTTCGACCTGAGCTTTAACTACAGGTATTTTATCTAGTTGAAAGCGTTGTTCCCCACCAGTAGCCGAATCAATTATTGGCTCGTAACCTCTAGCCGTGAAACTTGGTTCAAAACCGATTCCGTTATCGATATAAACTTTTACCGGAATATCACTACTTATAGGTAAAATTATGTTAGCTGAGATAACCCTTTGTGCAGTGTCCACGTCTACTAATCCCACAATTGCGTTTTTTATAGCAAGTTTGGTTCCCATAGATAAACTTTGAATGTGGTTCTTAATTCGGTCTCTAAGTTCGTCATCCGATTCTCGGTTTCTTCCAGTGGTAAACTTACTATCATTTTGCGCTCTTGCTCCAGAAAAAGGAGAAGTACCCCAAGCTCCTGCACCAAAAATAGCATTTACTGGGATATTTCCATTTGCACTTGCGATTACTGCTGTTACTGGAACATCCTCTAATTCGGATTCTCCAGATAAAAGAGTTGAATCCACGTCTACTGTAAAATTGACTTCAGTACTAACTGAAGTTGCCGGAATTACGATTAATGACCCAGCTAAAATAGTCTCATCACTTCCCTGTTTTAAAATTACGGATTCCTCTAAAGCGTGGCTATTAGCCAATTGAGAATCTAGGTCTATAGTCCAATAAGCTCCATTATCAGTTGGAGCCACAGAATAATTTATTTCTTCTTCGTTTGAAGTTCCTCTACCAATAACCAAGGTGCCACTAGTGCTATATAATGCGCTAGAAGCATCAGTTACGTTTAAATAATCGTCTCCTGCAACTGGATTTGGGGCGCCAGCATATAGAGTAGTAATTATTTTTACAAAGGTTGCTGCTCTCTGAATGGTAATTAAACCCAAAGCTTGAAGGGCAGCTAATCTTTCTATACCAAAGTTAAAAGCGTAATCATCTAAATCCTGACCTTTAAGATTATTTATATCTACTAGCCTTAAGATTTTTGCCATTTGAACATATTGAGCAAAGTCCTCTTGAGATGCCGCAAAAGTTAGTACATCCACAACCGAACCTTTGTTTAAATCATTTATAGACAACAGTGCCATGATTTTATTAAGCATTCCTATTTGAATTTGTCTTTGGCTTTTAAAATCGAAAGTTGACATGTTATACTCCTATATTCCTAAAATCATTGGTATAGGCATATCTATATTTTTTACATAAAGTGAAAAAGATATAAAATACGCAGAACCGTCCTGAACTAATGCTAAATCTGCTATCCTTGAAACCCTTGGGTCCTGCATTAAAGTTTGAATTAAATCGTCTTTAATGACACTAACCGGTTTCGTTTTTGAACCTATAATTAAATTTGAACCAATAGTAGGAGCGCCTAATAATTCACCCTTTTCGTAAGACATTTTAAGTACTACTTGTTGACCTAAATTTGCTCCTCCGGATATAACTTCCAAATCACCACGACTACCTAAACTTAAATCAAAATTAGGGGTTAATTTCAAATCAGTACCTAGTTTTTTCTCTAAATAAGATAAATCTATAGTACTTGGAATATCTACCACATCAGGAGTAGCACTAAATCCAAAGATGTTTCCGGTTGGGATTAGAATTGTATCCCCAGGTTTAGCTACTTTGGTATCTGTACTGGTCATATCTTGGGTTACAAATGGGATATGTAAATCGTTTAATTCAGCGATTTCTACCCATTTTTCAGAATTTCCTAAATAATCTAAAGCGATTCTTTCTAAATCCATATTAGCGGGCAAAATTATTTGACTAACTGAGGAAGTCGAACTAAGGTCGATTTCTCCTTTAAATTTATCTATCATGTCTTGAATTTGGGCATCATAAGAGGATTTAAAAAGGTTGGTTACACTTAAGAGGTCTAAAAATGAATCAATAGCTAAATTAAAACCGTATAATACATCAATTTCCGCTTCTGTTATAACTCTATCCGGGTTGGCTTCTATGGACGCAGTTCGGTCAAAAAGGGAATCATAAGTGGAATCCCCTAAATTAAACATATCTTCTGCATTTTGTCTGACTCTAATCAAATCCGCTAGAACTTGTTCGTAATAAGTTCGAGGTAAGGTCATTACTGTGGTTGTTTCTTGGTCTAATTGCTGCTGTGCGTTACTGGGTAAATCAGAAGATGGTATTAAAGTAATAGCTTCACCAAGATTTAACAAAGCATCCACGCCAGTTCTTTCTGCTGCATCTTTTAGGTTAAATGGAAATTTAACTTGACTTAAAATAACTTCATCTTCGGTTAAACTAGATTTAGTAAGATTTTCGGTTTGTTGGTCTTTTAATCCGGTCATCAAAACAAAAGTGTGGGTAGTTGAAATAGTGTTTCGGGCTATGTTTTTAGGTAAATCCGCAAAACTTTTTACAACCCCTGTAGCTGCTCTGAGCATAAGTCCTATTTTTCGGATAGGTTCCAAAATTATACCATCATAAGTAGCTTCAATCTGTTTTAGTATGCCAGAGGACCTTAAGAAAATACCCCTAGCAGTATCAATCTTAGAAAGACTCCTATTCATTACATCATCTATACTTTCTAATAGAGATAATCCAGGTTTAGAAAACTCAAAATGCTTCAGAACTTTGAAGTTCATTTTATAGTCATAGAGAAAAGGTCGACCCGCTTGTCTTTCCATAGTAAAAGATAATAGCTCAACGATTAAAAACTCACCATCTTTGTAATTTTTAAAGACTAAACGGGCATCTTTAACTCTGGCATTTTTGGAATGAACTTTTACTTCATAATAAGTTTTAAACCAATTTCTAAGTTCCAGAAAAACTTCGTATCCACTTTTATGTTTTAGGTCTCCGGGGGCAAAAATTGCTTCTCCAGTGTATTTGTCTACCCCACCTACGCCACGAAAGGGAGCTAATCCTGTAGTACCTTCGATATTTAGAGTCTTGTACTTGTTACCCGAATGTGTGACGACTGTACCACCCTGTGTGGGCTTTATGGAGATTGCGAATTCTTCTGTTTGGGAAATATATGAAGGTGATAAAGGAAGTGCAAAATCTTTAAAATTATCAAAAGTACCAGCTCCACCCAAATCTGAAGCAACTCCTACAACCGCAAAGGTATAAGGTAGGGGTAGTTTACACCAATTTCCAGAACTTATTGAATTTTGTACTTTAGCATAGTCGGAAGATTCAGGGTAGAGTTTAGACTTGTCGGATAGACCCAAAAGATTGGATATTGAGCCTTTTATGTTATCGTATAAGCCTGAAATGTTAAATGCCATAAATGTTCAATCTCCAAATATTATAATCTACCCTAATTATATCATAAAAGGGTCGTTTTTATTGAATCTATAGCCGTTTTGATGTCCTCTAAACTATTAGCGGCATCATTCCAATCACCTGAAGTGGAAGGCCCTGTGGTTGTTCCCATATGGCTCACACTATCAACAGAACAGGGGTGGGTGTGGCTTTTTACTACAGCAAAAAGACTAATCAGAATAGCTAGTTGCTCAGATATTTTCTGTAATAACTCTATATTATTTGCCCCTATAGCTATCTTTTCCCCACCGTCCAGAACAGTTTTATCCACTCTAAACTCTAGTCTAGCCGGTAAAACGACTTCTCCAGTGTATTCGTCACTTTCATCTGAAGGAATAAAATACCCTTTTTTAGCATCATAAATCCCACCTTTTCGGTGTAAAAAGTATTCCCCATCTTTATTAATCGTCTTTTTTATGCCGTTGTACTGTTCAACTAATCTAGGTCCATCGGCTTCGGTTGCTCCTGTTTTTGTTTTATCTAAAGGACTAACCCCACAACCGGTAATTTGAGGAAAATCAGGGTCTCCTTGTATGTATTGTATAAGTACAATATCCCCATCTTGTTCACGCAAGGGTATTTCATGTAATTGTTTACTAATTTTTCTTAAGACTCGTTCATGATAATTATAACAACCACCATATTTGGAAGATAATCTACAATTAGTTAAAATAACACCCTCCATAAATCCGCCCAAAATAACCACATCATAAGTAATTTGAGGATTTATAGAATTATATGTTAAATTTTTCTGTGAATCAGTATAATGAATTCCAATAATCATTCCTCGGTATAATCGATTATCCGTGGGTTGATAACTATTATCTTCAGTAGGAAGATTAGCAGATATTACCGAACCATCTGAGGTTAGCATATTTATTTATCCCCCTCTTTATCGGGAGTATAATCTCCTTCTTGCTCATAAGGTTCCTGTCTTTCTATAAAATTAGTTTTAGTTAGTGTGGTGTCAGATGCCTCTTTTTTATAAGTTTGTTCATCTGCCCCCCTAGTTAATTGGATAGATTGTAACCATATACCAGAACCTCGGTCCTCTATCATATACTCATCGGTATATTGTTCTATATAAAATAATTTGTTTCCAGCATAAGGAACTTCTTTTGAAAATTGGAGAGCTTTTCCAATTTTGATATCATTACTTCCTATTTTAGTTAAAGTCCCTGTATCTAATTCACTCCCAACTCGCCAATAATCGTATAGGGTTTCATTGTATTCAACAGCTTTTTTTCGCCAAGCAGAAGCGTCTCCCCTAAGTTTTATTTCATTTGTACTTGATTTTTCTAAAGTCGCACATATAGAATTAATTTGAGTGTGCATAGGTCTTAATCCATGTCGTGTAATACTTGAATCATCGGAATAAGGAAATCCAGAATCCTTTAACCAATTTATATTAGTTTCTACTCCAAAAATTGTAGGGGTAAGTAAATTTAAGTAATGGTTATATCGAGTATGATTATCTTTTCCCAAGTTAAAATCAATAATATCAATAGGTTCAATTAAACATCTTTTTAATTCAATCAATTTTTTAATATATTTTCCCATTTTTGAGGTTGAATCTGTTTGTAAAGCAAATGGAGTTGGTCTAAATATGAGTTCCATTCCCCCAGAATCATTTAATTCCGTAAATAATTCGTGAAATTCAGGAATAGATAAATCCTTAAGTTTGGACCAAAGTTTTCCTTGTAAATAATTTAATACCACTTCCCCAATTGAGATTGTTGCTATAGTTGGAGAAAAATTTAATAAACCATTTATACTTCCATAATAAGAAGAATGTTCGAATGTTGTTAGATTCAAATTTCTTATTAGTTCTGAGGGTAGTAACCATTGTCGTTTAATATCAGTAATACCTTTTTCTGGATATTTTTTTAATTTCATTGTTTTAATTTTTTGAGGAGCTAAAAATAAATCATGTAAAATGGTTAAAAGTTCATCCAAAGGAGTAGTGGATACCGGTTTTAATTTACTTTCTATAGCAGCTTTAAGTTGCAATTGATTCCAGCGAAAAGGGTTTAACCAAATATTAGTATTTTCATAAATTACTCCAAAATCTCTACCTGAGATTTTAAAAGTAACATCAAATCCACCTTTTACATTTAACTCTGATTGAACTGCGACCCGTTCAATATATCCAACACAGCGAAGATATTTCGACAGCAGTCCTCTTTCATTTTTGTCCAATTTTATTGCTTTTACTCTACTGGAGGGGTTTAGGTTCCCGTCTTGAGATAAGTAGATAGTACACCAAGTTCCGGGAGTTATAAGTTCTCGCCAGTCTTTATAGTTTAAGTATCCCACATTATTAGCTAAAGAAAAAGAAAATTCCCCCGCTGGATTTTGAATTGTTTTAGTATATGAAAAATTTTGAATTTTACTACTAATATCAATAGCAGTAGAGGCACTTAACTGTCTAGTGTGAACTGATGGGTCTGTCGCTCTAAATCTAAAATCTTCCTCAGCCCATTTATATAAAATTACCTTACACTGTGGGACTACTGTTTTTACTTCATTTTGCATAATATATTATATTAACTCCCTTTAATTTTAGAAGCATTAGCTGGTGGAATAGTAATAGTAAGTTTTCCAGGTAATTTTCTAAGTAGATTTTCCCAGTATTCCTCTGCCGGCATAGCCTCAGTATTAGTTTGAACCGCTTGTGAATCTGTCCGGGTTGCTTGGGTATTATCCTGAATAGCTTGAATTAAATCTGAAAGTTGTTGTTTTAGCAAATCTTCTGAAGTTATATTAGAACCGGAAGAAAGAATTCGTTTCCATTCCTCCCCCTGTTCCTTAAATCTAACATGTCTAGGTTTCATGTCCTCAAATCTATCGTCAACAAATTTTTTTGCGGGAAGAATAAAAGCGGCTATAGCTGCCACCTGTTTATCTATATTTAAAATAGCTCCTTGAACTAACGCCCCTAAATTTACACCGTCAGCTCCGATTCCAATTCGCACAGATTCACTTATTTTTGTTAGAAGGTCATAACTTCCTTCTCCAGATGCCTTAATGTCGGTTAAATTTTGTTCAACCGTTTGGTCTGTAGCACCACGAAGTTCTTGTTCAGCTTTTTTCCAAGCTTGGGGGGTTTGGGTTTTTTCAGCAATTCTTAAATATTCCATAGCTTTAGCAGCCTTTATGGGGTCTGAAATATTTCCCAATTCCATCATAGCAAATAAAGATTCACCACTACGTTTGCTAGTTGGACCTAAACCATATCGACCCATTTCTTTTGATATTGCTGAGGCTTTCTGCTGAAAACCAGCGTCCAATCCTAATTGCTTAAAAGTTGACTTCCAAGCGGGAGGAATGTTTTCTTGATTTATTCCAAATATACCAGTGGACATGGCTAATTTAGTTCCCATTATAGTTCCGCCACCAATACCAGCTCTAGCAAAAGCTCCTTGAAAAAATGCGGATTTTTCTCCTGTAGCACCCCTGATAGATGCATCCAAGTTAGATAAGATAGAAGTTATAATTTCGGGGGCATCTTTAGTTCTAGCAGCTAAAATAGATAAAGCACTAAAAACATCACCTGAATCTGAAAGACCCCTAGCATTTATATTAGTAAGCATATTTGCTGCAACTTCTAAATAAGGTCCGATTCTGTCAGTTATTCCGGATGCTATTAAAGAGGCTTGCAGTTTTAATACAGCTTCTTCTGCTCCTTTTCCTCCAACTTGAGTAGCGATGTTAGCTCCCGCATTAGTCAAAGCACCTGTACCAGTTAAACCATAAGCACGTTCAAATCTAGCTCTTTGTAAAACTGAAGCATTTGAAGCCCCACCTCTACCAAAAACATCTACTGCTTGCATTTGTTGTTGTAAAAATTCATTTTCATTTAAACCATATTCTCCGGCCTTAGAAACCTCCCCACCCTTTAAACCCAAATCACGAAATCCACGTCCACGCAGAGAAATTCGAGACCCAATCCCTTGTTTGTATAAATTCCATCCAGACACAGCACGGCTTAACCCATATGCAACCCCCGCTGTAGCCAATAATGCTGCAGGGTTAGCCTTTAAGCTAGATAGCCCCCTGAGAAGGGTGCCACCAATACCACCACTACCATCGCTAGGTTTCCCAGCTAATCCGGTTTGAGCTATTCCTCCCATTTCTTGCCTTTGTCCTGCTACCCCAACCATCCTTTTGGTCATTTCTATTAATTTACTATATTCTTGGGCGTACTCTTTAGTGCCTTGTTTTGCCTTCATCAAAGCTTTAGTTTGGTCATTAATTTGGTCGGTTAGTTTTTTTGCTTCCTTATTTAGTTTTTCAAATTCTTTCAATCCTC
>Ga0172381_10006950_pt1 | contig 11275 bp, 28 predicted proteins | sample Leawel6488metaG_FD_119754 | JGI IMG/M metagenome (GOLD analysis project Ga0172381, IMG submission 119754) | Leachate microbial communities from a municipal landfill in Southern Ontario, Canada - Leachate well 64-88 metaG | ecosystem: Engineered > Solid waste > Landfill > Unclassified | place... | reverse complement strand
TTTTCATTTGCCTTTTTTACATAATCCTTAAACCTACTTGCATATAAACCGAATTGCTCTGCTGAATCAAAAGATAATCCTTCTACAAATCCAGGATCAATCCCTTCTTTATATGCAATCTCATTAATCTTAGAAAGCTTTTTATCATTCTCATATTTCTCTTCAAGTTCGCGCATTCTCTGAGCCTGCTCCTTTAACATTTTCTGTTCAGGAGTATCGTCCTTATTAAGATCAGCTAGCTTTTCATTAACCTTCCTGGCAATCTCAGCTTCAATCTCTTTCTTCTTTTTTTCGTCATGAGAATTGATTGATTTACTAGCATAGCTATCCAGGACAGGTTGTAATAGTAATTTACCTTCAGAAGTTTCTAAATAACCCTTCACAACATCTTGACTTAAAGGTTTATCAATAGAAATTGAAGCTACAAATTCTACTACGGAAGCATCTTCTTTATGAGACTCTAAAAAAGCTTTCACATCTTCTAACGTGATTTCCATTATTTCTTTCCTTTTGCACTCGTAAGTTTTTTAGTCCCTACAATTGCTTTTTTGTTTTCTATTTTTTCAGATACTGCTTTTGGTGGCCTTCCTCGACCACGTTTTGCAATCTCTGGAACCGAGGGTTTGATTTTTTTAGTAGTCTCCTTTTTAGTAACTACTGATTTCACTTCTTCCTTTTTCTGTAATGCTTTTGGCTGTGGAACTTGTACAATAGTCTTTTCAGCAGTAACCTTGTGTAAAGATTCCTGCCTTCGAGCCCGAGCGGCCAATTTCCTTTGCCTTGTCCTATTCACTGTTTTCTCCTTCTATTTTCAACAATAAAAAAGACGGCCTAAAATCCCTATTACCAGGATTTCGCCGTCTTACCGTATTCGGTTCAGACTCAATTAACGCTTACATAGTATATTATAACCTATTTTCAAGAAAATGTATAGTACCTTGTTTTTATCTAGTAACCCCCTATATTTTCTTCATAACGAAGTGCTCATGATCCATAGAAGTCTTTTTAACATCTACTACTTGATTATTATTAACTATAAAACTTATACTTATTTCACCCCATTGTTTATCTTTCAATTCCTTTTTTAACCAATCAAAATATGTCTCGATACTAGTCCCTGTTGTACAAACTATCATTTTGTATCCTTCAATATTATTTCTTTCATCCTAGTATATGCCTCTTGTAATTGACTTCTAATAACCGTTTGAGCATTTTCTATCTCATTCTTTTTACTTACTACTATTTGCTCTTGTTCCCTTAACAAACCAATCTCTAAAATACTACTATTCAATTTCTTTTCCAATGTAATTATTTTATCTACTTGTTTAGATAACTTATCGTTCATTTCTTTTTACCCTTCTTCTTTTTTGATTTACCAGCTTTACTCATTGCTATTGCAATTGCTTGTTTTTGAGGTTTCCCAGCGTGCATTTCTGAAACTATATTTTCTGAAATTACTTTTTTACTGCAACCTTTTCGTAACATCATTTCTCTCCTTAAATATTCAAGAATTGGCTGTATTTTTTTCATTCTAGTTTGTCCATTACCAAAATGAATTTTATAGTGACAATTAGCACACAGTATCTCTAAATTTGATAAACTATTATTGCTATGATTGTGATCTTTATGATGGACCAGCAGAACAGTATAATCTTCTATTCCACACCTATTGCATTTATGGGGCAAATTTAAAAAAGCTTTGTAAAAATAATTGTATTTACCATTAGCTGTTGTATACAAACCAGAGCATTCTCTAGAGCAGAACTTACCCGCATTATATTTCGCTCTTCTTTTGAACTTTTTACCACAGAATAGACAGATAAAATCCTTTTTAGAAGATTCTGGCCTGCTGCTCTCCTTGCATTTCACAGAGCAGTATAAAGCATTTGGTCCTTTTGTAACGAATTCATTTTCACAGACAATACATTTTACCATCCTAGGTTCAAAATTATATCCACTTTTGCCTTTTTGAAAATGGACTAAGTTTTTTATTCCTGTATTAAAAGTCCCTTTTCGTAATGGCATTATTTGCTCCTTTGATATTCACCTTCTACAATAGTTTTCTCAATAATCAAAAGATTATTCCCTATTGTGGGTAATTCATAAGCCCTATTTTGAAACAATAAAGCTTGTTCCAATTTCCTTAATTCATCCATCATTGCACCTTAAACTTTTCACTTCGCACTATTGAATATATCTCTTTATCTACCCAATCAGGATGATACTTTTCTGCATATTGTTGATATGGCATATACTCAAGAATTCCTTCCTCGCGCGTCCGCATTAATTGAGGACTATATCCTTCAATTTCAAATCGTAGACTACAACGACAGTTAATCCGATTACCAGCACTTAAATTAGGATCACCTGGATATTCTGCTTTTTCGCCTCCTACATAAAATAGTCCATCTTCCCCTCTTGTCTTTCCATCTGCATGTCTATGATCATATCTAGTTTTTTCGTCCCTAGTAGCTGACCATATTTCTGTTCCAATTATTCCATTTTCTATTGCTCTTTGATATGCTAATGCTTGCCCTGCATTTATAGCTGTCATTCCTTCAGTCCGCACAATAGTTAATGCCGAGCTATATATTTTATTCATTACCTGCTTCAAATCTCTAGCCATTTGATCGAAACTTTTCCCCATTGATAATCCATTAAGTAAAGCTGACCTTATTCTTTTTTTTGCAGTAGGTCCATAATTCTTTAATGCTTCTACAAGTTCAATGTTCTTAGGATTAGTTATATCGAATATACCTAGTAATTGTTTTGTGTTTACTAATCCCCATGATAAACGTAGTTCTGTAGCATTATCTATTGCCCATGCATAATGAAAAAATGATTGATTAAATTGGCTAGGAAGTAAATGCTTTATTGTTTTTATATTCGCTTTTAATGCAGGATCAAGCTTTCTAAGTATTTGCTCTTCCATCGTACTATATTTATTGTACTTAGTCATTTCTACTTTAGTCAGTTTACCGTTTTTTGCATACTTATCATATATCTTTTTCATTTCACCATAGATAGAAGTTAGAGCATCAAGTAAAGCTTTTTGTATTTGCCTAGCATACTTCGCTTCTCTCATGAGTAAATACTTATATACTTGATCCTCTAACTTAGATAATTGCATATTATTTTATTCCAAATACTCTATTTAATTTTCCACTTCCCTTATCACTTGCATATTTTTTAGCTAAAGCTGCATCCATTCTATGCCCTTGTCTTCCAGATTTTGAGTTTCTTATTTTTGCATAATATTCTTTCGATTTCTTATTGTAGCTCCCTTTCTTTCTTCCACTACCGGGTCCACCCATATTATTCTCCTTTAATATTGAGACTGTAGAATTTACCAAAATCAAAAAAATCTTCTAACATCTACTTAAGCCTTAAAACTAGTTTGCCCAGTACGATCTTTTCTAAACGCAATACCAGAACGTTTGGCGCGTTTCATTATTCGCTTTTCACCAAATTTCACTTCGGATTCTTTGCCTTTTTTCGCAACTTTATTTTTCCCACTTGATCCTTTTCGCCTTCCACTTCCTGGTCCGCCCATGTTATGCTCCTTTATATTTTTCCTTTAATCTTTCGTATTCTCTTTTATCTTGCTCTTCTCTTATCCCTAAAACTTTACTGTATATTTTATCCAAATCAAGATCACCATATTTTTTATCAAACCCAACGGCAACTGACCTTCCAATATCATGATACATCATATTCCATATTTCAAATTCTTTTCTTTCTGGGTTCCCTCCACAAGTTATTTCTAAAGTAAATCTATATGGATCATAAATAGGCAATTTATTCTCCTTCTGAATTATTTATTTCTATATTTTCAAAATCAAAATCCGTTAATATAATATCTAAATGTAGTATTGGCAATTTTTCAATAGGGTATTCTATGTTTAATTTATTGACTAATATAGAATGCCCATTACACTTAATATCTTTTGCAATACCATTAATATCCCTTACAATTATCCATTTATCTTTTATAATATTTCTAGTATATATGGCCATTATTATTCTCCTTCTAATACTTTCATTTTCTTTAATTCTATTCTTGCCAATGTAACACAACTTAACTTTTCATCTAACCAATCACATTTTTTACAATCAAGCTTACAAGCATCAATATAATCAATATTTTTAGCTAGTCTTTTTAATTCTTCTTTACTTGGTAGCATCTTCTTTGTATCGCCTCACTCTTTCTTTAATAGGATCATCATAAAAAATACCATCAATAAATCTCTTTATTGACATCCTTACTCTAATAAATAATTTATATCCTTCTAATAATTCCCAACATCCTTTCCAATACTTCATATGCTTCTTCAAAAACAATTAATTATCCTCCTTACTATAAATCTTTCCACGCTTCATCTTCAATATCATTATCCCAAGTTTCTTTTAATGCTTCTTCAGACATTAATGAAATATCATTACTTCCCCATTCAAAATCATAATCATTTGTAAAACTTATCATTTATTCTACTCCTTCACTTTTATTTTCATCTTCCACAATAGGATTACCTTCTTCATCATATTCCGTTAAATCATTATTTTCTACACTATTACTTACTAATGCTTCTTGTTCTTTTTTCTCCTCCTCTAATTCTGCTTCAACATCAGGCACCATATCCTCTGGCATCTGTGAAACTATCATCCTTCTACTAAATCCACCACTTGATAACGTTAAAGCCAAAGTAGCATAATTATTTTTATCTAATGGTAAATTGCGCTTATGCTGAATATTGATCATTGTACCAAAATCAACTTCATTACTAAGCCTATTTAATTTAATCAATAATTCTGTTATTAATTGCCCACGTCTAATCAATGCAACGTCAAAATCTGCCTCGTCACTACTTACTAGATTCTCAAAATCAAATAATAATCTATCAATAGCGGCACCACTTAATGCTCCAGTAAGCATAGTAAAATCAGGAACATGACTTTGTAAATGTATTTCCTCTTTAAGCTTCAACGCCATATATTGTATAAATCGCGTGGGTATATCTTTTGTAAGGAACTTTACATCTGCATCTTTGTCTAATCCTTCAAATACTCTTCGACGTTTCAATTCCTTTAATGCATTATTTGATTTTATCGGATCTTTCTTATCAACAGGACTTGTTAAACTTATTTTCTTCATTATCATATAAGCAAAAGCAAACCTATCGAATTCGTTCATAGAATCAGACATTAAAACATCATAAGCATTTATAAGTGTTAATACATTTTCAACAATAGACTGTATTTCATCCCCACGATAATAAGCAATAATAGGAACATCACTATAATAATTAGGAGATTCTTCACCATCAGGTTTAAGTAACCACTTTGTTTGATTATTACTTTCTCGATACCTAATATAAGGTACCATTTTATCTTTATAATAAACTTCTACCTTATACTCATTATCTGACATCATTTTATAATATCTAATTGCCATTACTATCTTAGGTTCGGGTTCAAAATCATATAAAGCTATCATCTCTCTAGGATCAATAGTAAAAAATCTAGGTATAGCTTTCATAGATAATGTTTCTTTTGAATATTCAGAATCAATATAAAGTAATTCATAAGATAGCCCAAATATCGCTATATTCCTACCGGCTCTATTTGTTTTTATATGTTCATTATTGCTATTATATATAGCTTGAATATCATTACAAAACTTTTTCTCTACTGGATCTTCTTTTGCTTTCGGAGAAACATCATTTTCTGTATTTTCTATCTCTTTACTTGTTTTTTTTACATTAGGCTTATAAGTAATATACTTTGGCCTATATCCATATCCAGTATATGTAGTAATTATCTTTTTGGCATAGCTTACTATTACTTTATTATCAGGACTATTTTGATCTGGAATAGGTCTTAAAAGTATCTTTGTATTTTTACCTTTATAGTATTCCCATAATAGATCAAGATGAGGAACTATCTTAATCTCATGTTCTTCTATATGTTTAAGTATATCGTCACTATTCAATACTGTTTTATTCGTTTTTTGTAGTACCATTTTGTTCTTCCTTATTTTTTTGTAATACCCAAAGTATATAACTATTCAATTTATTTATTGACTCATCTAGTGTCAATTCATTTCTGATTTCTGCAACTAATCCTATAATATCTTCATAAAAATCATAATCCATTAAAATCTCTTTTTCTTAGATACTTCAGGTAATTCCCGTATTGGCATTTCCTCATCAATATCTTTAATAGGAGCTATAATTACTTTTTCTCTAATAGAAATATATCCTGCACAATTATCAGGACAATAACGATTTTCATCACAGAATCCACAATCGTTCGCTTTAATGTATTTACAAGTAATGTTTGAATTAGGCATCTTGTTCTCCTTTTATATATTCCATAGTATCCACTAATACTACCCTTATTCCAGTATTCCTAAAAACAAATAACGCTTTATTATATTCATTCTCATTTCTAGCAATATAGGTTTTATTAGAATCAAGTAAACTATTATCTACCATTTATAATCCCAAGTCACTTAATGACCATCCCTCCCCACTACTATCAAATACTTGATTTACATTTGACCAAATATATTCAGAACCATATCTTAATGCTGCTATTCCATCATCATTTATTTCTACATAATCCTCTGTAACATTCCCATCTTTGTCTTCTTTACGTTTGAATGAAGCAATTTCACTTGCTATTTCAGGACATTTATTCCCATCTATATATACTTTTATTCCTGCTAAATATTCAATTCCAAATCGTAATGAGCCATCTCCTTTTTTTGCTGGTTCAACTTTATAACCTTTTTCATTCCATTCTTTTATTTTATCAGGGTTAGCAGAATCAGCCGTCATATACATTTCATATAATTTATCACCAAAATAATTTTCAGCATCTTCTATAAATTGAGCATTAGTTCTATTCTTTTCATGTAATTCATCAAATACATATAAGGCAATTTCCTTTTCATTGTTGTGGTCTTGTTGGAATCCAGCTCGCTCTATTGCTTGCGCGTGAACATAACCAAAATCTAATCCCTGGAATACATTTTCAAGATTATCTTCTATATATGGGAAGTTTTCATTTATAATCTCATAATTAGTAAATACAACGTTTCCATAAACTCCCCATTGTCCTAATACATAAACATCACGGAAATACTTATCAGTTATTTGCTCTAATCTTTTCTTTGTATCTTCATCTAAATGCTCATTATGTAAATATGTAGAATGATGGGTAACACAATCATTTTCTTTCCTGTCAAAGAATCGTTTCTTTATCCAATGCTTTATAGAAATAGGATTCAATGTTAATGTAATTGTTTTCTTATATAATGTTTCACCACGAAGTCGTAAATCTAATTGGTTGAAATCTGATTCTGATATTTCTGAAGCTTCTTCAACCCATATATCTGTAATTCCATGAATTGATTTTAGTTTTTCTACATCATCAAGGCCCGTAAATATAATTTGATTCCCATTAGCTAAACAAGTTATTAATAATTCAGAACTATTATATTTGAAAAGCTCTCGCATATTAGAATCATTGATTATACTTACCATTAAATCAAATACAGAATGCCTAAGTGTCTTTGCTACTTTCCTTACAACTAATACCTTATGGCCTTTTTCTCTAATGCAACGATAAATATATTTTTGGCCTGTTGAATATGATTTTGAACTAGAGGCCCCACCTACAAGAACCTGGATACGGCTTTTATCTTTGAATAGAGGTATAAAATGAGTATTTATCTTTTTACCAAAGCCGCGAAGATCAATTGTAGACGAAGATATATCATACATTTAGAATTTATATCCTTTATCTATTCCGTGTCCGCAACAAGCATTTTCAATTCCTTTAATATGTCCTAAACAAGCATCTTCTCCATTTTCTAAGGGCATTTTATTACATCTTTTACATGGTTTAGAATTATTAAATATAGAACCATCATCATAGTACCATTTATTGTTTTTATAAATTATTTTATTGCCACGAGAATAACTTATAATCATTCTTTATCCTCTAGTATTTCATCAGGAATAACTTTATATTCCATTTTGCCAGAATGTTCAATATCTACCTTATTCTTCCAACGTTGAGAATTCCTATTCCATAACCATTCTTTTATTGCTCCTAAATTAGGTTCTACTCTTTCAATTATTGGTACTCGTTCCCAATGTGATCCATTTTGATTACCATCTGATATTACTACAATCTTTTCTGATTTGAATTTATAACCATTCGCAAGTTTCTTTAATTTAGATTCTATTTGCTCTGAATCATAATCCTTTTTACCTTGTTTAAGCGCCTTATCAAATTCTGGATATTTCTTTTTCCATTTAATTCCTATAGGTTCTGATATTCCTAATACATCATAAATATCTTTATCTATTAAACCTTTTATAGCAAGCTTTTTGGCTTGTTCTACATAAATAGGTAAATATTTGGTAGGCCTACCTCTAGATTTTTTAGTAATAACATTAATCTTAGTTTTATCAGTTGTCTTTTTCATAAAAATTTGCCTCAATTAATTCTGCATTAAATTGTTTATTAAATAAAATATATCTATAACCAAGTCTAAATCTTTGTATTAATATAAAAAGTATTTTATTATATCTAGATGAAACTAATACCATTTGTGGATATATATTTCTTTCTATAAATAATTCTTGATATAACATTAATTGCCCTAAAACTCTAGAAGTACTAACCGATTCACTATCTTTATTTTTTAATTCGATTGCATATAAATTCTTTTTACAGAGTATTAATAAATCTATTCTACCATGTCTTTTACTTCTTTCTTTACAATTTATTTTCATAATAGGAAGCAAAAATTCTTTTTCATGTGAAACATAAATATCACCTAAAGCTTGAATACAAAATTGTTTTATATTTTTTTCAATATAAATTAACATTTCTTCTTCAGTTGAAAAATCATTAACACTATTAAATATTTTACTAATTTCTTTATTTGAAGATTTTTTCCAATTTATTGTTTCAGAAAAACATTTTCTTTTCATAATACTTTACTCGCTTTAAGGAATGAAGGATGTTTCTTCTTATAAGAAATTCCTGTTGCTTCTGATATACCTAATATTTTATAAATATATAAATCTTTTCTTCCTTCTTTTGCGAGAGCGAAAGCGACCTTATCCATCCAAGGAGCATACTTAGGATTTCCTCGGCCATCTTTCTTTAATGGATCTTTTGTTTCTTTTGTTAAAGTTTCTTTATTGCTTTTCATAGACTGTATTATAACGTATTTTTAAGGAAATGTATAGTCTATTGTATTTATACTTTTCAATCCAGTAAAACAATTATAAAATATAATCATACTAACTTTAGATTCTATGGAACTATCTAATGAATTAAAAATATTTGAATAACAAAAAAAATCATTCATTATTCTCAGCCTTATCTAAGCATTCTTCTATAGTATTTGCTCTAAAGCTTTTTTCTTCATCACTATTTTCTATAACTAATACCCAATAATCCCAAACAAAATCTAAATGAGCAAGATCATGATTACCCAATATTTTTCTTAATCTTTCATTAATACTCATTATTATTTATCCTCTTTCTTAAATTTTTTTATTGCTTTTACTGTTCTTTTTGTGCCTTTATCAATATGTACTGTATCTTGTAATGCATCAAGAATAATTTCAATAGGAATAGAATTATTCATTATTCATTCTCCTTTTTTATATATTTCATATATTCTTGTATTTGATTTTTATTTACCTTAATTGTTTCAAATTGTCTTAATTTTGGCATTATAGATAAATCAATATAATAATCTCCATATAGAGTAAATGTATATCCATGTCTACCAAAAGGTTTTTTAACATAATTATCTATTATTACATTACATTCTTTTGAAAACAAATCAATTAATTCTTTTTCATTTATACAATTTTTTACCCAAGGAATAGCAATCAAATCTAAATCTCTATCCATACTTCCATGAATAGCTAATGCATAACCATTTTTATTAGCTATTTCTTGTAATGAATTGTAATATAAGGCATAAAAAGCCGGTATCATTCCTTACCCCTGCTATATCAAATATTTATAACAAATCCAAAAAATTATTATTAATACTTTCTATACAATTATCATCTAAATCCTTACTACTTATTCTATTATCTTTATATAATGGACATATTTTATCAGAATAATCTATTGGACAATCATTACATCTATCTTTTTCTTCCCAACAATACATATATTATATATTCTCCTTTCCTATATTTGCTAGTATTTCTTTTGCTGAATCCTTATCATTTATTTTACTTGTTTGATCATCAATTAACATTTTAGCAAATTCTGCTGTCTTTTTTTCAATATCAGTAGAAGATGGAGAATATTCTATATAAGAATTAGCTCTTGTTGCATCCATACCTACTATTGTATATTCACATATTATTTTTATCATTTTGTAACCGCCTTTAATCTACTTTTTACTCTATCCATATTTCCTTGAACATCAATATCTACCATTTTCTTTAATCCTTCCTTATCATGGCAAACAGGGCATTCTGTATTATGATGATTTATATCGTCACTTGCTGTAAGACTAGCCCCGCAAATAGAGCATTTATAGATTCTATTAAGGGAAGTGATATAATTTAATAAATCAGGTTCTATATTATTCACTTCTACGAAATTTTTACCACCATTTGATTCTATTACAAAACAAGAAATGGAAGCTAAATATTCCTCTGATATTCTAGCAATTTCTTGCTTAGAAATAGGCTCTGGCCATTTATTATTTAAGATAACTTCATCAATATCAGCATGAGGAAGTTCTATACAAGCCCCATAATCTGTAGAAAATAAATCTGTTTCTGATAATCTCCAGGCTGAATAGAAATTCTTTTTATAGTAAACATGAACTTCTTCTGATAATAAGCCATTAACTGTTTTTATAAGCAATCTTTTTTGTTCAATATCAGTTCTTTTATTATATTCTTCAATATCCTTTAATGTTTCTTCCAATGGATGATCATTCTTAGTCCATACTCCGTCTTTTATTGTATAATCACTAAATCTATTTTTATCGAATGTATAAGCGAAATCACATCCGGCAGTAAAAATAGGTGAATATCCAAGAATATTAGCAATAAATAACTGCATAGCTGGACTACATGCAAAAAGAATAATTTCCGTTCTAGCCATATGATTAAAAATACCATCTCTTATTGAAGTACTTCCTTCCGATGGTTTACGGATAGAATACATTCTTTTTAATGTAGTAGCATAAAATGAATCTCTTTTCCCGTTATTC
>Ga0172381_10006949_pt1 | contig 11275 bp, 18 predicted proteins | sample Leawel6488metaG_FD_119754 | JGI IMG/M metagenome (GOLD analysis project Ga0172381, IMG submission 119754) | Leachate microbial communities from a municipal landfill in Southern Ontario, Canada - Leachate well 64-88 metaG | ecosystem: Engineered > Solid waste > Landfill > Unclassified | place... | reverse complement strand
CGGATTAGCCTGGGCAATTCCTGCCTCTAGACACTCGCGAGTAATTTTCAACAATTTTTTAGCAGCCTGACTGACTTTACCGACTGGAACCGTGACACACATATCGGTAAAAAAACCACCATTAGGGGAAAATTTATTAACCGGTCCTTTGACGGCCGCCCGGACCTTAGGGTCAACCGGCCATTCCATACCAATATCAAGATCAATAATATCACCTGATTTTAACAAACGCCCCGGAATGGCAGTGCCGTGAACTACTTCATTATTAATTGAAGCGCACAGTGCTGACGGAAATAAAACACCATCACCCATGTCATAATCTTTAAAAGCCGGTAAAGCGCCAGCTTCTTTAATCCTTTTGACTAGGATATTTTCCAAAACTAAAGTCGAGACTCCCGGCTTAACTTCACTAACCATCTCTTTTAAGATGTTCGACAAGATGCGTCCGCCTTCACGGATCATCCTGATTTCTTCCTGATCTTTCTTGTAAACCATAAAATTATTTTTTAGCCGCCGCAATGCGATTTGCTCTGACTGATAGGAATAAAAATATTCCTAAGAGAGCAAAGGTATTAAGCGGAGCAATCCAAAAAGGATATTCCCTACCAAAAGCTTCGAGAACCATCATCCCGCCCAAGAGACCGATTGAATACATCGCTCCATTCTTAAGATAATCAAACTTAGAAATTAAACCGATGCCGCGAATCGTCAGTTCACGAACGACAAAGGCCCCTAAACCATTACCTAAAAGAATAAGCGGGACACTCATTGTAAAAGCAAAAGCGCCGATAACGCCATCAATCGAAAATGAGGCATCAAGTACTTCAAGATAAACTATTTTTGACCAGCCACTCATGTGTCCGCTTTCCAACTTAGTTTCTTGGGCTTCCGAATTTTTTTTAAAACCGTCGGTTAAGAAAAAGGCGGAAACGCCGATTGAAGCGGCTAAAGCCAGAGCTGAATTATACTGGAGAGAAAAATAGACAACCGCAGTCGTAAAGAAAGAGGCAAGCGCATAAAACCAAGCGCCTTGGCGATGTAAAAATCCTTCAACAAGGAAAGCGTATTTTTTCTCTTCCAAAAATAGCCAAGATAAAAAAACCAGAAACAAATAAACACCACCGGCCAATAATAATAAAGGCTTGGAATGCTGAATTGAAGCGGCCACTGCCGGATCACCGGAAAATACAGAAGTAACCACCTGAACGACCGACAAGCTGGGATTAGTCAGCCAAACAATCAAAAAAGGCAATAAGCCACGGACAACTAGAACCGCAAATAATAATCCCCAAAACAAGAAAATCTTCCGAAATTTTTCCGGCAAGGTCTTCAGGATATGGGCATTAACAATGGCATTATCAACACTACTGACAATTTCAAAAACACATAAACCAAGAACAATAACCAAAATATTTACAACCCCCATAATTAATTATTTTTAAAAGAATTAAGAATTTCTTTAATATTTTTAAGATCATTGTCTAGTAATCCTAAATCTTTGCGATGTTCAAAAATATCATAATATTCACGATCAATATCCACCGAAGAGGAACGTTCACCGGACATAAATTTATCACGGTGCTTTAAAATAATATCTAAAACAAAATCACGATTAGCGCTATTTAAATTATCATAAGTGTGATTATGATACATGAATTCCTTAAAAGCGCGAATTAACCGTTCCCGACTAGTTTCACGATCATGGGCTTTTGCTAAAAAATCCTCTAAGGTCATATTTTATTTATTACTTCTTAAGTTTACCGCAAAAACGCTTTAACCGTCAATTAAAAAAATTCCGCCCCAACTGAGACGGAATTTTACCAACAAATAATCTTTAGCAGCTAGATACTATCATATTCTCTCATCGTCAGTTGCGCTTGAATCTGTTTAACCGTTTCAATTACTACCGAAACGACAATCAAGATACTAGTACCACCGATAGTAAGAGCCTGAATACCGGTAAACGCTTTAACAATTAAAGGCAAAATAGCAATCACGGCTAAGAACAAAGCGCCGGCAAAAATAATCTTATAAGTAGTTTTTGATAGATAATCACTGGTGTGTTTCCCTGGTCTGATTCCAGGAATAAAGCCGCCCTGTTTCTGAAGATTTTCCGCAATTTGTTCTGGATGAAAAATAACTTCGGTATAGAAATAAGTAAAGACAAATACCAAAAGAAAATACATAACACCGTAAATCAATTGATTATTAAAGACTTGAATAATCCACTGAGAAAAATTGGCAATCGAGATGCTCTTGGCGTGCTGGAAATATTGAGCCAACATCGGTGGAAACATCACAACAGAAATAGCGAAGATAATCGGGATAACCCCAGCCATATTAACCCGCAATGGCAAATGGGAATTGGTACCACCATAAGCGCGACTCCCTCTAATCTGTCTGGCATATTGAACCGGAATATTACGCTGGCCTTCGTTGATAATAACGACACCAATGATAGTCACTAAACCAACCAGAGTAAAGGCAATCAGTGAAGTTAAACTGGCTTGATCAAAAGACATAAAAGCTTGGCTAATATGCTGTGGTAAACTAGCAACGATACCGGCAAAGATCAAAAGTGAAATACCATTACCAATCTTCTTTTCACTAATTAATTCACCAATCCACATTAAGAAAATTGTACCGGCGGTAATCGTAATAATCATCGCGGTCATATCAAAGGTGGAAAAAGCGGAAATATTAATCGCTCGAGATTGGCGAAGTAAGGTCAACATACCAAATGCCTGCATGGCCGCTAGTGGCACAGTGGCGTAACGAGTCCACATATTAACTTTCTGACGACCAGCTTCTTCCTTCTGCATTTCCTCTAATTTAGGAATAATCATCGCTAGCAACTGAAAAATAATGGATGAGGTGATATAAGGAGCGATGCCCATCATCACGATGGAAAAATTCTCCATACCACCGCCAGAAAAGACATTAACAAAACTTAAGACCGGATTATTTTCAAAAAATAATTTTAAATCAGTGGCATCAACTCCAGGAATCGGGATATGAGCCGCTAAACGGAAGACAACGAGCATCGCCAAAACAAACAAGATACTGTTGCGTAAATCTTTAGCTTTCCAAATTTGGACTATTTTATCAAACATATAGGTTTATATAACAAGCAAATTATAATAAAGACGGCTAGGCCGCCTTTAAGCTTACTTCAACTGGCCAGCAACTGATTCACTCATCTTAACACCCTCAACTTTAACTTTGACAGTTAATTTTTCCTTACCCAGGATTTTTACCGGAGTGCCTTTCTTTAAAATTAAGCCCTTCTCTAGTAAAGTAGTTTTGTTGACAATTTCACCGTCTTTAAAATTAGCATTAATCGCTTTAATAGAAATTACTTGATTTTTTTGTTTAGCTGATTTAAAACCACGGACTTTAGGCGTCTGCAAAAGTTGCATTCTCATACCTAAACGCTTTAAACCGGAAACACCGGAGCGTGATTTTTGTCCTTTAAGACCACGGGTACTATAAGTACCATGACCAGAAGCATTACCGCGTCCCACGCGTTTTTTTGTTTTAATAGTGCCAGTGGCTTTTTTTATTTCATTAAGTGATAACATAGGAAAAATATTACTTTATAAATATTTGCTAGCGAGAAACGTATTTCCCGCCTTCGCTTTTTGGTCTTTTAAATGATATTTATTTAGCTTTAGCAGCCACCGCTACTTTTTCTGTTTTCTCAACTTTACCAGTCTTGTTAGCTGGGCGCAGAGAACGCAGTGCTTCAATCGTACAACGGGCATTATTAACCTTATTGTTGGTACCAAGCTGTTTGCTGGTAACATTTTTAATTCCGGCTAATTCTAAAATGGCTCGGGCGACACCGCCAGCAATAATACCTTTACCGCTACGAGCTGGTTTAAATAATAATTTAGCAGCTCCTTCGGAATGATGCACTTCATGAGTAATGGTGTCATTTACCGTATTAACAGTAATCATATCCTTCTTAGCATGATTAACCGCTTTATTAACGGCCATAGTAACATCAGCGCCCTTGCCTAGACCAACGCCAATTTTCCCTTTCTTGTCGCCAATCGCGATGCAAGCACGGAAGTTCATTCTTTTACCACCAGCCATAACACGAGTTACGCGAGCGATATCCAAAATGCGTTGTTCAAATTCATCACGACTAGTGTCACGACCACGATCGCCACCACGGCGCGGACCACGACTGCCACCACGTCCCTGCTGGCCTTGACCGAATTTGCTAGCGCCGCCGCCATAAATGTCTTTAGCAACTGTTCCGGCTGCTGAAGCAGATTTGACTGGTTGATTATTGTTGTGAGCTTTTTTTTCGTCAGACATATTTATTAAAGCATTAAACTAAATTAAAACTGAAGACCGCCTTCGCGCGCTCCATCAGCTACCGCTTTGACTCGGCCATGATATTTATAACAACCCCGATCAAAGACAACCGAACTGATATTTTTTGCTTTAGCTTTTTCCGCTAAAAGCTTGCCTAGTTCAAAAGATTTTTCTGTCTTAGCCCCGGCAGTTTTGATTTCTTGGGTTTTAGCGCTAACTAAAGTTTGGCTAGTTTCGTCATCAATAAGCTGTAAGAACATGCCGCGATTTGATCTAAAAACAGACAATCGCGGGCAAGCAGCACTGCCGCTTATCTTATAACGGACACGACCATGTCTTCTGTCTCGGCGCTCATTTTTTTCTTTATTCTTATCCATACTATAAAATATTATTTATAAATTTTAGGATTTTATTTGCCTTTAGCCGCTGATTTACCAGCTTTGCGACGTAAGACTTCTTCCAGATATTTAACTCCTTTTCCTTTATAAGGTTCTGGCTTTCTAATCTTACGGATTCTCGCCGCCGTTTCCCCAATAAGTTTCTTGTCATAGCCGTTTAAAGTTATAACATTACCTTCAACTGAAGCGGTGATACCATCAGGTAAAATAAATTCGACTGGGTGTGAAAAGCCTAAAGCCATATTAAGTTTGCTTCCGCTGACACTGGCTCGATAACCAACACCATTGATTTCCAGTTTTCTAACAAAACCGGCGGAAACGCCTTCTACCATATTAGCAAACAAGGTGCGGTAAAGACCCCACATCGCGCCAGCCTTCTTAGACCCATTTTCGTTTTTTGAAACGACGATTTCGGATTCATTAATCTTAACGACAATATCATCGTTAAAATCCTGTTTTAATTCTCCTTTTTTTCCTTTGACGGTAAGCACTCGCCCCTCTAAAGTGGCAGTAACTCCAGCCGGCAAAATAATTGGTAATTTTCCTAAACGTGACATATAAGGTTTTTAACTAATTAATAAATTTCACCAATAACTTCACCACCGATCTTTTGTGTTCTGGCTTCTTTATTGGTCATTAAACCTTTAGAAGTCGAGATGATGGCGATACCGAAGTTATTCAAAACTGTCGGGATATTATCCTTGTCGACATAAATACGCAAGCCTGGACGACTAATACGATTTATAACGCTGATATGAGGCTTGCCGTTCTTCTGATATTTCAAGGAGATCTTTAACTCATCAAAACTGCTGCGTCTAGCATTTAAACCGCCAGTTATCACTTCTACGCTTTTAATCCAGCCTTCTCTTTCCAAAATCTTAGCGATTTCGTATTTAAGTTTGCTCATTGGCATCAAGGTCTCGGATTTTTTAACGGCAGAGGCGTTCCGTATGCGAGTGAACATGTCTGCGATTGGATCTGTCATAAAATTTATTTCTTTATTACTTTTTTTCTAAATACTTTGGACTAAAATTACCAGCTTGATTTTGTAATTCCTGGTAAATCTCCGTTGTCCGCTAATTCTTTAAAACAAATACGGCATAGACCGAAGTCGCGGATATAACCGTGATTACGGCCACAACGCCAACAACGATTTATTTTTCTCGTCGTAAATTTTGGTTTTCTTTTTGCTTTAACGATTAATGCTGTTCTAGCCATATATTCGTAGGTCTTTCCGTTACCGAAAGTAACGGGCAGTGTTTAATTATCTAAATTTTTATTGCTATTTCTTGAAAGGAAAGCCAATCAATCGGAAAAGCTCCAAACCTTCTTCACGATTCTTAGCTGAAGTAGCGATACAAACCTCTAAACCGTAAATTTTATCAACATCTTCGACTTTTATTTCCGGGAAACAAGAATAATCTTTAAAACCAATTGTCATATTCCCCTTGCTATCGATTGCCTTATCAGTAATACCGCGAAAATCACGAACTCGAGGAAAAGTCAGGCCAACCAATTTTTCAACGAAATCATACATCCTTTGGCCACGGATAGTAACCATCGCGCCGATAGTCATACCTTCTCTAATCTTAAAAGCCGAAATAGATTTTTTAGCTTTAGTAAAAACTATTTTCTGACCACTGATCTTTGTTAATCCTCGTTCGACATCGCTAATATATTCTTTCTCTTTAGAAAATTTGCCGAAACCGACATTTAAAACCACCTTTTCCAAGTGAGGAACATTGCGTTCATTCTTAAAACCGAATTTTTCTTCCAGTTTAGGAATGATTTCTTTCTGATATTTTTCTTTTAATCTCATATTATTTAATCTTTTTTAGATTGATTACTCAATGACTTCCTGACACTTCTTACAAACACGATATTTTTTGGCTTTACCGTCCTGCTCGACGATCTTATAACCGACTCGAGTCTTTTTACCACACTTAGGACAGATTAAAGAAACATTGGAAGCATTAATAAAAGCTGGGAATTCAATCCTTTGTCCTTTTTCACCATCGCGACGCGGACGCAAATGCTTAATAAGCAGATTCAAGCCTTCGACACTAACCCGGTTATCGTGAGGCAAAGATTGCAACACTTTGCCGCTCTTTCCTTTATCCTTACCGGCAAGTATCTGCACTTTGTCATTTTTCTTGATATTCATAAACTTGTTTATTTTAGATCTTAAAAATATTAGAGCACTTCAGGAGCTAAAGAAGCGATCTTAACGAATCCAGCGCGGCGGATTTCTCGAGCCACTGGGCCAAAAATTCTGGTACCTTTAGGATCTTTCTTCTCTTTATCATTGATAACTACACAAGCGTTATCATCAAAACGCAGATAAGAACCGTCAGCGCGGCGGATTTCTTTCTTAGTCCGAACAATAACTGCTTTAATCACGTCTCCTTTTTTAATAGAGGCATGAGGTGCAGCTGATTTGACGGAAGCGATAATGATATCGCCTACATGAGCGTATCTTTTTTTGTAACCGCCCAAAACCCTGATACACATCACATCTTTGGCTCCGGAGTTATCGGCCACTTTCATTCTACTTTGAACTTGAATCATACTTTTAGTCTAATTTATAAGCTTCTTATAGAAGCAAAACGTATTACTTAGCAATTCTCCAGCGCTTATCGCGACTCAAAGGACGGCATTCGATAAAACTTACCTTATCGCCAGTCTTAAATTCATTATTTTCATCATGAACTTTATATTTTCGGCTGACAGTATGTCGTTTTTTATACTTTGGGTGGATTTTTACGGTTTCGACCTTGACGACAATAGTCTTGTCGTTTTTATCAGAAACAACTACTCCAGAAAACTTCTTGGAAATAATCGCCCGCGGAGCCTTCGCTTCAGGAACGACCACCGGTTTTACTACTTTTGGAGTAACGCTTTTAGCGGCAGTTGCTACCTTTTTAACTTGTTTTTTTTCGGCCATATTTATTAAAATTAGTCTTTCTTATTTAACAAGGTGTTGATGCGAGCAATATCTTGTTTTAAAACCCTAATAGAACGGACATTCTTTAACTGTTTATTAGAATCTTTAAAACGTAAATCGCGCAGCTTCTCTTGAGACTCAGCCAGTAGCTTAGTAAGTTCTGCCGAAGTCTTAGTTGTAAGTTCTTTCATTTCCATATTTTTAAAACTGATTAAGCATTAGTTTTAGTAACAAAAGTGCATTTAAGCGGTAATTTATGGCCAGATAAAATCATGGCTTCGCGAGCCGTCGCTTCATCAAGTCCATCCATTTCAAACATCACAGTTCCTGGTTTAACAATCGCGACATAATAATCGACCGCACCTTTACCTTTACCCATTGGCAGTTCACCGCCATGAGCAGTTACTGGCTTATCCGGAAAAATACGGATCCAAATCTTACCACCTTTTTTGACATATTTAGTCATAACCCGTCTGGCAGCTTCAATCTGACGCGCCGTTACCCAGTGTTCAGTAGTGGCTTTTAAACCATAACTACCGAAAGCTACAGTAAGCATACGGCTAGCTTGGCCGCCGCGGCGTCGCTTATGATCTTTACGGAATTTAGTTTTTTTCGGCATTAACATATGTATCGTGGAATATTAATTATTCAAAGGGTTAACTTAATTAACGAGCGCTTTTAAAAGCTTCTTCTTTATCTTTTTCAAAAACTTCGCCTTTATAAACCCAAACTTTAATACCAATAGCACCATAACTAGTATGAGCCGCGCCACGAGCGTAATCGATATCGGCACGTAAAGTATTAAGCGGCACTTTACCCCAAACTAATTTTTCAGTTCGAGCAATTTCGGCACCATTTAAACGACCGCCGATAACCACCTTAGCGCCCTGAGCACCAGAACGTTCGATTCGAGAAATCGTTTGCTTCATTACTTTACGGAAAGGAGTCCGCTTTTCAATTTCAAGAGTCATCGTTTGAACGGCAATCTGAGCGGATAATCCGGGACGACTAACTTCTTTGATATTTAAAGTAATTTCGCCAATTCGGAAATTCTTAAGAAACTTGGTATGTAATTTTTTCTTAAGCTCTTCAACGCCATTGCCGCCACGACCGATTAAAAGCCCTGGTTTCCCAGTCCATAAATCAATCTGGATGCGATTCAAACTGCGGATAACTTCTACCTTATCAACACCAGCTTCCTTGAATTCTTTAATGAGGTAGCGTCGAACGGCGATATCTTGAGCGACATTCTTAATATAATTTTTGCCGCTTTCGAACCAGACCGAGTCCCAACTCTTTGTGATCCCCATTCTGAATATTTTTGGATTTACTTTTTTACCCATAGTATAACTTGTTACAAATTTAAGTATATGAAAGTGATAGCTAACTATCCAACTTTGCGACGAAAAACTTTAGCGGCAAAACCTTTTTCTGGAGCAGCTGTCTTGGCTTTACCTTTAGCGGAGACCTTTTCTTCATCAGCTTCCTTCTTCTTTGAAGCTTTAACCGTCTTAGTTTCAGCCTCTTTGGCTAAATCTTCTAGCTTCATTGGGGCTTCAGCCTTGACCACTTTCTTTTCGTGCTTACCGGAATCAGCAATTTCTCCTAAGACAACTTTGACATGAGCACCGCGTTTTCTAATAACAGTCGCTCGACCATGGGCCTTAGGCATCCAACGTTTTAAAGTAGTACCAGCATCAGATCGGATTTCTTTAATAAACAGATTGCTTCGATCCAAACCATAGGTATTAACACCATTGGCAATCGCCGACTCGATCATCTTGGCGACCGGTTCAGTAGCTTTCTTATTAGTGAATTTGAGTTGAGCTAAAGCCGCGTCAACCGGCATCTTGCGAATCAAATCAATGACCAGGCGCACTTTGCGAGGCGACATTCTCAAATCATTTAAACTAGCTTTAATTTCCATAAATTTTTGAACTTAATGCTTCTTATTTTTTAGCCTGAGCTTGAGCTTTAGCTGCCTTACCGCCATGAGACACGAATTTGCGAGTCAAAGCGAATTCTCCTAGAGCGTGTCCTACCATATTTTCGACAATATAAACTGGAAAATGAGTCTTGCCATTATGGACACCGATAGTAAGCCCTACCATTTCCGGAGTAACCGCGCAAGCTCGATCCCAAACTTTAATTACCGTCTTGTCGCCCGGCTTTAAAGCCTGAACTTTTTTCAGGATGCGAGGATTGATATATGGTCCTTTTTTCAAACTTCTCGACATAATATTTTACTTAAATAATTATTTTCTTTTAGCTCTTCTCTTGATAATAAGCTTATCAGAGGAACTCTTTCTTCTAGTCTTAATACCCAGCGCTGGCTTACCCCATTTAGTTTTAGGATAACGGAGACCGATTGACTGGTTACCTTCACCACCACCATGTGGGTGATCGTTAGGGTTCATTACCGTACCGCGAACTGTTGGTCTGATACCGAGCAAACGGCTGCGTCCGGCTTTTCCTAAACTGATATGGCGTAAATCGGGATTGCTAACTCGGCCAATAGTACATAAACATTCTTTCTTAACTAAACGGATTTCACCGGATGGCATTTTAATCTGAGCATACTTGCCTTCAACACCCATAACGTAAGCGCAATTACCCGCTCCGCGAGCTACCTTAGCCCCTTTACCGGCAATCAGTTCAATGTTGTAGATAGCGACACCGGCCGGAATAAATTGAACCGGCATTGCATTACCTGGTTTTATTTCAATTAATTCCTTAGCGCTTAAAAGTTTATCACCGACCTTAAGGTCAATTGGAGCAATAATATATCGCTTTTCGCCATCGACATAACTTAACAAAGCAATTCGAGCGCCGCGGCCTGGATCGTATTCAATCGAAGTGACAGTCGCTGGAATTCCATATTTATCACGTTTAAAATCAACAATACGGACATAGCGTTTGACGCCGCCACCTTGATGTCTGACTGTTATCTTACCACCGCTATTACGACCACCTCGCTGCTTTTTAATCACAATCAAAGATTTTTCTGGCTTTGACTTAGTGATATCGGCAAAATCATCAAATGTTGCTTGTCGGCGGCCGGGAGTGGTTGGTTTTACTTTTTTAATTCCCATAGGTATGTTGCTAAAGTTTCAAAATTAATATTAAACGCCTTCGTAAATTTGGATTGTATCACCTTTTTTCAAAGTGACAATCGCCTTCTTCATATCACTGCGGCGACCCTTAATCCGACCACGAGACACTGCTTTACCTTTAACGCAAACGATATTAACATTCACTGGTTTAACGCCATAGACTGCCTTAACAGCCTTGGCAACTTCGACCTTGTTAGAATTATCGGTCACGACGAAAGCATATTTATTTAAAACGCCAAAATTGGCAGCTTTTTCCGTAATAAGAGGACGGACTAAAACACGATGAGCACCGGTAAATTTCGAAGTAGCTTCTTTCTTACCAGTACCATCAGTCTTAGCGACATAAAGATCCTGCATCGTTTCTGCTTTAACTTCTTTTGTTTCTTTCTTAGCAGCCGCTACCTTTTTAGCTGGAGCTGATTTAGCTGGAGCTTTTTTAGTCTCTTTAGCGTCTGTAGTTTTTTTAGTTCCAAGTATAGCCATATTGGTTTTCT
>Ga0172381_10006948_pt1 | contig 11276 bp, 11 predicted proteins | sample Leawel6488metaG_FD_119754 | JGI IMG/M metagenome (GOLD analysis project Ga0172381, IMG submission 119754) | Leachate microbial communities from a municipal landfill in Southern Ontario, Canada - Leachate well 64-88 metaG | ecosystem: Engineered > Solid waste > Landfill > Unclassified | place... | reverse complement strand
GATCCTTTGGTGCTAACTGAAACAAAGACTGGTTTCGCAAAAGATGATAATAATTTCAAAACAAGATCAATTAAATTTTTGAATCCAGAAGATTATAAATTCGGAGCAATTCTTTTTGATGACTCCAACTTAACAGGTAATTGTTCCTATGCCCTAAGCGATATATCTAATATAGACAATGCTTCTGGCAATGAAAATAATCCAGCAATTGCTAATTTATTATCGGCGATTATTTTTAAAACAAAATCAGAGGGAGTTAGTGTTAAGCTATATAACAGTATTGATTGCCAACTTAAAACAGATAATTATTGCAGGGAGGGAGACGATGATACTCCTTGTCAAAAAGAAAGTAATAAGGTTTGCACTATTAGTAGCGGTAACGGGTTTGAAAATATAGCTACTATTTGTCCAGAATTTGATATGAATGCAGGCGTTTTGTCTATTGAAGTGTCAGGTAATACGGGGATTCTTTTAAAGTCAGCTGATAAAAATTCTAAAGGAAAATGCCAGTTTTTTGAATCAAGCAATACTACTTGCATAAATACAGTTAAATATAGCTATGTTTACAGGAATGATTATGCCAGATTAGATTATAAATTGTCAGACAATACTAATCTTAAATTGCCTAGTGTTGTACTTCCCAATGGAAAACTTTCTACTACTAGTGTTGTTAAATTAAAACCAGTTTCCTTTATGCTCTTCCCTCTTATTCGCTAATATGAAAATAATCCTAGCCTCAACGTCACCTCGCCGAAAAAAGCTTTTGAGCAAAACAGGGCTTGTTTTTGAAACTAAAGAAAGCGGATATGAAGAAGAGATGAATCTCCCGATGAGTCCAGAAGAATTAGTCAAACATATCTCTTTCAATAAAGCTAAGACTGTATTTGAAAATAATAAAGATGCTATTGTTATCGCTGCCGACACCTTTGTTGTCTTTAATGGCAGATATATAGGCAAGCCTAAAACAGAAGAAGAGGCTAGAAATATGCTTAAGCTATTAAGCGGTCAAGAGCATGAGATTATAACAGGAGTGACTATTATCGGTAAAGATAAGATAGTTTCTTTTAACAGCAAAGCCAAGGTATATATGAAAAACCTTTCTTCTGAAACAATTGATAATTATATTAAAACTGGCGAGCCATTAGATAAAGCTGGAGCCTATGCTATTCAAGGGAAAGGAGCAATTTTAATTGATAAGATTAATGGAGACTTCTTTGGAGCCGTGGGTTTGCCTATTGGAAGATTATCGGAAGAGCTTAAAGCGTTTGGGATAAATGTTTTGTAAGATTTTTCCATTGATCTAAAGACAGAACTTCCGCTCTCTCCCCTGGCTTAAGATTATTATCACTCAGCCATTTTTTAATCACATCTCTATTTATTCCTAATTCGGTGGATAAGTTTCCGATTAATTGTTTTCTCGGATGAGAAAAGCCTGCTTTAACTATTTTAAAGAATTGTTCATCTTTTTTGACTCCCTTGGGAGTTATTTTTATCAATACGCTGTCTACCTTAGGAGAAGGAACAAAACAGCCCCGAGGAATGCTCATTAATATTTTTGGTTCGGCATAATACTGGACGGCAACTGAAAGAATAGACATATCTCCTGGCTTTGAACAGATCCTCTCCCCTACTTCCTTTTGGATTATGAAGAAAATATCTTCTGGAAGATTTTTAATCTCTAAAATGTTCCTTATCAAAAAAGAAGTCAGGTAATATGGAATATTAGCTACAACTTTGTATTTTTTAATCCCTGGAACATTTAATTTTTCATTTTTAAATAAAGAAAGAATATTGTCATTGATAATATCAACATTTTTAATGTTGTCTTCTTTTAGGATATTTCTAAGGGAAGAAACCATCTCTCTATCTGCCTCCACGCAAACAACCTTTTTAACCTTGGGAGCTATTTCCAAGGTTAAAGCTCCCAGTCCTGGCCCTATCTCCAAAACCGTATCCTTTTTATCAATACCAGAAAATTCCACAATCTTTCTAATCTGGTTTTTATCTTTTAACAAGTTTTGACCTAATGATTTTTTAAGCTTAACTAAAGGCATTTGTGTATTTATGTATAATGAGCAATGTCTATTATGAATAGGTAAAATCAAATAACTCTATTAGTATTGTTTTTTATTAAGTTTTACAATTTTAAGGCAATTTTGAATTCATTGTTTTCCATAGTTTTCCCAGATTAATTTACCTTTTTCTATTTCTTGAAAGAAAAGAGGTTTTTGGCTATTTATGGCAAGCATTTCTCTAGGCGTTTTCACTATTAATTGTATTTTATTTTTAAATTGTGAGGAATTGATTATTCTTCTTATCTCATCAATATTATTGCCCTGCACGAAAAGATCTATATCGCTTTCAGCGGTATTGGTTCCTTTAGCGCTTGAGCCGAAAAGAATGATTTTTTGGCTTTCTGGTTTTAATTTTTCAATCAGCGGATATATCAATAAAAGATTCTGTAGTATTTTCAGTTCTTTTATAACCATATGATCTGTGCCAACACTATATAAAGAGGTGCGGCCGACTTTTCTTTTCTTGATAATTCCTTCTTCAGATAATGAGTGCAATGCTAAATTAACAGAAGACCTTTTCATTTCAGTTAAGTCCCCCATTTCTTTTTCTGTATATTCTTTGTCTGCATTAGTAGATAAGAATTTTATGACTTTTTGCTCAACAGTAAAGAAGAGCTGTTCTGGTAAGTTTTTCATATTCTATTATATTGGATATATTTCCATTATATTGGAATATAGATTTTTGTCAATTTTGATGGTATTTTTAGATGAATTTTTAAGTTAAACTATGTGGAGAATTTGCCTTGACTTATACCTGTATGGGGCTAAAATATATACTATCCAGGTTAAAAGACTGGGGATTAAGGAACTGGCTTAATCTGTAGGATTTTAAACAGAAACCCTGCAAATATTACTATTTCTATTAAAGATAAGGCTACAATTATTATCGATAAATTAGGTAAGAAAAGGCTATTTCTGGCTTTTTTTGTTGTTTTCTGTGTCTGGGGCATGCTTCCCATAAATCATAACGAATCGACTGAAGGAGAGGGCATTTTAAGCCTTCAGGGCAGCTTTTTAAGTATTGACTCAGCTTTCCAGCCTATTACCAATAACCTAATCCTTCAGCAAGGTAACATCCTTTCAGCCTTGCCTTCTCCCCTGTTTGTCTCTTCTCAGACTTTGGGATCTTTGTTTGATGAGGAAACGGAAAGCAAAGATATTATTAAGCACATAGTGGAAAAAGGAGAAACTATATCTACTATTGCCGATCAATATAATATATCAGTTGAAACCATTCTCTTGGCCAACGAATTGGACAGCACTAAAATCCAAGTCGGCCAAGAGCTTTTAATTTTACCAGTCAACGGAATAATTCATATGGTAGAAAAGGGAGAAAGTGTTGACGCTATCGCCAAAAAGTATAGTGCTAAGAAAGATGAAATAATCAGCTATAATGATCTTTCTTCAGAAGGAACTGTATATATCGGAGATGTTTTGATTATTCCTAATGGAAAAATGCCTAAGCAGGTTGTTCCGACTACTAATACCAGCTCAAACTACGCTCAGACCGCTATTCCCAATTCATATTTTATCGTCCCAACAGCTGGAACAGTTTCTCAGGGAGCCCATTATTCATATACCTCGAACAGCAAGGCCTACTACACTGCTATCGATATCTCTAATGCTATCGGAACCCCAGTTGTAGCTGCCGCCGCTGGAACAATCCAAATTGCCAAGAATAGATGGCCATATGGCAACTATATCACTATTCTTCACTCCAACGGAGTTATCACCCTCTATGCCCATTTAAGCTTCTTTGCGAAAGGAATAGATGCAGGAACAACTGTTTCTCAAGGCCAGACTATTGGATATATGGGTAATACTGGAAGAACGGTAAGAGCTTCGGGCGGAACAGGATCACACCTTCACTTTGAAACAAGAGGATCGGCTAATCCCCTAACGTCTTTATTTAGGACGGGAAGCAAAGTTTCATACTAAAAAACAGCTGAACGGAAGTTCAGTTTTTTGATACGATAAGAAAAAGAAGAGGTTTATTCCTCTTCTTCACAATCACAACAGTCGCACTCTTCGCAATCAAGACAAGTTTTGGCTTCGGGCAAAGCGGTCAATCTTTCTTCATCTATCTCGCAATCGCATCCGCAGTTTTCGCATTTGCCATATGTCCCCTCTTCTATTTTTTTAAGGGCAATGTTTATATCCCTTAAGTTTTCTTCTAGAGAATATTCAACTGGCAATAGGTTTTCGTATTCTTCAACTTCATCAACCTTGTCTTCTGGAGAAACATTCATGTCGGGAAACTTAGTCTGATAGTCATTCCCTTCTCCCTTATTAGCGAAGGTCTTTAATTCTTCTTCAAGCTCTTGTTTCTTTTTTAACAAGTCTTGCTTTCTTTGTTCAATGAATTCTGGTGTCATATAATTTGCATTATTTTTAAAAGACCTAAAATAACCAATAACAGTATTAATACTATCACCGTCCTTACCAATATTTTGGAAAGAGTGGTTGGTTTTTTAGTCATGTTAATTATTTAATCTTTGTTTCTATTTCTCCCAACTCTGCCTTTATCTGCTTTACCTGAGCAGATACTTCCTGGTACTTTTCTTTGATAAGCTTTCTTTTTTCTTCAAGATCGCCCATCTTGTCTTCTACATCCCATCGGTCTTTCTCTAATTGTCTCCTATTCTCTTCAATGGTTCTTCTTCTGGTTTCAATGTCTCTCAAGATAACATCATCCTTGGCTTCAGCCTGTCTTCTTTCTAATATCTTGATTTCATCTTCCACTGCTTTTTCTTTAAGTTTGATATCATTCAATCCTTTCTCTGACTTATCTTTAAGCTTAGTATTCTCAAACATTTCCCTCTTGATGCTATCTATCTCTCCTTCTAGAGGCTCAAGCCTTTTCAATAAATCCTGCTTGGTTTGTCCAAGAATAATCCTGTCTCTGTCTCTCCTTAATATTTCTAATTCTTGGTTGATTTCTTTTTCTTTGGCTAAAACCTTTTCTGAATTTAATTCACATTCCCTCATTTGCAGTCTCAACGATTTTATATCGTCCTCTTTCTCATCTTTTTCTTTTTCAATAGTATTTCTTTCATCTTCCACTTTCCATCTTTCTTTTTCAGTGGCCCTCTTTTCTTCTGGAGCTTGAGCTATTGATTCCTTGTCTTCTAAATCTTTCTTGATTTCATCAACTTTAGCTTTTCTTTCTAGAATCAAGTCCAACTTACCCCTAATGTTATTTATTTCTTCTTCAATTTCTAACCTTCTTTTTTCAAAGGGAGCTTTTTCTTCAGTTACCTTTCTTAACTTTTCTTCTAATTCAAAGTTTGACTCAGCAATCTTTGCAAGCTTTTCTTCGTTTTCATCTATTTTTTTAAGCTCTTCAATTTTTGCTGCATTAGCTGTTTCTTCTAGTCCTAATTCTTCAGCAGTGGGAATCTTTTCTGGTTCTGGAGCTTCTTCCAGCCCTAATTCTTGAGCGCTCGGCAATGTTTCTTCTATTGGCAATGCTTCCGGAACCTTTTCTTCTATTTTTATTTCTTCTGGCTCTTCCTGAGGAACATCCACAAAGCTTAATTCTGGTTCGGGGGCAACAGGAATAGGTTCTGGTTCTATTTCAGGTTCAGCAATCTTTTCCTCCTCTTGAGGAATTTGTACAAAACCAAATTCAGATTCTTTGTTTAATTCAGGAATAGGAGTAGGTTCTGGTTCAGCAAAAGCTGCCTCATCTTTTTTAACAGATTCTGGCTCTGGAGTTTCTTCTTGGAGAACTTTTTCTTTAATATTGTCCCCGCTTTCTTTAGTTGAGAGAGCTAGTTCATAGGCTAAATCTTCGGCTCTCTTTTTTTCATCTTCAACAGAAGATTCTTCTTTAGGTTCTTCTTCTTTGTATTCTTCTATGATTGGTTCAGGAGCGCAAACTTCAGAAGTTATTTCTCCTTCTTCATCTTTTTTTCCGACAAAACATTGAGTCAGGTCAGTTGATTCTTCCTCTCGAGGGTAAATCAGGATTCCTTCGGCTTCCTGCATATCCTTTTTCATTGTCCTGATTTTTTCTTTGTCTAAAAGAAGTTCTTCCATGATGTGAGAATAAGTTAATAAACGAAAGACGAAAAATTTCGAAATTATTTCCTCGCCTCTTTTAATGATAGATTAATTCTACCCTGTTCGTCAATAGAGATAACTTTTACCATAACAACATCTCCGAGCTTAACAACGTCAGTCACCTTGTTAACTCTCTCGTTGGCTAATTGCGAGATGTGAATCATGCCTTCTTTCCCTGGGAGGATCTCAGCAAAGGCTCCGAACTCAAGAATTCTTTTTACCTTTCCTTGATATATCTCCCCCACTGCAACTTCTTTAGTTAAATTATTAACCCAGTCTAAAGCTTTTTTAGCTTTAGCTTCATTGTCAGCAGTGATGTATACTTCTCCGGTGTCTTCAATATCAATTAAGACATCGCATTCGTCGATAATTTCATTGATGATCTTTCCGCCAGTTCCGATAACATCTCCAATCTGATCAGGTCTGATCTTAATAATATATATTCTGGGAGCATTAGGAGAAAGATCTTTTCTTGGTGCTGGCAAAACAGCCAACATTTTTTCTAAAATCTGCAATCGAGCTTTTTTAGATTGCTCTAGAGCTTCCTTCATTATTTTTTGAGTGATTCCTCTAACCTTCAAATCCATTTGTAGAGCAGTAATGCCGTAATCAGTTCCAGTGACTTTGAAATCCATATCTCCATAATGGTCTTCTTCGCCTTGGACATCGGTCAAGATTAAATATTTTTTGTCTTCAGTTGTTTTGCTGTCATTCATTTCCATCATCAAGCCCATGGCAATTCCAGAAACAGGCTTCTTAATTGGAACACCTCCATCCATTAGAGCTAAACAAGCAGCGCAAGTTGAAGCCATTGACGATGAACCGTTTGAACACAAAACCTCAGAAACAACTCTCACTGTGTATGGGAAGTTTTCTGCTTCAGGGATCATGCTTCTTAATGCTTTTTCTCCAAGCATGCCATGTCCAATTTCTCTTCTTCCAGGACCTCTCAATGGGCCTGTTTCTCCAACGCATGAAGGAGGAAAGTTGTAGTGATGCATGAACCTCTTTTTTCCATCCAATTCCATTTCTTCATATAATTTTTGATCTCCAGGAGAACCCAATGTTAAAACAGAAAGAACCTTAGTTTCACCTCGGCAGAATAATCCTGTTCCATGAACTCTAGGAAGAATGCCAACTTCACAAGAAATATTTCTCAATTGATCGTACTTTCTTCCATCAAATCTAGTCCCCTTTTCAATTACATTTTCATGAACGATTCTTTCAGTTTCTCTCTCAAGACAAGCAAATCCGTATTTTGTCTTTGTTGAGTCTTCATGTTTTTTTAATACTTCAGCTAATTCTTCTCTGATTTGGTGCAAGTCTTCTTCACTGTCTTTTTTCATTAACTTTTCAATTCTTCCCTTCAATAGTTCTTGAACTTCTTTTTCAATTTCTTCATCTCTTTCCATGACTGCTGGCTTTATTTTCTCCTTACCCATTTCTTTGACAATCATCTCTTCAAAATCAAGAAGATCTTTGTGGTATTTATTAGCAAGCTCAACAGCCTTCATTACCTCTTCTTCGGTTATTTCTTTCATTCCAGCCTCAATCATATTGATCAAGACTTCTTTTTTAGATTCTGATTTTAATCCTGATAATAACAAATCAAGAGAACCTTTTTCTCTTTCTTCAAATGTTGGGAAGGCAACCATTTTGCCGTCTTTCATTCCAACCCTAACTGGAGCAACTGGTCCATCCCAAGGAATGTCTGATGTTGAAAGGACAATTGAGGCAGCAATCAATCCTAAGCAGGATAGATCGCTCTTCTTATCCCAAGACAAGCAAGTTACAATAACCTGTACTTCCCTTCTGAAGTTTTGAGGGAACAATGGCCTGACTGCTCTGTCGATTAATCTCGAAGTTAAAATAGATTGTTCGCTGGGTCTTCCTTCTCTTTTCAGGAATCTTGATCCGAGGATTCTTCCGACGGCGTAGAAGCGCTCTTCATAGGCAACAGTTAAAGGAAAAAAATCGATGCCCTCGATTTCATTCTTGCTCATGACTGCTGTAGCCATAAGACAGGTCTCCCCTAATTTTATAAAAATAGAGCTGTTTGTTCTTTCAGCGAGATTTTTGAACTCAACTTCCAGTTCTTGTCCGTCGATGTTTAGTTTAAAAGATTTATTCTCCATGACTATGCTTTTAATCCCGATTTCTTAACAGCTTCTTTGTATCCCTTCTCATCTGTCCTTTCAAGGAATTTCAAAAGCTTTCTTCTTTTTGCAACCATCTTTAGAAGACCCCTCTTTGAGCTGACATCTTTCTTGTGCTTCTTTAAGTGGCTTAAAAGTTTTTCTATTTCTTCACTTAATAAAGATATTTGAACTGATGCTGAACCAGTATCTGTTTCGTGAATTTTGTTTTTGCCGATTATTTCGGTCTTTTCTTCTGTTGTTAACATATATTTGTATTATTACTGCGTATATCTTGGGTGCCCCGTGAGGGATTCGAACCCACGACCTTGAAGTTAAGAGCTTCCTGCTCTACCAGCTGAGCTAACGGGGCAAAACATCAATTACTTAAAAAATTGTGTTGTCCATGATTGTCCTCCCAGGAATTCAATGAAGCTTTTGACAATGGTCCAAGATAGGTAAACTATTATTAATCCAATCCCGATGGCAATAATAGCTGTTCTTCCTTGGGCGAATTTGCCAGGGTCTCCATTAGAGGTCATCATGGTAATCGCAGCCATGACTATTCCTAAGATAGCTAAGAATGGAACAACATAATTAAAAACATAATCAATTACTCTAATCATGGTTGTAAAAAGGTCATTAAAAGTGCAAGCTGTCCCTCCTTCATTTCCACATTGAACTAATCCTGTTCCTGACGATGACCCTCCGCTTGACGTTGTTGTGGTTGTTTCGGTGGTGCCTGTTTTTGGCGCAGTTTCATAATCAGCCCCTCCTTTTTTGTCAGTATCGGATATTTTTGTTTCCGTATTAACTATTTCTTCCGTTGTGGTGGTTGTAGTTGTTCCAGGAAGGACAACTTCTTCGTTTCCACCTGGAAGAATTAATTCACCAAATGGGTCGTTTGCGGCTAAAACTGAGGAAAAACCTAAAAACAAAAAAAACAGTGAAGCAAAGATTAATCTTTTTGTCTTTGTTTTGATCATGTTAATTGACTTTGTTATGTGTTTGGAGTATAGCTTTTTTTTAAGAAAAAATCAATACCTTTTAAATATTCGAAGATTGTTGATTCTGTCAAGGTGTTCTTCCCGAAAAATGTGCCCCCGGCAAGATTCGAACTCGCACCACTGGTTCCGAAGACCAGCACTCTATCCGTTGAGCTACGGGGGCAATCCTATTTCTTCTTTATCTTCAGCCGTACTGGCGGAATGGTGTCTTGATCGAAGATAAGGCGGTTTTCCATCAATTCTCTATGTCCGGGATTATTCATCAAATCTTTAATCGGGCTCAGCCTTTTAATCATAACAGGAATTAAGGAAATTAGCATTAATAGTCCAGCCATTGCATATCCTTCAAAGGAAAAAGAAAAAATGATTCCAGTTAAGAAAGCTAAAAGGGTTCCAATCGAGGCAGTCCAGATTATAGTAAATAATATGCAAGGAATCAAGGATAGAATTAAAACTTTGGGAGAAATAACGAAAAGGGCTCCGATTAAAGCAGCTAATCCCCTGCCCCCTTTAAATCTTAAGAAAATGGACCAATTGTGTCCGGCTACAGCCAAGACTCCGCAGAAAACTTGGAATAATTCTCCATAGCCAAAATATCTAGCGAGGTAAACAGCGAGGAATCCTTTAGCGACATCAAAAATAAAGGTGAAGGTACCTTGCCATAGTCCGACATTTTTAAAAACGTTGCTGCCTGAATTCTTTTTCCACCCTATTTCCATTAGATTCTTTTTGGTCGTATATTTAGTAATCAAATATCCGAAAGGAATTGAACCTAATAAATAGGCAGTAATTAAAAGAAGAATAGCTTTAATCATTTAAGTATTTCTTATCCTTTATTTTTTTAATTTGATCCAAGACTCTGTCTTTGTGAGCGTAAATTATTAAAATGGTTGCTAGAAGAGTAGGCCAGAAAATAGAAGGGTCGAAGAAATAAATCCACAAAACGGCAACAGCTTCTCCAATCAGCCTTCCAATTATTTGATCAGAAACAGCTGCTTTAAAGAATTTGCCAGAGATTTTTCTTCCTGCCATAGCTTCAACCAAGAACATGAATAGAAGAACGATAAGAAGCCATCCAAGGAAAACCTGCCAGTTTAAATAAAGCAATATTCCTAAGAAGGTTGCAGCTCCCCTGCCCCCCTTGAAATTAAGAATGATTGAATAGTTGTGACCCAGTATAGCGAAGAAGGTGCCCAAGGTTATCGCCAATACTATATTTTCTGGAATTAAATAAGTCGCTAGAAGCACAGCCAAGACTCCCTTACTGGCATCAAGAAGGAAGACGACAAGGAAAGAAAGTATTCCCCAGGCTTTTCCTTTTTCGTGAGAAACAATTCTCAAGGTGTTAAGGGCTCCAGTATTTTTAGAACCGAAAGTCCTCATGTCTTTGCTTAAAAGTAAGCGGACATATAATAGAGCGAAAGGAATTGATCCAAGGAGATATGAAATTACTGGAACAAGAATGTAGTTAATATTCATTTTGTTTTAATTAATTTCTGATGAGCAGCAGATTAATGTTCCCGGGCCGACGTGAGCGCCGATAACAATGCTGGTTATGCTAATAAACTCGATTTTAACTTGCGGATATTTTTCTTCAATCAACCCTCTTAACTTTTGAGCTTCCTCTAGGTTGTCAGCATGAGAAATAGCCACTCGGCATTTTTCTCCTTCGCTTAAAGGCTTTTTAAGGGTGTCCTCTAATTGTTTAAACAAGGCATTGGCTGTATCTTTAGCCTGCATTTTCAAATTAGATGGCTTGATTACCCCGTTCTTTACAGAAAGAATCGGCCGCATTCCTATTTTTTGCATTTGGCTTAAGATTATCGCTAGGGCATGATTGATTCTTCCTCCTGCTTCTAGCCATTTAGGACTCTCCAGCATTCCATATAGGAAGGTTTTGGGAATAAGTTTTTCAATAGTTTCGAAGATTTCTTTTCCATCTTTTCCCTCTTCAACTAATTCCCCAGCTCTGATAGCAATTAAACTTTCAGCAG
>Ga0172381_10006946_pt1 | contig 11277 bp, 13 predicted proteins | sample Leawel6488metaG_FD_119754 | JGI IMG/M metagenome (GOLD analysis project Ga0172381, IMG submission 119754) | Leachate microbial communities from a municipal landfill in Southern Ontario, Canada - Leachate well 64-88 metaG | ecosystem: Engineered > Solid waste > Landfill > Unclassified | place... | reverse complement strand
TTTTCCGCGGTCAAGCCGGTCATCGGCTGGAACCAATGAGTATAATATGTAGCGCCTTTATCGATCGCCCAATCTTTCATCGCGCCGGCGATCTCATTTGCCTGGGCTAAAGATATTGTTTTTCCTTCGGAGATCCAGGTCTTAAACGCGTCAAAGGTGCCTTTAGAAACAAGCTTCTCCATAGTTTCCGTGTTAAAAGTATTAATGCCGAAATAAGCCGAAACCTTTTGAGGAGCATCTAATTTATCTAATTCCAGGCTCTTGATTTTAAATAAAACTTTTTGTCTTACGCTCATCTGTCCCCCCTTGATATTTTTAAGGAATATAGTTTATTTTACCATAACCGGGATAAAAGGAAAGAGGCATTCTTAAAAAACCAGAACGCCCCTGTTCTTTAATACAAGTAAAAAACCCGGGCCGCTGGTAACCTATTTTATCAACTGGTAGCGGCTGTTCCGCTTTACGGTTTCTATCCGCTTATTTCTTAAATCCAACCCCAATTACGCCGCGGTAAAGATTTATTCCAGCGTAACCTGGAGAAGGATACGTTTTTGCACCCGCTAAGACAATTAGAAACTTTTGCCTAAAGCTTATGCGCTGGCTCGCCTTATTTTATAAAATTAAAGAGCGATATCTCCCTTTTCACCGGTCCGGATTCTTATGGCGTCATCCATGGTAGAAATAAAGATTTTTCCATCGCCGATCTCACCGGTTCTTGCGCTGGCGGTAATCGACTGGGTAACCCGATCTACATCTTTATCGCTAACGACAATTTCAATCTTAACCTTTGGCAATAGCTCAACCTTGTATTTTTCACCTCTCCACTGCTGGATTACACCCTTTTGTTTTCCGTGCCCTTCAATCTCGGTAATCATCAAACCGGAACATCCGATACCCTCAATGGACTTGCGCACAACATCCAGCATCTCTGGACGGATTATTGCTTCAATCTTCTTCATTTTATTGCCCTCCGTATTTTAGAATACCGGCCGGTGTTTCCAGAACACAAACCAGCCGAAACCCGAATTAACTTATTTCTCCTCACTCTTAATCCCCAGAAAGGAATAAGCCGGCTTCTTACCCAAAAATTCCGGATAAGCGGCATTACCGTGCTCTCCGATATCCAAACCTTCAATTTCTTCCTGCAAGCTGACTCTAATACCAATAGTCGCTTTTAAGAAAGACCAGGCAGCCAATGAAATAACGAAAGTATAGAGCGCAACCGTAATCACGCCGATCAATTGGGTAGCCAATAATTGCGTCCCACCGCCATAGAATAACCCGTTACCGGTTGCTACCCCGGTTATTTTATCCTGGGCAAACAGCCCTACGCACAATGTCCCGAATACCCCATTAACAAGATGCACTGACAAGGCGCCAACAGGATCATCAATCTTGATTCTATCAAAAACGATAACCGCCAAGACTACCAAGACCCCCGCGATTGATCCGATGATAAGTGAACTGCCAACGCTGACAAAAGCGCACGAAGCAGTAATTGCCACCAGGCCGGCCAGGCAGCCGTTTAAAGTCATACCGAGATCCGGTTTACCTAACCAGATCCACGATAATATAGTGGAGCTCATAATTGCGGCAACGGCGGCCATATTAGTAGTAACAACAATATGGCTGATCGCCACAGGATCGGCAGCCATCGTTGAACCCGGATTAAAACCAAACCAACCAAACCAAAGCACAAACGTCCCCAGAGTAGCCAGGGACAAATTATGCCCGGGTATCGGCTTTATGTTGCCGTTGCTGAATTTACCGAAACGCGGCCCCAAAACCAACACCCCGGCTAATGCCGCCCAACCGCCTACTGAATGTACGACTGTTGAGCCGGCAAAGTCAAAGAAGCCTTTCAAGGCCAGCCATCCACCACCCCAAATCCAGTGTCCGATAATCGGATAAATAAACATCGTTAACACAAAAGTAAATATAATAAAGGACTTATACTTGATTCTCTCCGCAACTACTCCGGAAACAATTGTCGCCGCTGTCCCGCAAAATACCAGTTGGAAAAAGAACTTTGCCCATAAAGGTATCCCCGTCCAAGCGATTGCGGAATACACCCCTTTATATGCTTCACCTGTGGCCGGTGAATTATCCAAGCCGCTGACAAGAAATAACCCCTTTAGCCCGACCAGCGGATTACCGTCCCCAAACATCAGCCCCCAGCCAAGCAGAAGAAAGCCTAACGAAGAAACCGCAAACACCACAAAATTCTTTGATAATATATTAACACAATTTTTCGCGCGGGCAAAGCCTGCCTCCACCATTGCAAAACCTAGATTCATAAAGAATACTAACATAGCGGTTAATAATACCCACATTGTATCCATGACTACTTTTGGATCCATATTTCCTCCTTTTATATTATAAAAAGCGCCCCCTCTGCGGACAATACCTATTACCAGACCTGAACGCCAATGCTCAATCTTGATACCATTAATCTAGCACTGCGGTGTGCATAGTTAACATCTACTGCGATATTTAAATACGCAAGTAACAAATTTTCTTTTTTGACGGCCATTTTTGCTTATTTAGTTACACACATGCTTATGCAATTGAGAATAAATAATTAAAAAAACTTCTCTGGTATGCAGTAACAATTCCAGCTTCCACCTATCCTGGCTTATGCCTGTTATTATATTCCTAACTTTTCTCTGACAATCTTGCCGTAAAGCCGGTTTATCCTGCCTGTTTTAAACCACCTCTCCAGAGTCCCCACCTGGACATCTATCTTTTTAGATAATTCATACAGAGTATACCCGTTTTTAATCTTTAAGTTCCTTATCTTATCGATAAGCTCTTTATCAACCATATAATTTATACCGCTACTTCTCCTTTTTCGCCGGTGCGTATCCTTAAAACATCTTCAACCGGATAAACAAATATTTTACCGTCGCCGATTTCACCTGTCTTGGCGATTTTAGCTATAGAGCTTACAATCTTTTCGGTATCGCTGTCTTTAGCAATTATCTCGATCTTTATTTTGGGCAAGAAGTTAACTTTGTATTCCCGGCCGCGGAATTGCTCGACCAGGCCCTTTTGCCGGCCGTGCCCTTCAATATGGGTAATCATCATGCCGGGGCAGCAATGCAATGTTTCTAAAGTTTCCGTAACCTCTTCCAACTTCTCTACTCGAATAACTGCCTCTATTTTTTTCATGCTTAATCCTTTCTGCCGCTGCGCCGGTAAGCGCAGCGGCAAAATTAATGAATAAATTAACCCTGATTAGTGGTATAAAAGTTCGGATAAGCCGGAGTCCCGTGCTCGATTATATCCAGCCCCTTCAGCTCTTCTTCAGGAGCAACCCTGATTCCGAAATACTTATCCATAAGTTTAAATACGATAAACCCGAGGCCAAAAGCCCAGGTTACGCATACTGCTGCCCCGATAACTTGGGCAATCAACTGGCCGAATCCACCGCCGTAAAATAATCCTCTGATCAATGGCGCGTCGGTTACGCCAAGGCCGTATGTCCCGTCCGCGAAAAGGCCGACGCTAATCAGCCCCCATACGCCGTTTAGGCCATGAACGCTTACTGCCCCCACCGGATCATCAATTCCTCTTCCTTCGAAGAAATACACACCCAGAACTACCAATAAACCGGCAACGGATCCGATAGCCACCGCTGCCCAAGCCTCTATCCAGGCGCAGGGAGCGGTAACCGCCACCAAACCGGCCAAACAACCATTCAGCATCATACCCACATCCCATTTCTTGGTCTTCAGAAATACCAAAAGAAGGGCAACCGCTGCGCCTGCGGCTGCGGCCAGGTTAGTATTAACAGCAATAACCGCAATCCTTAACTGATGCGCCGAGAATGTAGACCCGGGATTAAAACCAAACCAGCCAAACCATAAAATAAAGGTACCGAGTGCGGCAAGAGTAATGCTGTGGCCGGGTATAGCTTTCGGCTTACCGTCTTTGCCGAATTTACCGAACCGGGGCCCAAGGACAAGAGCGCCGGCCAAACCGACGATCCCTCCAACGGTATGCACTACTCCGGAACCGGCAAAATCAATATGGCCTACGCCAAAAGGAAGCTTGCTAAGCCAGCCTCCTCCCCATACCCAATGCCCATAAATAGGATAAATCAATGCCGTAACGGCAAGACTGTACAGAAAATACGCCTTGAATTTCAATCTTTCGGCAATCGCGCCTGAAACAATCGTTGCCGCTGTCCCGGCAAAAACCAACTGCCAGAAAAATGTCAAATACCTGCCCACATCATAATTCTCCCCGCGCAAAAACCAGCCTGATGTGCCGATTAACCCCATATAATCATTTCCCATCATTAAAGCAAAACCAATGGCCATAAAAACAAGGGAGGCCACGGTAAAATCAATCACATTCTTAGCCATCAGGTTCGTGGCATTTTTAGCCCTGCAAAATCCAGCCTCAACCATAGCAAAACCGGCCTGCATGAAAAATACCAGAAACCCGCACATGAGAACCCAGACATAATCAACAGGAGCCGACGGATTGGCCGCCAAAGTTTCAGCGCCACCCGGGTCCTGGGCAAAACATAAAGCGCTTGCCCCCAGTAAAAACGTCAATAATAAAAATATAACTTTTCGCATAATCCCTCCTTCTTAAAACACGTAGCTTAGATAAACGCCGCCGTAGAATCTATTTTTCTGGTTGCCGTTATTCTTATCGCTAAGATTACCCCAGGGCATAGAATAATTAATATTCGGCTTACAGGTCAAGTTCTTGAATAAAGGAACACTGACTCCCACTCCCAAAGCGGCATCCCCTCCTTTACCGCGGTAATACAGTTTATTGTTGAGGCCTACGTGGCCTGAAAAATCCAGGCTCATATTAAGCTTGCGCATGACAAACGGTATGCTGTGGGATAAATTAAGCACTGCATAGCTGCCTTCGCCGCCGCCATCTTCTTTTTTGCCGAAATCATAATAATAATAAATAGCCGGAGAAAGGAATAATTTGGTAAAAGTTATTCCGCCGTAGACCTCCCGGCTAAAACCCCGCGGCGCGCCATCGGCAGGGGCGGCATCAGGAAAGTCATAGTAAGTAAACCCGGTGGAAAGATCAACGCTGGGGAAACTATAAGTATAATCAAAGATATAATCTGTTTCACTGGACCTTAAACTATCCTTGTTCTCCAAATCATGGCTAATCCAGATCCCCAATTTTATCCTGCCAAACTTTGATTCCGGGCTGCGCACATAAAAACCCGGCTGCACCACGGCATCCCCGTCCAGCATTATGCCTCTCCACATATAGATAGAATTAAAGGCAACATCCCCGGAAACTTCAATTCCGGAAGTCGATAAAAGGCCGTCCAATAACCCTCCCTCCGCAGCCTGGGCCCGGCCAAATAAACATGCGCTAAAGATTAAACTTAAGAGTAAACCTGTTTTAAACTTTTTCATAATTATTACCTCCCATAAAAAGAGAAGGCGCCTGGCCCGCTCTTGTAAAACGGTTGAGACGCCTGTGTCTTTTTAAGCTCCACCGCAAACCGTGGAGAGGTTCGCCAAGATCTTGGCGAAAAAAAAGCGCCCTATTTTCATAGAACGCCGCTGTTTAAATCTTACACTTCAATGTGTATATATCGAACCTTACATTACTACAAGTAAAAAACACTTTCTTCTGGTAACTAAATTAAATTTTACGAAGTAAAATTTATCCTGAGTCCACAATAAGCTTTTATCTAGAGACGAAAGATCTCATCTATCCAAATGTTTCTGCGATTTAACTTTGATCTTCCGCATCATTTTGACCACGCTCACATGGGATATCCCCATGCGTTTACCTATATCTCTGGTAGTTAGCCCCTGGCTAAAATAGGTAAGCAACCTTTTCTCTCTGGGGTTAAAACCATTGTCCCTGATACTCTGAACTAAAAATTTATTATGTAACTCCTGCCGGCAATCATCGCAAGCCCAGCATTCACCAAGGGCATCTTCCACGGTTGCCGTACTATTGGCATTCAGCGCCGCATCAATACTGATAATATTGGAACGTTCATTGACTTTACGGATATAATTCTTCAGATGGAAATAACATCCTTGTAAAATATAGCTGTCCGTTTTATCCCCGAGTTTTCCTTTTAGGAAATTATTCCAAAGATGAATGACTGCCTCCTGATAAAGATCATCATGGTCAAATGAGCGATAACGCCCGTTTAACCGGTAGGCGATCCTTTTAATGGTCGGCGATAATTTTTGATGCAGCTTTTGAAAACTCATATTTAACCCCGCTAAAATAAAAAAACGCCCATTACCCCTGGCTGCTTAGGTAAAGGACGTCTTAGTCCGCTGCAAACTCCTCCGGGATGCCCGGCGGAGCCGCCGCGCTTGGCGGCGAAAAAAAAGCCTTCCGGCAAACTAACTGCCAGAAGACTTCACTGTCTTGCTACAACGCTGTATGGTATAAATATACCACATTTTATATTTTTGTCAAGTAGGAAACCCAAAAAAAATCCCCTGGCCGCCAGAAATTACTTCTTGCCTCTTATATCTTTGGCCAAAATGATCGCTTCGGCAACTTCGCGCATGGATTTACGGATATCCATACTTTGCTTCTGAATCAAACGGTAAGCTTCCGCCGAAGAAATATGCGCATCTTGTGAAAGTATATCTTTTGCCCGTTCAACCAGTTTACGCGTAGTCAATGCCTCCTCCGCGGAACGCGCGCGTAAATCCAACTCCACATTCTCAATGGCTAAAGCCGCTTGATTGGCTAAAGCTGTTAAAAGATCCAACTCGTGTTTAGAAAACTTGTGCTTTTTAGAAGTATAGCAATTAAGCGCGCCGATTAACCTGCCTTTAACTGCCAGAGGCACGCAAGCCAGTGAGCATAGCCCTTCTTTCCTGGCAATATCCTGGTTTAAGTAACGCGGGTCAACTTTTACGTCTAAAACGCAGATTGGCTTATTAGTTTGGGCAACTACCCCGGCTATACCGACCCCCAAAGGGATATTCGGTTTTTTATTGTAAGCCTCGGATATGGATTGCGTGGCTTTCACCACTAATTCTTTTCTATCCGGGTCAAGCAGCATCAAAGAAGAGATTTTAGAATTCATAATCTCCGCGGTCACCTGGACCACCAGGCGCAAAATCTCCTCAAGATACATCCCGGAATTAATCAAATTAGCTACCTTGGAAATTGCTTCGATCTGTTTAACGTAAACGACAAAATTGCTTTTTTTACCCGCTGTTTTTTTAACCGCCATATTTCCTCTTTTCTAGAAACCTTCTTAACCTGACCAGGGCTTCTTTTAAATTATCCAGGCTGGAGGCATAAGAAATCCTGATGTAGCCTTCTGCGCTTGGCCCGAAAGCCGTCCCCGGGACAACGGCAACTTTTTCTTCCGCTAACAGCTTGCGTGAAAATTCCAGCGAAGATAAACCTGTATTTTTAATGGAAGGAAAAAGATAAAACGACCCTAGCGGTTTGAAACATTTCAAACCTAAAAGATTTAGCTCATCAGACATAAACTGACGCCTGCGGTTATATTCGCGCTTCATCTGCTCTACGGATTTCTTCGCGTTAACCAATGCCTCGGCAGCCGCCATCTGGCTGGTAATCGGCACGCACATAATCGTATACTGGTGAATTTTAGTCATCGCCGCGATAATCTCTTTCGGTCCGCAGGCAAACCCTACGCGCCAGCCGGTCATCGCATACGTTTTGGAAAAACCGTTAAGGTATACCGTATTACCCCTGGCTTTGGGCAGGGAGGCAAAAGCGGTGTGCTGAAAATCATAGGTTAAATCAGCGTAAACTTCATCGCTAATACAAAGCACTTTATGCTTCAATAAAACCTTATTAATTTCCTCTAACTCCTTGCGCCGGTAAGAAACCCCGGTAGGATTATTCGGATAATTTAGAACCAGGCCTTTGGTTTTTTTATCGATATGCTTCTCTAAAAGCCCGGGGGTAATCTTAAACCCATCTTTAGAAGTATCGATATAAACCGGCCGGCCGCCAGCCAGCTCGGTAACCGGGCCGTATGAAACATAACTTGGCTGGGGAATTAATATCTTATCGCCGGGGTTAATGATTGAACGCAAAACAAGGTCCAGGCCTTCGCTGACTCCGACCGTAATTAAAATTTCTTCATCCGGGCAATAATCCAGGCCGTACTTATTTTTTAAATAACGGCTTACCCCCAAACGCAGCTTATAGAGCCCTTTATTGGAGGTATAGCTGGTAAACCCCTGCTCCAGGGAATAGATCCCGGCCTCGCGGATCTGCCAGGGAGTGACAAAATCCGGCTCTCCGACCCCTAAAGAAATAACCTCCTTCATCCCCAGCACTAAATCAAAAAATGCCCGGATTCCGGATGGCTGCATATCTTGAACTTTTTTCGCAATGATATTCTTCATTTTACTTAGTTACTAATTCACAAGATATGTCCTTGTGACTTGGTGGCTTGGTAACTTTTATTAATATGATATCGCTATCCTTTTATTCTCTGATTTATGTTTTAAAATTACGCCGTCTTCCTTATATTTCTTCAATAAAAAATGCGTGGCTGTGCCGCGCACATGCTCCAAACAAGAAAGCTTCTCGGCTACAAAATTAGAAACCGTATGTAAATTCCTGCCTTCGACAACTACCAATAGATCATATGTGCCGCTGATCAGATAACAGCTGGTCACCTCCGGGAACGAATAAATACGCTCGGCGATTTTATCGAAACCCAGGTCCTTCTGCGGGACGATATTTACTTCAATCAACGCCCTGACCTCGGATTCACTGTCTCTAATTAAATCTTTATTGATTACCGCTTTATATTTTAAAATTGCCCCCTCTTTTTCATATTTCTTGATCGCCTTCTTGATCTCCTGCGGTTTCCTGCGCGTCATTTTAGCGATATCTTCTACGCTGGCCCGGCCGTCCTTTTCTAAAATCTCTAAAATCTCATCCATTTTCCCCTCCACTTATAAACGACAGATATCCGCCCCTCTTCTTTTATGTTCCGAATGCTTATACATTTTATTTATTTTATTAAACTTCTTACTGCCGGCTATTTGTTTCTTTTTTCGGCAAAGCCGGTCCAGAATATCATCCAGTTCATTATAAGTTATCCCCATCTCTCCTTCATCGGTCTGCCCATGCCAAAGCCCGGCAGTCGGGGGCTTGGTAATAACATCTCCGGGTATGTTTAGTTCCCGCGCCAACATCCTCACCTGGCGCTTCAATAAATCGGCAATCGGAAGTATATCTACCCCGCCATCGCCGTACTTCGTAAAATACCCGACTAAAAGCTCGGATTTATTTCCGGTCCCGCAAACCAGATAATTTAACTGGTTGGCGAAATAATAAAGCGTGCTCATGCGTAAACGCGGCTTAAGGTTCCCTCGCGCTAAACTGCCGGCGGCCGGCAGGATTTTTAAAAAATTATTATAAACGCCGGAAAGGTCTACTAATTTTGATTTAAGCCCGAGCTTAGCCGCAACCAGCCGGGCGTCCTTTAAATCCTGCGGATTGCTATTGCAAGGCAAAAAAAGTACGAGTAAATTATTTTTTCCTACCGCCTCTTTGCATAAAGCGGCAACCACCGCGGAATCTATCCCTCCGGAAAGCCCCATAACAATGCCTTTGGCCCCGGAATTTTTAACCTGCTGTTTAATCCAGGAGACGATCTTATTTTTCATATTTTAAAAACCTGTTTACATGATTGAAACGGATATTGAATGGATTATATACCACTAAATACGGGGGGTCAAGGATATAAATTAAACACTGCAGGCTATTTCAACTCTTCCGGGTGATGCTTGACCACTTTTGCCTCAACCATATATATTATATCCTCGGCGACATTAGTGGTATGGTCACAAATCCGCTCCAGGTACCGGGCAATCAGCAATAAAGCTACCGCGCGGTCTGCTGTTTTAGGGTCACGCCCCAGGTATTCATTAACCAACTCATCCTGGACCAGGTTACGCAGCCGATCAGCCTCGGAATCAGCGAGAACCACCTGCCGGGCCAATTGGGCATCTCTTTTTACAAAGGCATCAATAGCATTTCGGACCATATTTTGAGCAACCAGGGAAAGCTTGGGTATATCCACTAATGGTTTAAGTAACGGTTTTTGCATTAACTCCAGGGATTTTTGCGAAATATCCAAAGCGATATCGGCAATCCGCTCTAATTCCGCGTTGATTTTCATGCCGGTAGTAATATACCTTAAATCCCCGGCCATCGGCTGATAGCGGGCGATCAGATCGATACATTTCTCATCGATGGCCAACTCCAGATCATCGATATTATTGTCGTTATCGATTACCCCCTGGGCTAAAGCCTGGTCCCGGTTTTTCAAAGACTCTACCGATTTAAAGATCGATTCCTGGGCAAAAACCGCCATCTTTAAAATATCTTTATGCAATTCTTTTAACTCTTCATCCAAATGCCTCAACATAACATCCTCCTTTTTCAGCAGGGACGGTTCTCAAAATGAAGCTAAACTGTCCCCTTTTTAGGGGACACTTTAGCTTTGAGTTGAGAACCGTCCCTCTTATTGTAAACCTCTTTAATTAATGAAACTACTTTTTCTTTAATGATATCCCGTGTCTTTCTAAAGAATTCTTCGCCTTTGCCCCTGGGATCTTCTATTTGCCAACTAAGATGTTTTTCGGCAGGCACCCAAGGACAGGTATCCTGGCAGCCCAGGGTAACCACATAATCGAATTCTCTCACTCTCAAATCCGAAAACCCCTTGGAATGTGCCCCAGAGATATCAATACCCGCTTCCTGCATTATTTTTATCGCATCCGGATCAACTTTAGCTCCGGGCCGGGACCCTGCGCTGTAAGCCTCAATCCTGCCTTCTCCTAAAGCTCTGGCAAACCCTTCAGCTATCTGGCTGCGGCAAGCATTCTCAACACAAATAAAAAGCACCCTTTTCATTTAACCAAACCTCCCGGTAATATAAGCCTCGGTTTTTTTGTCTTGGGGGGCGGTGAAGATATCCGGCGTCTTACCGAATTCGATCAATTCGCCCAAAAGAAAAAACCCCGTATAATCCGAAACCCGCGCCGCCTGCTGCATATTATGCGTAACAATAACAATGGAATAATCTTTTTTCAGCTCCAAAATCAACTCCTCTATCTTGGCGGTCGAGATCGGATCCAGGCTGGCACATGGCTCATCAAAGAGCAACACTTCTGTTTCTACAGCCAGACACCGGGCAATGCACAAACGCTGCTGCTGGCCTCCGGATAATTTGAACGCTGACTCGCCCAGCCGGTCTTTTACCTCTTCCCATAAATAAGCTTCCTTAAGCGAGTGCTC
>Ga0172381_10006945_pt1 | contig 11278 bp, 9 predicted proteins | sample Leawel6488metaG_FD_119754 | JGI IMG/M metagenome (GOLD analysis project Ga0172381, IMG submission 119754) | Leachate microbial communities from a municipal landfill in Southern Ontario, Canada - Leachate well 64-88 metaG | ecosystem: Engineered > Solid waste > Landfill > Unclassified | place... | reverse complement strand
GAACAGAAACAATTTGGCTTAGTCTTTTTACCACTCTGGTTGTAATAATGGTTGTTTATTTAAGTGGAATGGTAAAAAAACAAATTATCTTCTATCATCAATAAATTGTTATCTAACTATGTTTTATCAATCACGTCTAAAATCAAAAGAATTAGATCCTGATGAAATTTTTCTTGATTCAAGCAATTTGCCAGAATTTGACAACCAACAATTTGAAGGTCGTTTGGAAAAAGCAATAACTAAGAATACAATCTTATTTTTTTTGTTAGTCTGCGTTGGTATTTTTTTAGTTTTTATTTTAAAAACAGGGCATCTTCAATTGATAAGAGGTAAAAATTATGCTAATCGTAGTCTAAATAATACCTTGAATTTGTTAACCATTTTTCCAGATCGTGGCAATATTTATGATTGTTATGGCAAAGAGTTGGCTTGGAATGATAGGGGACGAAAATACAACGAAAATCCAGCCTTTGGGCATATCTTGGGTTACCTTGGATACCCTTCTCCAGAAGATATGGCTCAAGAACTTTATGAATCTAAAGAATTATCTGGAAAAAGTGGAGTAGAAAAACAATTTAATGAGTTGTTGGCTGGTGCTAAAGGAGTGAAGATAGTTGAAGTAAATGCTCGAGGTGAAACAGAATCAGATCACATAGTTAATCACCCCAAAAGCGGTAAAGATTTAACTCTATCTATAGACAGTCGAGTTCAAGCCAAGCTTTATGACATTATCGGTCAAGTAGTCGTCGAACGAGGTTTTGTGGCAGGTGGAGGAGTGATTATGGATACTCAAACCGGGGAAATCTTGGCGATGGCTAGTTATCCTGGTTATGACTCAAATGCGATTTCTCTTGGCAATGACTCAACCAAAATAAATTCATATTTTAACGATAATCGTAACCCGCTTTTAAATCGTTTGGTTCTTGGCCTTTATACTCCGGGTTCAATTTTTAAGCCTTTTATCGCAGCGGCTGCTTTAGCGGAAAATATTATAGACCCACAAAAAACAATATTCAGTCATGGGCAACTTGAAATTATCAATCCTTATAACCCCAAATTAAAAACAATTTTTAAAGATTGGAAAGCACACGGGGCGGTTGATATGCGACGAGCGATTGCTGTTTCTTCAAATGTTTATTTTTATGTAATTGGTGGGGGGTTTGGCGATCAGGTTGGTCTAGGTATCAAAAATATAAAAAAATATGCCGAGATGTTTGGCCTGGCGCGACCGACTGGTATTGATTTGCCAAGCGAAGCAATGGGCTCCATTCCAAGTGTAGAATGGAAAGCTAAAAATTTTGATGGCGAACCTTGGCGAATTGGAGATACTTATCACACGGTTATTGGGCAGTATGGAATGTTGGTGACCCCTATCCAAATAGTTCGGGCTTACGCGGCAATTGCCAACGGTGGCAAATTGATTCAGCCGACAATTCGTAAGTTATCATCAACCAAAGATATTCAAATAGTCGCTTCTTTACCCATTAAATCGACAGATTTTGAGATTGTCAGAGAGGGGATGAGATTGGGAGTGTTGGAAGGAACGGCCAAGGGACTAGATACTCCCTCGATTAAGATCGCCGCCAAAACTGGCACGGCTGAATTGGGGGTGAGCAAAGAAAAAGTTAATTCTTGGGTGACGGGTTTTTTCCCTTATGAAAATCCGCGTTATTCATTTGTGGTGGTGATGGAAAAAGGTCCGCGTAATAATACTATTGGTGGCGTTTTTGTGATGCGTCAATTATTTGATTGGATGGCTTGGGAAATACCAGAATATTTACAGACACAAAACGACACAAATTAATTGGGATTAAGAGAGTTAAAAATATTTGCTAATGAAGGCAATTTCTTAGGATTTTATTTTTGCTGGTCTATTAAGTTGTATGTTTTTTCAGGTGTTGATTTTTTTGCAAACTTAAGCTATAATTGTTCTAATATGGTGGAGTCAACGGGATATATAAGTAAAGAAAAATATGAAGAACTCAAGAAAGAACTTGAACAGTTAAAGACTATTGAACGCAAAAAAAATGCTGAAGATTTAGAATATGCCAAATCTCTTGGTGATTTGTCTGAAAACGCTGAATATCATGAGGCCCGTGAACGTCAAGCTGATGTCGAAGATCGAATTATACAAATTGAGTATACTTTAAAAAATTCTCAGATAGTTGATAGTCATCGTAGTGGACAAGTAGAAGTGGGCACAACAATAAATATAAAAAAAGACAATAAAGAAGCAGTTTTTCAGATAGTGGGGGCAGAAGAAGCGGACATGTCAATTGGGAAAATTTCTTATGAGTCACCACTTGGTTTGGCTTTGCTTGGTCACAAAAAAGGTGACGAAGTGATAGTAACTACACCTAAGGGCGAAAGTAAATACAAAATAATTGATATAAAATAAAAATCAAGATTAATAGTAGTTATTTATCTTAAGGTTTTTAGCTTTGGTTTTGGTGGTTTTTTGGTATACTATTCTTTAGGATAATATACCAAAAATTATCATTATTAATTAGTAATTTTTAGAGTATTTGTTAAATAAAAGTAATATAAGGTGATTTATTTTATCATTTTGTCGCAAGTAAGATCTCAATTTTTAATATTATAATTTTATGGCTTCTCTTGAAGAAATACAAAAAGAACGTTTGCGCAAATTAAATTTGCTTAAAGAATTTGGTTATGAGCCTTACCCAGCTAAAACAGAAATAACCCATACGTTGAAAAATTGCTTGAGTCAATTTGATAAATTATCAAATGAGTCAAGCAAGGTGACAATCGGCGGACGGATAATGGCTTTACGAATTCAGGGAGCATTGGCTTTTTTTGATTTGTTTGACGGCACAAACAGACTTCAAGCTCTTCTAAAAAAAGATGACGTCTTAAAAAAATTTGAATTGTTTCAAGATGTAGTTGATATTGGTGATTTTGTGCAAGTATCAGGGACTCTGTTTGTTACCAAACGTGGTGAAAAAACAATTATTGTGGGAGATTGGAAAATGCTTGCCAAAAGTTTAAGACCTTTACCAGAAAAGTGGGTTGGTTTACAAGATGAAGAAGAAAAATTGCGTAAACGTTATTTGGATATATTGACGGATACAGAGACGCGTATGATTGTGGAAAAACGATCAACCTTTTGGCAGACTATAAGGCAATTTTTATTAGAGCGCAATTTTATAGAAGTAGATACGCCAATTTTGGAAAACACTCCAGGTGGGGCCGAAGCTAGACCGTTTGTGACATATCACAATGCTTTAGATTTAGACATCTATTTACGAATTTCGCCAGAGCTTTGGCTTAAACGTCTTTTGGTGGCTGGCTTGCCAAAAATTTTTGAAATTGGTAGAGTTTTTCGTAATGAGGGAATTGACGCTGAACATCTTCAAGATTACCAAGTGATGGAATTTTATTGGGCCTACGCTAATTATGAGCAGGGGATGAAATTGGTGGAAGAACTTTACAAAGAAATTGCCCAAAAAACTTTTGGCACCCTTCGTTTTAAGATTAGAAATTTTGAAGTTGACTTGAGCAAAAATTGGGAATGTTATGATTATCTTGAGATTATAAAAGAAAAAACAGGTATTAATATTGAAAAGACAAATCTGGGCGAGATAGAAAAAAAATTAAAAGAACTTGGTGTAGAATATGACAAAGAAGGGTTTAATCTTAATCGAGCAATTGATAATCTTTGGAAATATTGTCGTCGACAAATTGCCGGACCAGGTTTTTTGATTAATGTGCCAGCAATGATGGAACCTTTAGCGAAGCGCCGCGCAGATAATCCAAATCTAGTAGAACGTTTTCAAGTAATTTTGGCTGGTTCGGAAAACGGCAAAGGTTTTAGTGAGTTAAACGACCCGCAAGATCAATTAAAACGCTTTGAAGAACAAGACAAATTGCGCGTGGCTGGTGATGAAGAAGCCCAACGTAAAGACGATGATTTTATTGAAGCATTGGAATATGGAATGCCACCAGCTTGCGGGTTTGGCTTGAGCGAACGTTTGTTTAGTTTTCTTTTGGATAAACCGGTTCGTGAGGGACAAATTTTTCCCTTGCTTAAACCTAAAAAATAATCTTGTTACAAAATTAGCCATCTTTTTCTTTTTATTTGTTGCAACAATAGATAGTTTTTTAAATTATTATAGGAAAAGTCCAACTTTCAAATCAAGATTTTTAAATATCTTAAAATAAGATTTTGACGATTAGGATTCTTGCTGAAAAGTTAAAAATACTTGTATTTTTAACTTAAATATGATATAATTATAGGTAGAATAAAGTTTGTTAAAATAACCAAATTTGTGGTTAGTTATAACAAGAAATGGTCTAAATCCTAACCGATGGAAAGCTGTTTCTCGCTATAACTAAAAAAGTGGTCCTGTATTGTCAATTGATAGAAAAAAAGAAAGGACGAAGTCATGTCTGAGAACTTTGCTGTCTCTCAATGTTGCGCGAAAACGGTTTCGGATCTCATTATTCGTAAGGTCTCGGTGGACCGAAATCGTAGTCAACAGAAAGCTCTGGATGCTACGAAACGTGTCCAGTACGTGAATTACGAAGTTGTGAAATCGATGCCGAAAGGTGGAGGTGACGAAGTTGAACTCGTGTTCTTCAAGCCTCATTTTCCTAGGCGTGACGAGTTCATCTCTGATGATGAGCTTGAAAAGGAGTTTAGATTGCGCGGTCTTAATTCCGCCGATCCGGTATCCGTTGCCGCCGTGAATGAACTAACTCCCACATTCGCTGACAAATTTCCTCATGGTACCCACTGGAAGGATGCTGATGGTAATTGGTGTTGTGAAATGTTTTATTGTGGAGAGGGTGAACGTCGGGTAAGTGTCAATCGCTATAACGTCGACTGGAGTGCTCTTTGGTGGTTCTCAGGAATTCGAAATTTTCAAGTATCTTAGGGATAACTTGGTTCTTGGCCCTATTTTGATTTGTAGTCCTTGTATGGAATATTGATTAAAATAGGGCTTTTTTTATACAGCAACATTTACAACGAGGTTAGTTTTAAGTAAAAATATGAGTGATCATGGTTTTCTGCTATTGCAACAACGACTAGAGGAGTTAAAATTATTGTCAACTCGATAATGATTAAAAAGTTAAAATTGAGACACCTTTCCCCTAAGTCTTTTTATTTCCCTGTTAGCTATTTAAAAAGAAAGTTAAAAACCTGATTCATTTTTAGTTTCAAGGCTTATATTTTGCATCTTTTAAGGAAGAAAGGGTTATTTTGGCAGTTATCCACAACATTTTGTTTGCTCAAGTGGTGTTTGGTGGTATAAAATGTCTATGTAGTGGGACGAAGTGGGGAAAAGCATTTTAGGTAAAAATGTTTACTTGATAAAATTTTTAAAAAATTAGTTTTAAGATTTTCTCCCTGTCTCATACCCAAAGGTCATGCTCATCGGCGAATTTAAGCACACAATAGATGACAAAAAAAGGATTTCCATCCCGGCTAATTTTCGTAAAGAAATTGGTCGTAAGGTTGTGGTAACAAGGGGGTTGGATAATTGTCTTTTTCTTTACACAATTGAGGGCTGGAAAAAAGTAGTAGACCAGCTCAACACGTTGCCGATGACTCAAGGTGCCTCGCGTGGTTTCAACCGTTTTATTTTTGGAGGTGCTTTTGAGGCTGACATAGACACGATGGGGCGAATTTTGATTCCTGATCATTTGCGTGATTTTGCTGACCTCAAAAGTAAGGTAGTAATTGTTGGTTTGAATGATCGCGTAGAAATTTGGGATGAGAAAAAATGGAAAGACCATATTGATAAAGTAGAGAAGCAAGCTGATGTTTTGGCTGAAAATCTGACGAATATCGGGGTTTTGTAGTATGCATATTCCTGTTCTTTTACAACCTACAATTGAGAAATTAGATCTACGAGCAGGTGAAACGGTTTTAGACGCGACACTTGGTCTGGGTGGCCATGCTAAGACAATTTGCGAAAAAATAGGTCCAACTGGCATTTTGGTTGGGTTAGATCAGGATAGTGAGACATTAGAAATGGCTCGACAAAATCTTGAAACTTACCCAGCCAAGAAAATCCTTAAAGTGGGGAATTTCCGCTATCTAACAGATATTTTACAAAAAGCGGGAATTGCTCAAATTGATGCAGTTTTGTTTGATCTCGGTTTTAATTCTTTTCAGATGGACCAATCCGGTCGGGGATTTACTTTTCAGAAAGATGAACCTTTGTTGATGACTTTAAGTGGCGAAAGCCAATCCGAAATTTTGACAGCCTTTGAGATTGTCAACAATTGGTCGGTCGAAAGTTTGACAGATATTATCTACGGTTATGGGGAAGAACGATCAGCTAAAAAAATTGCCGCAGCTATTGTCGCCGCTAGAGAAGAAGGTGAAATCAAAACAACATTTCAATTGGTCGAGATAATTAAAAAAGCGTTGGGAGTGAAGGGTAAAGGGGGGCGAATTCATCCAGCAACTAAGACTTTCCAAGCTTTACGAATAACAGTTAATGATGAATTAGGTGCGTTTAAGGAAGGCTTGTCAGGAGCTTGGGACAAACTGGCTCTCGGTGGTCGAATTGCCGTCATTACTTTTCATAGTTTAGAAGCCAGGTTGGTCAAAGATTTTATCAGGGCAAAAAAGGAAATGGGCAAATTAGAACTTTTAGCCAAGATGATTAAACCAGACCGAAAAGAAGTTTTAGCTAATCCGCGTTCGCGTAGTGCTCAATTGAGGGTTTTTAAAAAAATTAATTAGTTTATTATTTATATTTTTTAATAAAGATGAAAACACGGGCGTTACAACTTGATAATTGGGGACGGAAAATAACCAGTGTGGCTATTATTGGAGTGGTTGTTTGCGCCAGTCTTTATGTTTACTTTTTGAATGATTCCGTTTTTAATACTGTTAAACGGCGAGATAAAGTGGAGGAGATTGCTTTTTTAGAAGCCACAGTAGCTATCTTGGAATCTGAATATTTGGCAAAATTAAGTTTGATAAATTTGGAATATGCTAAATCGCTTGGTTTTGTGGATTCTGCCAACAACACAACCTACGTTACCCTTGATCGTTCAGCGGTTAGTATGATTTCGTTGAACGATGAAATCTAACAACTCTTTTAGAATTAAATTTTCGGCCTTATTAATTTTTCTGACGGCAGTCCTATTTATTATTCGTCTTTTTTTTATCCAAGTTGTCAAGGCTGATTTTTATTGTGCCGAAGCCGAAAAACAACATTTTAGTTCAGGTTCAGTTGATATTTATGATCGTGGCACTATTTTTTTTACGGATAAAAACGGTAAGAAAATTTCAGCGGCGACCTTGGAAACTTCTTATCTTTTGGTTATGAATCCAACCTTGGTTAAATTGGCAGAAGAAGTTTGGGAAAAGATTTCTTCTTTAGTAGATTTAGATAAAGAAAAATTTCTTAATTCAGCAAACAAAAAAAAGGATGTATACGAAGAATTGGCAAGTGGGTTGACCAAGGAGACGGTTGATAAAATTTTGAAATTGCGGTTAAAGGGTATTTATCTGGTTAAGCAAAAAAAACGTTTTTATCCAGCTGGTTCTAGTGCCGCTCATCTTATTGGCTTGATGGGTTACAAAGGAGATGAATATGCTGGTCGTTACGGTTTAGAGAGTTTTTATGATAGCACTCTATCACGAGAAAAAGATTTATCTTTTGCTAATTTTTTTGTAGAAACTTTTGCCACTTTGAGCAAAACTGCTAGCGTTGGCGAAAAAGCGTCAATTCAGGGTGATATCGTTACCACAATAGAACCGGTAGTGCAAAAATTTTTAGAAAGTCAATTAGCGGAAGCGCGAGAACGTTTCCAGGGTGATCTAATCGCGGGGATGGTAATGGACCCCCAAACTGGTGAGGTAATTGCAATGTCCGCTTGGCCAACTTTTGATCCCGGCGCCAAAATTACTGATTTATCTGTTTTGCCCAATCCATTTGTGGGGCATATCTATGAAATGGGTTCTACAATTAAACCCATAGCAATCGCCGCGGCCTTAGACGCTGGAGTGATAACTTCCGACTCTACTTACAATGATACGGGGTGTGCTCTTATTAGTGGTGAGAGAATTTGCAATTATGATAATCGAGCCAGGGGGATAACACCTATCCAAGAGATTTTAAATCAATCCCTGAATCTGGGAATGGCTTTCGTGGCGCGTCAGCTTGGGCAAGATAAATTTCGAGCTTATTATGAAGCCTTTGGTTTTGGCGAAAAAACCTATATTGATTTACCTGGAGAAACAACCGGCAAGATTAAGAATATTTACGAACCCTATGAGATAAATTATGCGACAGCCGCTTTTGGACAAGGTATTTCGTTTACTCCAATTGCTACGGTGCGTGCTTTGTCAGTTTTGGGCAATGGAGGCAAATTGGTGAAACCGCACGTTGTCAAAGAAATAAATTATAAAAACAAATTAACTCGAACTATCAAGCCCAAAGTTGTTAGGCAAGTAATAAAGAAAGAAGTTAGTGAAGAAATTAGTCGGATGTTGGTTCAAGTGGTAGATAAGAAATTAGCTGGCGGTAAGATAAAATTAGAACATTACTCAGTAGCCGCCAAAACTGGCACAGCACAAATGGTAGATCCAGTTGCTGGTAAATATTATTCTGACCGCTATCTTCATACTTTTTTTGGATATTTCCCAGCTTTTAATCCTCGGTTTATTATTTTTATGTTTATCAAGAATCCTAAAGGGGTTCTTTATTCTTCAGAAACTTTAACTGAGCCGTTTAGCAATTTAACTAAATTTCTGTTAAACTATTACCAAGTACCGCCTGACCGCTAGTCCTTGTAAATGAATAAATAAATGGTTCAACTTGATAAAAATATGTTAAAAATGTTTAAAAAATACTTCCGACCGGTGGTCGTGGTTATTTTGCGTTGGGAAGCTAAATTGGTCCTTAAAAAGTATAAACCTCAGATCATTGGGGTAACTGGGAGTGTCGGTAAAACTTCTACCAAAGATGCAATTTATGAGGTTATTAAAGGCTCGTTGTCTGTTGCCAAAAGTGAAAAAAGCTATAACAGCGCCGACATCGGCGTAGCTCTAACTATCTTGGGATGTCAATCAGCGTGGTATAGTGTTTTGGGTTGGCTAGATATATTTTTCCACGGTTTATTCTTAATTATTTTAAGAAAAAATTATCCTAAATGGTTGGTTTTAGAAATAGGGGTTGAGTATCCGGGCGAAATTGCTCAAATCGTAAAATGGGTAAAGTTTGACCATGCGGTGGTTACTTTTTTGCCAGATACTCCAGTTCACGTAGAATTTTTCTCTTCGCCGGAGGAGATAATAAAAGAAAAAATGTTGCTCGCAAAAGCGGTCCCAGCTCAAGGAAAGGTTTTGATTAATGTTGATGATAAAAATGTTGCTACTCACCTAAATGGAATTAGGGGGGAAATATTAACCTTTGGTTTTAACGAACAAGCTGATTATTGTGCCAGAATGGTTAATTTTTTGTATGATGAAAAAGATTTGCCTAATGGTTTAACTTTTAAATTTGAACATAATGGTCGAAGTTTGCCGGTTAGAATAGGCGGAGTCGTCGGCGAGCATCAAATTTATCCAGTTCTGGCAGCAATGGCGGTAGGGGAAGTTTTAGGAATAAATATTGTAGAAATGATTGAAACTTTAAAAAATTATAAACCGGCTCCAGGACGACTGCGTGTTTTGTCAGGTCTAAAAAATTCAGTAATTTTAGATGATACCTACAATTCATCGCCGGCAGCGGTTATGGCAGCCTTAAAGACTTTGGCGAGGCTAAAAGTTAAGGGAAGACGAATTGCTGCCTTGGGAGATATGCTTCAACTTGGCACTTATGCGCCAGAAGCGCATCGCGAGGTTGGTCGCTTGGCGGCGGAAGTTTGCGACCTGATTTATACTGTTGGTTTGCGTTCAAAATTTATTGATGAAGTTTTTATTGAACAAGGTTTAGGCGACAAGGTTAAACATCTTAGTGATTCTCTCGCAGTTGGTCAAGATTTACAGAATGAAATTGAAGCGGGGGACGTAGTGTTAATTAAAGGATCTCAAGCAATGCGAATGGAAAAAGCAGTAGTTGAGATTATGGCGGAGCCAGGCAAAAAAGAAAAATTGTTGGTAAGACAGGAAAAAGAATGGAAGTAAAAAAATTGGAGCAAAAACTCTAATTTACCTAGGGATAGAGGTAAACAACCAAAAAATAAAAAACACGAACTATGGGGTAGTTCGTGTTAGAGAAATCTTGAAATGGTCATCTCTTTTTCCGTTTCTTTTCTTTTTTTCTTTGGGATAAAAAATCCTCAAAGAAAAATGATAAACCCAAAAGATAAACGGAAATACAGATTATCACGTCAACGATCAATGATGTTGTGATTATTGATGAGCTTGCCATTGTTCGCTCCCTCCCTTTTTTTGAGTTAATTTATCTATTGTTAATTATATCATATTTAAGTAAAATATACAAGAGTTAAAAAAGTCTTAATTTGTCTCTTTGTTTCTTGTGTGTTATGATATTTTTATAAAATTAAACAAATTGGCCCTATCGTCTAATGGCTAGGACATCACCCTCTCACGGTGGTAATCGGGGTTCGACTCCCCGTAGGGTCACAGTCATGTGAGGTCTATCGAGACGCCTAAAATCGTCTTTTCTCACCAATTTACTTTTGTATGAGTCATGGGCTACGACTTTTAGTTTTCGCCTGTTTAAATCTATTTATAATGCTAAAATGTTAAGTAATTATGACACCTGAACAATTTTGGCAAAATTTTAAATTAGGACAAGAACAAGAAATCGCTGCAAATTTTATTTATGACGGTTTAAGAATACTTCACGATATAGATTTATTAGGACAAGAGACAGAGATATTTCCAGTCCTTTATAATCTTTCAATTGGTTTAGAAAGGTTATCAAAAGTTTTGATTATTCTTAATGAGTTTGAAGATGATCTTGACGTAACTAAATTTGAGAAAAAACTAAAAACTCATGAACATCTAAAGCTCTTTGATAGGGTAAAAAAAGCCACTCCAACCAATTTTAATGATATTCAAATAGAGTTTCTTGGACTTCTGTCTGAATTCTATAACAATAATAGATATGACCGGCTAACTTTTAGTTCTCTTACTACTTTTTCAAAAGACAAAAAATCATTTTTGGATTTTCTACATAAAAATCTCAATATTAATATAAATGAAGAATCATCTATTAGTTGCGTTGAAAATTCTTTTGAAATTAAGTATTTTATTGGAAAAATAGTTAAAGATATAGTTGATGTTTTATATGATGCAATTAGAGAATCAGCACATAAAAAG
>Ga0172381_10006943_pt1 | contig 11280 bp, 17 predicted proteins | sample Leawel6488metaG_FD_119754 | JGI IMG/M metagenome (GOLD analysis project Ga0172381, IMG submission 119754) | Leachate microbial communities from a municipal landfill in Southern Ontario, Canada - Leachate well 64-88 metaG | ecosystem: Engineered > Solid waste > Landfill > Unclassified | place... | reverse complement strand
TTATCTATTTTTACTTTGCATCTGGGGCACGTGGTACTCTTTGACAAACCGAATTAATTTTGTATTAATCAAAACCTGATTGATTAAAAACCTTATCCCACGATTGTTAACAGCCCAAACCCCACAAAAACCCTCTATGGACTTTATCCATCGAAAGTTAACATGAACCCCAAATCCCACAACAAGTTAACAGAACCAAGGCTCACGGGTTTTGTGATTCCAGCACGTTTAGCATACGCCTTAAGAAGCCTATCTGCCATGCGTGGCCTCAATCCATCCAGCATCGACACATGAGGATTATCTTTTCTACGCACCCACAAAGGCGCGTTATTGTCATGCTTGTACGGGTGAAAATTCAGCCAATGCTTAACCACAGGCGCAAACTGGTTCATAACAAAACTTCGAGTGCCCGTCTTACCTGACACTGTAACACGGACCTCAAAACCTAAAACCTCAACATTGCCAATTTTCAAGCCCATCAATTCACAAGCACGCAGCGCACCACTAACAGCCACACAAAACATAGCCCTATCCCTTGGACTATCAATGCAGTCAATGAGCCGTAAAAACTCTTCTTCACTTAGCCACTTGCCTTTAAGCTTCTTTTCCCAATCAATCTTTTTACGCGGAATCTTACGCCAAACCTTTGGGCAATCTTCATCGTCAGGGTCAAACAACCATTTAGCTAGACGCTTATACGAAACTAAATGCTCGTTCCAAGTGCTGTCTTCTAGTTGCTGCTCAAGCAAAGATAAAACCCTATGCACGACCGTTGGGTCTAGATAGGCGTGGTCGAAAGGCACGTTGCAGTTTCGTTCAAAAGATCTGACTGCTTTAGCGTAACCTTTTTTTCTGGATAACTTAATATGGTGCTGTGAATCTAGAAACTCTTGTAGCCTATCCAAGATTAGCCCTCTTGGATTGCTACTTTAGTTTCTATGGGGTAAATAAAACTTTGTCACAAACAAGAAAGTTCATTGTGAACCTAACCGTTTATGGCAAGATTGTTTAAGCAACCACAAACCTTTTAAGTATTAAGCGTGTATGTAGTTATGTAGGTGTTTAAAATGAAAAGTACTAATATGTTAGTAATAGGAACCGTCACATTTTTAACAGGTATAATAATTGCCTTGATAAGTGCAACATCATTAGGTGTAGTTGCCAACAATGCTTTTGAAGGACACCTAGATATGGAAGCATACAATTTATGGTCAACATTAGGTTACGTTGGTGGAGCAATGATGGTGACAGGCACAATTATAGCCGTTCCAATATCTCTATTCCTTTTATCAAAGGAGCACCAACTATGATGAATTGTCCTGAATGTGGTAGTGATAAAATTATTAAAGCTGGCTTTAACGTGACACGGCAAGGGAAAAAGCAAAAGCTGAAATGCCAAAACTGCGGCAGAATATTCTATCTCGACAAGGAGACAGATAAGCCATGAAAACTAGAACTGCAACGATTATCTGGCTAGTCTGCCTTCTGCTAAGTTTGCCTGTAATAATGTTGGTTCCAGAGCCATTAGACCTTATTGGTTGGGGAGCGATTCTTTCAGTAGCAACATACTGTTTAGGATACAAACACGCAAAAGAGGAGGCACAGCAATAAATGAATCCTCAACTAGAATATTACTTAACGTTAACTGGAGTATTTGGCTTGATCTTTTCTTTCTCTGTTGCCTTCACTCTAATCCTGTTTTTTATAATGTTTGTTAGTGGAGATTTTTGGAGCATACTATATACACCGTTATTCTGGGTTTGTTCGTTTGCGGTTTTTGTAGCGTTAACCGTGATGTGGTTTAAGCCTTAAGGTTGCATCTTTTCAAGCCAAACTCAAGCACTTAAGGAATCCAACTTGTTTGATTCCAGGAACTTGAAACATGACTGTTTGCGCCACTAGTTAATATATACCATAGGTCGCCTCTGCCATTGATATTTGAATATGTATTATAGTCTTGGTTTGCGTCTGTTTCATAAATAGTTGCAACACCATTTAATTGAGCAAAAATATTCGAAAATTGATTATTTGTTGAATGAATTGTGTCTGAAAGCAGAAAAATGGCCCTATAATTACTTTGAAGATTACAATTTGAAATAGTCATGTTTTGGCTACCACGCATTTCAATTCCGTTAGTGCCAGATGTACCAACTTGATAAAGTTGCGAAATGCTCCCAGAAGCCCGATATAAAATTATATGTCCATTTATAATTTCGCCATTATTTAGGGAAACCTTTGTGTACCCTGAGCAAACAATTCGGCCATCAGTTAACTTGTAATTATTCAAAAAAATTGTTGGTGTGTAGCCAGCGAGAACATTAATTAAAGGATTGGTTATTCCTGTTCCTACGCCTACAAAATTTGATATTTGAATTGTGCAATCATCGTGAAACTGCATGCCGCCGTCTGTATTATCGATAACTGTTACTCCATCAAAGGTTAATCCCACATTATGAACCGTTGAGCTTATATTAACTAATAATATACCTACTTGGGTATTGCTAGAAAAACTGGAACTTTGCACCGCAAGGTTTTGGCAACCCCACAATTCAAGCCCATTAGTGCTCGAACCTGTTTGGTTAACATTTACGATTGCACCGTTGCACCTAAACAATACAATGCGCCCATTATCGATAAAACCATTTGATAATAAAACTGTTGGATAACCGCTTGAATCTGATTGAATTTGCCCATTATAAATAATAAAATTGTTTACTTCAACAACTGGGCTACCGCTTGATATGGACAGCAAAGGAGTTGTGCTATTATCACCTTGCATGTAAGCGCCATTAAAATATATTTTTCCCGATGTTCGCAATTCAACCCATGAATTATCACTAATCCAGTTAGTTACTAAAACATGAGCGTTTGTTGTCTCGCCACCCACAATTAATGAGTCATATTGGGCATGTGTACTTTTGACGTTACTAATGATGTATGTTCCATCACGCACTACAGCAATGTTATCTGTTGTTGCATCATGCACCCAAACATTTTCCATTACTAAGCCAATACTATCGTCAGACATGCCATTGTGGTAAACACAATATAGGTCCTCTTCATCTGGAATTGGTTCGCCGCTAAACGTTTGTGCTGCATAATTACCGTCAAGTTCCATATTTTCAAGTTCTAAGTAACCATCAATTTCGACATAAAAAATTCCAACGTTTTCGCCATCTCCGGCTCTTAAAACTACGCCAGGTTCACCAATAATTTTTATGCTTTGTGTGTCTTCAACAAACAGTGGAAATCTATCTGATAATGTTGTGCTTTCTTTATTGCTGGTTAAGCGGTTGATTGTGTATGTTCCAGACTTTAATTGTATGGTTCCAGTTGTCAAGCTATCCATAGCATTATTGATTATTACTGTGCTTTCGGTTGAGGACCAAGAGATATAGCCGTAAGCGTTTTTGGCTTTGTATGTTCCATCCTCAACGTAAATAGTGTAAGACGGTGAACCGGGATAAACACCGCTGCTAATGGTGAAAGTGGTTGATCCAGACTGTCCATAAACGTACCCTGCAAAACTTGAAGCTAAAGTTACAATTAAGAATATGACGCTGATTAAAATCTTGGTTCTTTTTATTTCAATTTTCACAATGGCACACCAAGTTTATTTTTTACACTAACTTTACTATTACAACTAAGGGCTTAAATAATTTATCCCCCAAATAAATAAGTCATGTCAGAACAAACGGCAACCTATGGAATAATCATAATCACAATCCTAGCCTTCTTTTGTGTGGCAATCCCAAAATTAATAAAAAAAATAAAGAAAGAAAAAACTAAACTAGCGAAAAACTAACAGTGCAGGAGCCAGCCCCCGAAATAATCAGGGTTAAAGTGAATGTTTCAGAAGCTCCAACAGCCAAGTTTGCAGAAACCTTATCCCAAGATGCAACAGCACCAGTGGCAACGGCTACAGCGTTTACTGTTATCGGCATGTTTCCATCGTTAGTAACCGTGTATGTTTCGGTTTTTGTTGTTTCGCCTACAATGTCTTCATAGGTAACTGTTGTCGGGTTTGAAATGGAAAAACTCTTGTTTTCCGCTGAATAATTCCAGTTTATTGTTTGGCTCCATGTGGGAATGGCAAGGCTTAATGCTACACCAGACAGCAATGCAACAGTGCATAGAATTGCTAATAGCTTTTTTGAAAAACCTTTCATTTTTTAAATCACCCCCAAACCAATCAGTAAATAAGTACCTAAAAGAATCCCCGCTAAACCAAACGCTACAATCCAGCCTGTCCCATCCTTTAAACCTATAAGAGGTTTACTTTCAAGTTTTGTTTTTGGCTGTGGCTTCACAGCAGGCTTAAAATCTGCTGGAGGAGGCGGCAAAGGCTGATGAACTGCCTCGTCAACAACTTGTAACCCTTTTTCTTTATCATACACTAACGTTTTAGTCAACATTACCCTCTCCTTAAAGGAAAAACGCGGCAACCATCAAGGCACAACCAACAATACATAAGCCAAAGCCAGCAAGGAACAGCATTTTAACGCTGCCTTCACCCATAGTTTTCCCACGTTCAGCCCAACCCTCTTGCCATTTATCCTGTCCAAAGCCATCAACAGTAGATTGATCATACAGTTTAGTAAGATGCTTTTTCACAAGCTGCGGGTTAACATTTAAACAGATATTTAGGAAAGCTTTGCTTTTGTTGTTTGGGTTCAAGTTGTACCTGAGTTCTTGGCTTTCAACGCCTAAACCGACTAAAGCTTCAGCCGTCACCGCGCAAGCCACGCCATCATAAACAAGGTAAGCCCTACAGTTTGTGCCTTCAATAGCGGTTGGTGTCAGTATTTCTTTTTCGAGAGTTGCAATTTCAGTAGCTTCTTTTATACAGTCTTTTTCTTCCTGCTCCATTTCAGCATCATTTTTTCCTACTTCAATGGTTGGGCGGGTAAATGTTGTGCGTAGAATTGGAATGTAATGTTTAGGGTCTTTTTTGCTTGTGCTTAAAGTTTCCAAGTAGCCGTTGGCGTGAACTTTGCAGGGCATGATTTTAGTTACATGGTTGCTTTTAAAAATAAAAGCTAACGTTAAGGTTGCTCTAGAGGCTTTGTCAATTAGTTTGCTGGCTTTGCATCTTAGCACAAAGCTTTGTATAGTCCATGCTCCTGAAATCACGATTAAAGCTACAAAAGAAGCGACTGCAAAAATCGCTAATTCTAAGGTTCCAGACATAACAACTTCACTCATTTTTTATTTTGCTCCTTTAGGTTTTATTAATTCTCCAGTTTGAACTTCAACACTTGTAATTTTTGGAATAGTCTTAAGCAATTTCGCCTTCTTTCCGTCAACACTATCGTTTAAAGCAATGTTTGTAGCATACTCAAAACCAGCTATGAAAGTTGACATGCCAAGAGTAAACGTGTCAGGTCGCATCTGCATCTTAACTAGTTTAGTCATAGCGCGCATCTTGGGCTTTAAAACTTCAATGTCTTTTCTGTCATTAAATGAGCAGCGGTTAACGTGTGAAGCAACCATGCGCAGCCCCACCATGTTAAGGTTTATTTGTGCTCGTTTAATTACAATCCACTGTTTCGTAGCTGGGTCTTGGGCAACAGCGGATTCATACATTAAATCGTTAAGCACTTCTTCTAAGGGGTCATCGTGTATAAGCTCGTAGTTTGTGCCTTGCTGTTCCTTCCAAGCTACATCGTCATCTGTGCGGCTGTTAGCTTGGTTTAAACCGCTAAGAACCATTGCGTCACGAATTGGGCTGGGCGCTTGTTGCCTGTTAAACAGGTTTCCGATAAAAGGAACTTTCATGTACTAGCTGCACCCCAGAGTTTTGAAGAATTGTTTAGCTTGCCTGTATTCATACACGTTAGCCCTTGGTTTACTTTCTACACTAAGTGTATTTAAGGTTTACGGGTATACGTTAACCCCTAAAAAGTTTTAACTGAAAGAAAAAAGAGGGGGAGGTTGGTTAATGGTTTTCGCTTACTGGAATCTACCGCGTTTGTAGCTACGTTGTGTTATGACTTATTGGAAGCCGCCGCGTTTATAGATGACGAGGCCTAACACTGCCATAATTATGACGGCTGCAACGGCTATGATTGGCAGAATAGTGGCTAAGTTGTAGGCACTCCAAATGTTGGTTTCTAAAGTGGTTCTTGTAGCGTTGCCTGCAGTTCCTAAGTCAATGTCATCAATGACTCCAAATGTTATGGAGCTGATCCACATGCCGATGGGAATGACGATACCGAGAGCGACTAGACCGACTATGAGCGCGACTGCGACCATTGCCATGCCTTTACGGTTTTGGCGTAGAGCTTTAAGTTTTTTAAACAGATTCATACTCTGTACCTTGATTTACTTTTTACACCAACTTTATTATATAAACTTAATTGTCTTGACACACAAAATATATTAACCCATACGTTACCCCTAACCTATTATGAACAGCGAAATCAAAAAAATATGGGCAGACGTTTACACTTGGAAGTGCCCCACCTGTGGAAAAGAACTTAAAAGCCTATGGGAACCACAGCTAGAAGCAAACATACGAGAACACAAACGTAAACATTAACGGTAACTCTTACCTAATTTGTTTCGTTGCCTACTCTCCTGTTTAACATCTTTCCAATAATCACGGATTATTTTCTGGGCTTCTGGCGGCAACTTGTCAAAACACTGGTACTTTTTCATCTTATAATTCTCCAAACAATAAACGTAGTAATCAAAATCACAAAAGTAGCAACTATAATAGCAGCCCACAACGGAACAAACAACCACACGATACCGCCAACACCACCAAAGATTGTAAAGAAGAATGCTATAGGTCCAAGATGCCCAAACCTTCTATACAGACTTGCAGCTACGCCAAGCAAAATAAACACGTAAAAAGCCTCGCCAATAATATCAACATAACCGCCAATCAAGAAACCAATCAAGTCACCATGACTAAGCCTCCACCATTGAAGCTGACTATGCAAAGGCATAGTGTAAATAAAATTGTAGATTCCACTTTTATAGCTTGAACTGCCAAAACTGAAACTGCTTGCTGTACTAGTGCCAACAGTATAAGTAACGTATAATTCAAAAGTCCACGTTGAAGGCTGCAAATAATTAGTTAACAAAACGTCACTTACAAAGGTTGCTTTAGCAGTCCAATCACTACTATTTTGACGTTCATAAACTATAACCTTCAAAGCTTCATAACCGAAAACAACGTTTGCCCCCTCAAAAGTCCATGTTGCAGACTCATAACCAGTTGTGTTACTGTCTAAAGCAATAATTCCAATCGGTGTCCCAGCCGTTAACTCTGTACTTTCCGTTGCACTCTCAAAAAGCCAAACCCTAAACCCATAATAGAAGTCAGTAGCTCCAGCCGCAGTGCTTGAAGTGGTCGTGTCAATGTTGGTGTAGTCTTCATCTAAACCGTAAGCTGAAACTCCCAAAGTTGTGTAAGTATCACTTCTAAAATACAAATTAACAATTTCCCCGTCACCCACTATAATTGTTGTAATAGACTTCCAAGTTATAGTAACTGTTTGACCAGCAACCAAGTTGACAAGTGAACCTATAACGTAAATGGCTCCGTCAACATAAACTGTTGAGCTTGAAGAATAGCCAGAAACTGAAAGAGCACAAACTCCAGTTGAAGAGATAACTAAGGTTCCAACGCCAGAATCAACATTTAAAGTTCCAGTGCCAGACAAAGAACCTGACTCAACCGTAAAAGTGTAAGACGTTAAACGGTAATCATCTTCAACCCTGAAGCTTTCGCCAGTGCCAAACGATAAAGCAAAAGATGTATCCGTGTCAACGTCACCATAAACAACCTGACCTAAAAAAGACACAGCCAAAATCGTCAAGAGTATTAAACAAAGTTTTGTCTGCTTCATATTAAGTATCCCTCTGAATAACTAAACTAAACAGCCACCAAAAAGCTGCATACCCAATAATGACAGTAACAGCAACCGCAATAGGATTAACGGGAAACACTGCTGGATTAGGATTAGTAGACGCTGGAATCAAAGCGCCAATCGTGTTAGGAATCGCTAAAAAGAAAGTTTGAATAACTTTAAAACCAGTGCCAATACCCCAAAGCAACATAGCATAAATAGCGTATGTTCCAGGTCTCAAAAGCAAACTGGCAACGCCAATAATCGCGGCTCCACCAACACCAAGCAAAATACTGTAAGCGTCAATACTAAACACGTTCTGAATACTTGAAACGTCACCAAGCGGATACTCAACCAAACCGCCAAACACGTTAAAAGCCCAAAGCAGATAACAAACAATCTGCAAGGCAACACCAAACGGCATAATTTCTAACAGCAAACGATTCAACTTAACCCTGCCCCCTCACTCTTCTTTTCTTGCATATGCGTAATGATCGCTAACACTCCAGCAAAAGCAAACAAGGGAATTCCAGAAGCCCCAGCTTGAGCAGCCCCGCCACTATACCAGCCTAAAGCAAACATGATACCTCCAGCAATCCAAGCAATAGCCATACTCGCCCCAGCATTCTTGTAACTGCCAATACCTAGAAACAACATGATAATTCCACATGCCATAAGCTGCCCAATTTGCGCTGAAGTCATGCCCTCAGGCCAACCCATAAGGTAATCTGGAAAAGTCTCTGTGTCATTACCTAACCAGTCAAACTGTCCATCCCAAGGATTAGCGCCAGCTTGTTTTGGTACAGTAATTTGCCAAGTATAAATTCCTCCACTGGTTGAGGCGTTAGCATAAATAATGTAGTTCCAGTTTCCAACTGCTTCATTCCAAGAGATCACCTGAGTGTTGCCGGTGGTGTTACTGTTATAATCATTAATTGTTGATGTTCCATCTCTATGAGTTATGTTAAGAAACAGCCAGTTGGTTAAGCTTGCAGAATCCACATATTCAATCTCAATTAATGAACTGTTAAGCCGTGTCACATCAAGCACTGGCAACGTAGAATTAGAAGAGGGAAACGCACCATACAAAACAGGCAAGTTAATATCAAAAGTGGTGTCTGCAAAAAACGGTTGAGAATAAGAGCCTTCTTCACAAATAAAAGTTAACGTGTAAGTTCTAAACTGCGCCATAACAAAAGTCACTGTTGCAGTACCGTTCAAGCTTCTGCGCTCAACAATCTCATTTGTTATTCCATCTGGCTCTGTACTTGACTGCAAGAAGGGGTTAACCATGTTCGCGCCTATATCGCTAACCGTGAAACTGTACAAGCCCACAGGAGTAGCAGGATTAGGAATGTATAAGTTAACCTCGTCTGAAGTAACGTCTAAGAAGTCATAGATGCTTGTGTAGTTTAATGATGTGCTGGCGTTCCATGTCATTGTTCTAGCTGGGGTTGTGGTTGTTATTACTGTAGTGTTAGCGACTGCGCCGTTGCTTGACATGACGAAGCTTTGTGTTGTGTTACCAAAGAAACTTAGTGACACTAAAATGTCAGCGGTTGGTATACTGCCATCCTCATAGTAGGGACCATGTAGAGTGTACGTGTAACTTGTAGCTTTAACAGGCGAAATCGCAAATAGGCTAAAAAGTAGGGCTAACAGTACAACAGCGGTAATCGCCCCCTTGATTTTGCATAGTTTATTTTTTGCCATGTTATTTCACCTTAAGCTGGGTAATCTATAGGCACACGATGGGTAGCCCATGCAGCCCCATAAATTAAAGTTCCAACAACCACAATTAGCAGAAACCAACCGCAAACATTATTGAGCATATCCATTGGCGCTTGTGCTTCAGCAGGTAGGTAAGGATCAACAATATCCCATATCATACCTACTGCTGGCATAGTGGCAATCCAAATCATTGCAGTAACTATACACAAAATAATCATAACAACCATTCCAGTTGCTATACCCTGATTATTTTTAAGCAAGCCACACATGTTTAACTCCCCCAAAAATTAGGGTTTTTACTATTAGTAATTACCCACACAACCGCGAAGATCACAACAAACGCAAGCAAATAACTAATAATTAAACGTGAAGTATCCCATGCAAAAGCCATTGTCCCAGTTAAAGTATAAGCGCCCATAGCTACTTCAGCTATCATGTCAAAAGGATAATCAAGCGACCAATAAACCAATGCGCACAGGGGAAGAGTTAAGCCAAAACCGACAATCCAAATCCACGCCAAACCTGACTTGTCATCAGTTAACTTTCTAAAAGATTTGCCGAAAGAATGCAGAAACAAGCTAAGGTCAACAATAAAAACTAGTAGAATGCCACAGGAAACAAGAAAAAAAAGTAAGGCAGAAATAGGGTCAAGCTTGATAAATTGCACCAGTAAAAGCAAACCTAACCCTAATAGAATGCCTCCGAAATCCTGAAGCAACTGACTAGTTTGGCTTGCCTTTATTTTTGTTATAGCACCAGCCCCAACAATTTCTTAGGAGGTGTAACAGGATAATACCGGACAGCCTTACGCATACGAGCAGGGGAAGCATACAAAAACATGCTGGGTCCACCACCTTCATATTTGCCGCCTCCTAGAACACTGGGAAAAGTCTGTGAAGCTCTCGGCGGGGGTTTTGGGTAATAAGGTTTAGGCGTGTTTAAAGATTGGGGAACTCGCATACTTGGCACTTGCGTAGTGGTTAATTTAGTGCGCTGTGCTGTTTCCTGTGCTAATCCTTGAGAAGCAAACAGGTTTTGATATTGCCGTAAACTTTGTTTGTAGTCAGCTTTAGTTTGAGAAGGCATTAAATCTGATTGACTTGCAGGCTTAAGCCTTGACACTTGACCAGGCATAGTTAAGTATTGTTGCTGCTCATAATCTTCTGTTAATTGACTTGTTTGAGCATAATATGACCTGCCAGCAAACATTAGAAAAGGATTACGAGTTGTCCTCGTAGCTTGAACACTATAAGTTGCCATGCTTGTCTTTGGCATTCCAGAAGTCATAAGCGGCTCAACGATGTTAACATTCTTCTGTACAGTAAATTGTCCTCCTCCCCATGAAGCGCCATATCTAAGCTGAGTAATTGGTTTTCCTTGTTTAGCAACATTTTTAGCCATCATCAAAGCATCAAAAGTACTAATGTTTTTAGTACTCACAATCTCTTCAGTAATTACAGAAGGAGCTTTAGGCTGAACTGCCACAGTTCTTTTGAAACTTAACGGCCCCTTATAGTCGTAACCAATTTGGCTTTCAGGCAACTTACCCTGAGAACGTTCAATAAACTGTTGCTTCTCTAAGTCTGCCTGCTCCATACGCTGCAAATCAGCCTTAAACCCGTAAACGTCACTTGAAGCCGCAAACAAAGGCAGGCGACTATAAGAACCTGGACTAATAGCTTTAGGCGCG
>Ga0172381_10006942_pt1 | contig 11281 bp, 8 predicted proteins | sample Leawel6488metaG_FD_119754 | JGI IMG/M metagenome (GOLD analysis project Ga0172381, IMG submission 119754) | Leachate microbial communities from a municipal landfill in Southern Ontario, Canada - Leachate well 64-88 metaG | ecosystem: Engineered > Solid waste > Landfill > Unclassified | place... | reverse complement strand
TCCAAAGCCAGTATGGAGCGCATCGATCTGTTTGTTTCGGGCATGATTGCGGAAAACTGGAGGACGGCTGACACATCATCCGGATTCAAAGACGGTGTACCCATCTTCGGTACGCCGGGCGAACTGTCTTTGGACCGCGGCCGCGAAGGGCCGCTCTCCTCTTCGTCTTCGGATTCTTCCCTCGACTACGCTCGGGATGACACTGCGGTGTCATCGGCATCTTCTGCTTCCTCTGCCTCTTCTTCTCAGGCCTCCCTCACTTCTTCAACTTCTTCATCCTCCGGTTCCGGTTCTTCCCTTGCGTCCTCTGTTTCTTCGCAGGTCGAAGACCTGCTCTTGGCATCCTCCTCTTCGTCCTTTCTTTCCTCTTCTGCTTCGTCGCGGGTCGAAGACCCGCTCCTCGGGAATGTGGGCATTTTCATCACGGAAGTGCTCAGCAACCCCATCGGCGCCGATACCGATGAGTGGATCGAGATCGGCAATCCGGGAGCGCAACCCGTGAACATCGCAGGTTGGATCCTCGATGATGAAAATTCCTCCGCCGTGTACAAGATTCCTCCGCAATCCGGTTCTGAATTTCTGCTGCTTTCAGGCCAATACATTTCTTTCCGCAAGTCCGTCACGGCTCTGCCGCTCGATAATAGTGGCGAGCGTGTGAGCCTGATGAGCGGGTCACTGCTCATTGATGCGTGGGAGTATGCGCAGACGGCGGAGGAGGTGAGCTACGGGCGTGATCCGGATACTCCAAATTCATTGCGCGCATTCTGCGTTCCCACCGAAGGCAGCCGCAATTCCCGCGAGCCGCCCGCTTCGCGCATCATCATTCAGGATGCCGGTGACGCTTCCATCGGCAGTGCATTCGTCGTGGGCACGGAGCACGTGACGCTCAATCTTCAGGCCGCCGTTGGAGCCGGTTCTTTGGCTTCAGCAACGTGCGTGTGGGACTTTGGAGATGATGCGGCGAGCAGTGTCTGCAATCCGCCTTCGCACACGTTTTCGGATGCCGGTGATTACACGGTGCGTCTGACGGTGCGGGATTTCTGCGGAGGGATTTCCGTGAGCACGCTCTCGGTCACGGTTCTTCCGGAAGAGGAAGAAACAACAGTGAGTTCCTCGGCCTCTTCGGCTTCTTCGGTTTCCTTGGCATCCTCTTCGTCCGCGCAGTCGAGTGCATCATCCAATGCCATGCTCATGACCTTGCGTGTCGAAACCGGAGCAATCTTGAGCGAAGTGCAGATGACCGGTGACGAATGGATCGAGCTTTTCAACCCGACCGATCATGAAATTTCCCTTGCTGGTTGGATGCTCGATGACCTTAAAGATGGTGGCAGTAAGCCATATTCCATCCCTTCAAACACGACGATTGCGGCGGGTGCGTTCCGGATTTTTTCCAAGAGCGACACGAAGCTTGCGCTGAATGATTCCGGTGACGACGTGTGGCTCATCGCGCCCGATGATTCGTGGTCAGATCACGTCACGATTCCGAAACTCAAAGCAGGAATTTCGTTCAGTTTCTGTGACGGGGCGTGGCGTGCTGCGGATCCCACACCCGGCCAGCCCAATGCCTGTGCGGCTTCTGTGCAGTCATCAGTGTCTTCCACCGTAATGACGAAGAAGGTTCAGGTGAAAAGCGGTTCTTCCTTTCCGAAAACCCGCTACGTCATGACCTCATCGCAGGTCGAAGACCTGCACTCCTCTATTTCCTCTGTTTCTTTTGATTCCTCCGGTTCGTTCCTCATGTCCTACGCTCTGTCCGAACTCCCGGCCACCCTCACGACTGCGGGTCCTGTCGCAGAAAAGTCCGCCGTCCCCGAGGTGGGTGCACTGGGGGCGCTTTCGGGCCTTGGTGTGGCCCTGATGTGGTTTGGGCGCAAATGGTGGGGGCTTTGAGGATTACTTGAAATTGAGTACACATTTGTGTACACTATGGATCGTTCTTCCCCTTCAGACCATGGCAAAGACCCGCACGATTGGCGTCCGTTCCCTCCGGGCGAATATGCAGAAGATCCTCAACGAGGCACGCAGGGACAATGTCCACTTCGTCATCATGCGCTTCGGCGAGCCGGTGGCTCATTTAGTCCCCGTAAAACCGCGGCGGAAGCGCACGATGGAGGAGTTGGAAGCGGATATCGTGGAGGCGCGGAGGCAGATCGCGAGAGGCGAGTGGTACACGACCGAGGAAGTCCGGCAGATGCTCGGACTCCCAGCATCAAAATATCGTCGTCAGCGCAACAGGACCTCGCGCGGTTACCGCGCATGATTGCCGCGCGCATTCTCGACAAGATGGAGTGGTATGCCGCCCATATCGATCCGTTGCATTTTGCCAAACCGTTGCAGGGCAGCCGTCGGGGTTTATTTCGGTTCCGTGTGGGTGATTATCGCGTCCTCGTGGATGTGAAGGGCCGTATGCACGTCATCGAAGTCCTTGCCGTCCGCCACCGCAGGGAGGCCTACCAGCCGTAGAGCTTTTCTAATTTGGCTTACGTAAAGGCTTGAGGTGCCTTGTGTGGGAAAGGAGCGTACGCTATCATGTACGCATGAACAAGTTTATGAATGCCACCGAAGCGCGCAAGAAGTTCTTCGCCATCGTCGATGCGGCTGGGCATCCCGGGGTGGCCGTGACCGTGACGCACGAGGGGGTGCCGAAAGTCGTCATCATGTCCTTCGAGGAGTACGAGGGTTGGCAGGAAACCATGGAGATCATGGCGGATCCGGAGATGGACAGGGATCTTCGGAAAGCCGTCAAAGAGCTGAAGTCGGGAAAACTCCCCAAGGGCACCGTACGCCTCGAGGCTTTGAAGAAGGAACTCAAACTCTGAATATATGTATATCGTCGAGGTGAATAAGAAGGCTAAAAAGGAAATTGAGAGGCTCCCGACGAAAGATCGGCAGCGCGTCCTGAAGGCGTTGCAGGTTCTCTGGGAGAATCCCTTCGTGGGGAAAAAATTGGAAGGGGAGTACGAGGATGTATGGACGCTTCGCGTGTGGCCCTATCGGATCCTCTACGTCATCTATCGGGAGAGGGTGACCGTCGTCGTGATCCGCGTGGGGCACAGGCAGGGTGTGTACAAGTGAAACGCCGGTAGGTCGTCTAAGCGATGCCAAATGGTCTTGGGAAGGATGAAGCGGAGTGTTCTTGGCTTGAGTAAAGGCTCCGTGCTCCATTGAACAAAAACCCGATTTTTGGTACAATAGTTAGATTTTATGACACAAAAACTCTTTCCGGATTTTGGGCCAGAGGACTTAAGCGAAGCGCGGCTGGTTTTCGTCGATAAGGCGGTGGAGAGTAGCGGCGAGAAGATGCGTGAGGCCAAAGAGAAGCTCGGACCGCGATATGAGGTTGTGATGAAAGAGCTGAAAGCCGCAGCCATGTATGCGGGTGATGCGCGTCTGGCCAAACTGCTTGAGGATCCTGAAACGCAGCAGATGATTGCAGCTCAGGTGGAGCTGCCACCCGGAGATCTGACGAAGAAATGGCTCAACGAGATTGCCATCGGCTTTCTGCGTAAGGCGCACGAAGCCTTCAAGAGCGAAGAAGCCGAAATACGCGGCTGGAAGGATAAAACGACAGACCAGGCCAAGAAATGCGCCGACATCTTCCGTGCGACAGTGACGGAAATCGATGCTGCCAAGAAGGCCTATGGCGAAGAGCTTCCGGGCTTTTCGGGTCCTGAAGGCACGAGTCTGCTCGCGCTTCTCAAGCGTGGTGCCGAGCAGCCCGAGCTCAAGAAGAAATTTGATGCGCTCATTGATCTGCAGAAAGAAGTGCTCTGGGCAGACGAAGCGGCATTGGCCAAGACAAATACATGGAAGGCGAAACTGAAGAAAGTAGGTATTGCCGATGCGCCTCTCGCAGCCATCGATACAACCGTAGACCCTGTGGCGCGCAGAAAACTCCTATTGGAACTCGTGAAAAGTGCTGCGGGTGTTCTGGAATCAACAGATCAGGACCTGATACGTGGTGCGATTGGAAAGATCGATGCGCAACTGAGTCATGTGGATGACGAGCGCAAGATTCACCTGATGGGGCGCTTTTCGGCGCGGCTCAAGTATCTCAACCGCCTCGGCGGGTCCGACATGGATGCCGTGGTTGAGAATGCCGTTGCCAAGGATGGCAAGTTTTCATTTGATGTCCTCGAGACAAATCTCCGTGAACTCATGGGGGCAAAACTTGAACCGGATCCAAAGAAGGAACTTCTTCGTACTCTTGGTTTGTCGACGGACAAAGAGAGGAAGGTGGTTTCGGCGGATGCTATCAAAAAAGCGGCGGAGTATCTGCGTGCAACGCTCAAACTCAATAATCCTGCGGGCATCTCGCTTTCGGCGTTGGCACTGCGTGCGCGATTGCCCGAAGCAATGGCAAATGAGCTTTCTGAATCAAAACTACAGGTCGATCTTGGAACGCTCATCGAGATGGCGCAGAAGATTGATAGTGCCGACCTCAAAGCAGGGCCGCTTTCAGCACAGGCCAATGTCGAAAAATATTTAGAATCCGTTCTGCTGGAGACCAAGAAGATCAACGGAAAGGATCGAAAGGTTCTGAAAGATAAAAACAAGTTCATCGAGATTATCGGATTCCTGCTCTATGGTGACGGCGCCAACCCGCTCGAGCGGGGCTCGAAGGCCGGACAGGCGGCGGAAAAATTTTGGGAAAAAAATCTTAAAGCGCTCATCGAAACGATCGACGGCACAGGTGTAGTGAAAGATGGAAGTGAACCTGCCCTAACTGCAGCACTCAATAATTTGCAGGTTACAATAAAAGCTGTGGATTGGCACAAAGCCATGCGCGATGGGGGAGTGCACGAACTGACCTGGGATAAGGTTGCGAAACAGTATGCGAGCGCACTCGGCACAACCGTCGCTGCTGCTGCCCCCATTTGGTGGGACTACATCAAGTCCATTCCCCGCATTTTCAGAGACGAGGGTGATCCGGCCCTTCGTAACATCATTAATCGTCGAAAGGGTCTGGAACAGGGTAAGGCCGCCCTCTCTTCTCTCCTTACTACTTCCAACGGCGCCAAGGACCTGTTGCAGAAGTCCGAAGTAGGACTGGGGCACCTCAAGGCTTCACAGGAGCAGGCAGTGAATGGTGATGCAGTCACTTCTCCGCGTGACAATATCGAGCAGGCCCGCGCGCTTCTCATGGCCAACCAGTACGTGATCGGACAATTGAATATTCTTGGTTGGAGTACGTGTTCGAAGAGGCTTCGCCAACTCACGCTCTGGATGGCTATGCATAAGAGCACGCCCAAAGATTCCGAAGCGGGGCTGAAAGAAGCCAAGAGGCTTCTGGAGGTTGCAGGGCGTCTGACGACGCCCGAAGCACAGGACAAATTTGTGGATGAACAGATGGCCAAGATGAATGCGGCCGACAAGCAGGCGTTTCAGAATTTCATCGATGCCCGCGCGACGATTGAGGTTCAGGGAGGCCGCGACATCCTCTCTCCTTATAAGCAGCGCGGACTCAACAAAAAGCCGGACGCGCTCGAGTTGCTGCGACAGGTGAAAGACCCGGCCAACCCCGCGCTCAACCTTGCTGCAAACGTGGGCCGCTGGACCATGGATCCTCCGGAAAAAGTGCGTGCCTCACTCGAAATCGCGTTGGAGGACGGTCCCGCGAAGGCGGCGTTCATCAACGCATTCGTTTCGGGCAAAGATCCTGCTACCGGCAAAGATCCGACCTATACCTATCAGGGCCGTACCGAAGTTGTCTCGGTGATCGATGCCCGTCTGGCCGTGAATGCCATCCAACAGCGCTTGCTCTTCGAAATGGGCGGCAATGTCAAAGCCCGTGAACAGATCGAAGATGAAAACGAGTTCACGAATCCCGTGGACCGGTGGCTGCGCACAGGAATCGAATCCATGAAAGATCTGTGGAAGACGGATATGGTGGGCAAGGCCGAGGTTATCGCCATCGTCTTCGCCGCGTACTGGATGATCAAGGAGGCGTGGAAGAGCAAGAAGGGCAAGTTCGTCCTTCTCGGTCTTCCGATCCTCCTCGGCGCGAACGCCATCTATAAGCAGCGCACGGGTCGCGACCTTCTGGGTGAGAACCTGCGCTGGAAGAATAAGGAGGATCGCTCTTCCCCGCTGGAGGCTTTCCGTCGCCGCGGCGCAGCGCTCGACAGTCGCTACAAAATTCTGCTGCAGCCCTCGGGGCAGGCGGCGGTGCGTATGCTCATGAATGAAAAAAATCCTGTGAAGGTGCAGGAGCTTCTCGACTGGCGCAATGCCGTCAAATCCAGCGAAGGCAAGAAGTTCTCGATCGGCATGCCCAAGTCACTGAAGGTCATGGATATTGAAGATGCACTCGGCTCTACCGGCTCCCGTGAAAAGGCCTGTGAAGTCGCGTACCTCGCTTTCGAGGCATTGTGCGTGGATGTCGCGCGCCTCAACGGGCTCACTGCAGGCAACACCGCTCTGAATGCCGAGCAGGGCGCGGACCTGATTCAACGCCGCTACGTTGCGAATCGCAATGGCTCACTCAAGCCCGCTTCGATGTTCGACGTCATCATGTCGGAGTGCCAGATGCCCACGAAAGAGATGCTCGAGAACAAGAGCTACCTCGAGGCCGCCGCGGACCTCTTCGGCTATACCTACGAAGAGGCGAAGGCACTCGTCAAGAAGTACGGCGTGCAGGCGTGGGTGCTGATGAAGCAGGGGGTGCACAAGGCGCCGGAATATGCTGCTGCAGCGAAGGATTGGGCATGGGATACGGGAGGTGCGATCCACGATTGGGCCCGGCTGACGTATGCGAAGCTGAAGCCGGAAGTCGTGGAAGATTTCGCAGCTTCATGGAAGTTTGTTGTGGAGACAGGCAAGGCTATTGGAATGACGGTCGTCACCAGGGGTCCGGGCGTTGTGGAATTCATTTTTAACGGTGCAATCAATATTTCCGGGCGCACGCTCACTGAGCTCAAAGGTATCTATGACTACATGCTCACTGTTCCGCTTCTGCATGATTACATGAAACCGTTCATCGAATCCGTTGGTCGCGTCTTCGGTCATCGATTCGAGGAATTGGATGCAGAGAAGTCCAAGCAGCAGTATGCAGTTGAGGAGCAGGCTCTCATCAGCATGCTTGATGGTGGTAATTATCCCATTCGTGATGTTCTTGCACCGGAAGCTACAATCAGTGCTTTTGAACGTTCTCGAATTAAGAGGACCGATCGTCTTACGTTTGTGAATGCTGCACTCAAGCCTCTCACAGAGGCGGAAGTTACTTTGGCGCTTAACCCGTGGAAGCATGCAATAGCCAAAGAGCTTTTCGGGGGGGCGGGTGATGCTGCTGCCTTTGAAGCACTAAAACCGTCGCAAAAGCGGTATGTTTTGGAGGTATTACAGGCAAATCTCTTTCGTGAAATCGGAAAGAATCCTGCCTTACAAACTGCCATTCAAAAATTCGAAAATGACCGTTCCCTCGCAGAAGGGGCACTTCAGGGGGCGAAGACGGTTCTGGATCAAAGGAAAACCGAGCGGGATACGGACAGTGCTGAGCATCAGAGGCTTGTTTCCCGCGAGAGGGAGTGGCAGCGGTTGAATGCGGATGTAACACATCTGCTTGCACATCCTCCGGTGCCGGGTACTCCGGCATTCCTTAAACACACACAGGATGTTGCAGAAAAACAGGCCCTCATGCGGCAGATAGATGCGGAATTGGGTGCGGCCCCGGCACGGGCGAACCTGAATGCGGCTCGGGTAAAGGCGGAAGCATCTGCGAATCAGTATTCACAGGCCAAGTTGGATGTCGAAACGAAGCAGCGTGAGTTGAGGGAATTACTCGCGCGTGGAGTAGACCCGGTCAACATTCAATTCGCCAGTTTGCTTTCAATACCTGTAGCAGGTCCCGCCGCTGCCAATGCGATTGATGCCAAGATTCTCAATGCAGCCGGTGTTCATGTCCGTCGTACGGAACTTCTGAAGAACGTCACAGTGGGCGATTCCAAAATTTTCTTCGTTCCGTTCAATTGGCTGGTTGGGGATGCCGAATACAGGGCATTCCAGGATTCTGCGGTGGAGTGGAAGACACAGCGCATGAAGAACGATGCCCTCTACCAACAGTTCATCAAGGAGAACAAGGATCCCAAAGCCTGTGCGGCCTATGAGCGCTATCTCGAAGATGTGCTCTTCGGAGAGATATTCCTCCGTTCCATGTTGACGAGTTATGCACCGGCCGAGGGCGAACAGCAACGACCATTACATTTCTCCGTGCATGAGGCTCGAATGCTCAATCAGTATCTCGAGGAACGTGAGCGCCTTATGACATTCAAGCAATTCATGGAAGTCTGGAGTTCTGTGGATGCAGCCGAACGGGATCAAAAATTGCCCTAATCACGCTATGTCGACCATATCTACACCAGAGGCAGAACCCAAAGACAGAAAGAAACCTGTCGAGAAGGACGATGCTACGGGCCAGAAGGATAATAAGAAGGGAAAGGAGAAGGATAAGGAGAAGAAAGATGGCGGTGATGGTGGATCCACTCCGACTGTGACCCCCGAAATGCGCAAGAAGATTATTGATGAGTATCTGAAGGAACAGGAAGCTGAAAATAAAGAGGAGAACGGAGAGAATGGAAATAACGAAGAGCCCGAAGTGAGCGCTACGCTGTGGCGCACCTCGCGCGAGGCGGTGCGCGAGCCGCTGGGTAAGGTATTTAAGTACGGGGCCATCGCAGCCGCGCCCATCCCGGCAGCGGCGATTTGGGGATTGGACAAGATCGCACGCAACACGATTTCCCGCATTCCGGTAGTCGGTAATATCTACGAGATTCCTCGCAGCATTATTACCTCTACAGCAACGCAGGTTCGTGATCTGCTTGCCGGTGCTATCACTCTTCCGGCCCTTCCACTTGATGTCGCAGGCAATGTGATTCAGGGACTCTCGGGCAAGACCAAGCGTGAAGAAAAAGGTTTCATTGGTCGCACGATGGAGCTTATCCCCGAGAAAATTGGAAAGGCAGGACACTGGGTACTCGACAAAGCGAAGTACTTAGGTGGCAAGGGAGTCGAGGCGACAAAGTGGAGCTTTGACACTCTTATTCATGCCATTGCGGGAGCCTTCAGCATTCCGTATCACATTACAAAAGGCGCTCTTGGGGGTGTGATGAAAACAGGGAAAACAGCATTGGCTGTGGGGCCATTGAGTGCTATCTCTTCTATTGCGACAGTTGGTATTCTCACATACGTCGGTGCATACGCGTTTGGTGCTACGGATACCTGGTGGTTTGTGGCCAACAAGATGTGGGCACTGGTGAAATCCATACCGAGTCTGTTCGGCGCTTAATCACAAAGAAAAAACCCTTCTTGTGGAAGGGCCCATTCTTTCATTCAGTTTGAGTTATCACGGAGTCGGCGTTTGTCCACCTGCGGGATTTGGATTAGAAGGAGGTTGGGGTGTCGGTGGGGGTGGAGCTGGATTGACAGCAGGCGGAGGAGGGACTTGAGGCGGAGTCGCGGGTTGTGTCTTGAGGAGATCTGAGATTGCATCATTTGCTGCGGATAAATGAAATTCGAGGTCTGCAAGGAACTTTTTCAGCATTGCCTCATTCTTGGGCTCGGAGGTTTTGCTTCTTAATTTGTTTATCAGAATGGCAGCAGCAATCCCAATGCCATTGTGGTACGTTGCAGTCGAAGAGAGAATGCCGGTTAACGTGAGGCCAATTTCTATTGCAATTTCTCCTGCAAGCCATGTTGCCTGAGCAGAACGCTGGACAAGAGAAACCACACTTTCCGTCTCGTGCATCAGGAGAGTCACCTGTCCTTTCGTCTTCGTGATGTCATCGCGTAATTTTCGCAATTGAGCGAGTGACTGACTTCTCGTATCGATTGCATCGTATCGCGTTCCTGCAGCAATTGCATCTTTACCTTCTCCAGCAGCAATACCTCTTGTGAGTTGCATCAGTTTTTTGTAGTTTTCACCTCTCAAATACTGATTAACTGCCCAACCCAGAGCTTCAGCTGCTGGAACGGGGGCAACTCTCCAGAGGGAGTTTAGGCTAGACAACGCAGATTGAACATCATTAGGTTTCTTGGCCCCCTTTTCGGGCTTCTTCGTTTCGATGACGTGCCCCTGCTTGTCGACCACTCCATCACTGACCAGCTGCTGGTTGCCTTCGCGCAGACGATCACGCGTCCCCTGATCGAAACCTTTCCAGATGCCTTCATTCCCTTTATAGATTTCAGGCATGCCATGCATGATTTCTTCTGTCGTCGACTCATGTCCGAGTTCCGACTCTCTGAACGCGAAGCCTCCTGAAGGTTTTTTTGCGGTTGTCTCAGGTGCCTCGAGAGAAGTGGATCCATTGCCTCTCGTTCCCAAATAATAGGCAGTTGCAAGGGCACCAGCTGCCGCAGTCGTTTTTCCTAGGAATTTTCTTCGTGACATCAGTACTGATTTTTCACCTCGAGGCATGTTCGATTTTTCTTCCCCAGTAGTCCAAAATATCTTTCGGATGCCTCTCGCAGTATTGCCAACAGTACTTCTTATCGTCCCCCAAACCCCTCCGCTTTTAGAAGTTTCAGGAGTCGTAGGAGTATCGGCAGTTTCTGTGGTTCGTGCAGCATCATCACGGACGCCATTTTCCGCCACTGGATCGTGACTTTCGGCTGTGCCGGGAGAAGGATCCACAGTGGCAGTTTCCTCAGGTACTACTTCCTCATTCTGTACCTCAGGTGTGCCGGAGCTTGTAGGCATATTCATAGTTGGAAAGGAAACACATTTATTCTACTATTTATATGTTTAAGTGTCAATTACGCTATTTGTCAAATATTGACATAAAACTCAATAGATTGTACAATAGATACGAAATAATGTTCAACCCCCTCAATATCTTCCGGCCCCTCGATCCAGCAGCCGCCTCCAAGCGCGCCGAGAAGTTTCGGCAAAGCGGGCCGGGGTTTCCGGAGCAGGTGGTGCAGATGATCGGCACGTTCGGCACCGCGGTTTCCAGATTGTTTTCATCGGTCGTTTCTGCGCCCATTGCCGTCGGCGAGGGTGCAGCCACTGTTGTGAACAGGGGGATCGAAATGGCTGCGTATCCGTTTGGCCGTGTCGGGCATATCATGAACTCTACGCGCATAAAGCTGCACGGTGTCTTGGGGCAGGAGTGGGGGCCCGGGTGGCAGGGGAGAGTGCATGCTGCCGTCGCGGGGACGTGATTGGGGAGGGGGGTTAAGGGGTAGAAAGAAACAGCAGGAAATACCTAATTTCCATTAGGATCGTATAATTGGCGCATTCTTTACAAAGAGAGTAAAACCTAGTAGATTTCATCTTCTCTTTTGA
>Ga0172381_10006941_pt1 | contig 11281 bp, 16 predicted proteins | sample Leawel6488metaG_FD_119754 | JGI IMG/M metagenome (GOLD analysis project Ga0172381, IMG submission 119754) | Leachate microbial communities from a municipal landfill in Southern Ontario, Canada - Leachate well 64-88 metaG | ecosystem: Engineered > Solid waste > Landfill > Unclassified | place... | reverse complement strand
CTAGAGTCCGCGCATCGTACATTATGCAATTTATACAAATGGCTACATGCCGTGATAGCTCAGTTGGTAGAGCGCATCCATGGTAAGGATGAGGTCCCGGGTTCGAATCCCGGTCGCGGCTCCATTTTTATTGGCATTATTTTATAGTTAAGACGATCACGGATGGGCTATACTGGTTTCATGACCAAGTATGGCAAATACCCCGATGCATTTTACCGCGTATCTGTAAAGGCGGTCATCCGCAATGATAAGCGCGAGGTTCTATGCGTGGCTGAATCGGAGCGTGATTTTTGGGAATTGCCCGGTGGTGGCATTGATCATGGGGAGACAATCAAGCGGGGGCTGGCGCGAGAACTTCAAGAAGAAATTGGCTACGTTGGTCACTTTACTTACTTGTATGCCGATGCGACTCCTCTTTTTGAGGATATGAGTGGCCGATGCGTCATGTACGTAGCGTTTGATGTTATTTTAGATCAGCCGGATGATATATCGCTTGGTAATGGCGTATATCAAATGGAGTATAGGGATCCACGCCAATTCAAGGATGTTGACTATCGTGGTGGGCAGATGATTTATAAGCATGCGGTCGATCATACTTTTCCGATTATGTTTGATCGACGAGCGGAGGTTATATCGTGATGAACTCACCTTGCGATATCTGCCGCGGGAGGAAATATACGGTTCATTGCCTACCGTTGTAGAGTCGAATATCTGGCGCGTTGCGCTCAACCCTAATCAACAGCATCTCGGTCGAACCTTTATTGGGTTGCGTGAGCATAAGCCAAGTCTCAGTGATCTTACGAGTGAAGAAATGCTTGAATTTCAACGCATAGTCATCGAATTGGAAAGTGAAGTCCGCGCAGCTTTTCGGCCTGATTTATTCAATTGGATGTGCCTTATGAATAATGCCGTGCGCGACGGACAGCAAACCCATGTCCATTGGCATATGGTGCCACGCTATGAAAAACCAGTAGAGTTTAACGGCCATATCTATACCGACGACGCATGGTCTCGGCCGTTCAATACCGGAGAAGACCCTGCATACTTCGCGACATCTGATGAGATAGCCGCCATCACCCACGCTATCCGCGGGTGAGTCGAATCGCCAGCGAATGGTTAATACGCGTCGCTGTCGTATGTATATTTCATTTCGCGCAAAAATATTTCGTGCCGGTTGATTATGTCCGTTGTTTCGCTCGCCCCGCCAAATTTATTTTCTTTGGCATCGAACTCTTTATCGCTCATCCAAATATTTCGTTGCCCGTCGGTTTGCTCAAGTAGTGTGCCACTAGGATTGGTGCCGTATATCAGGCATAGATATTTATCCTCAAGTAGCGTGCCAGTATCATCGTAGTCTAATTTGTGATAAAAACCTAACGGCAGTAGGTCGGCAGTGAGGCCGGTTTCCTCTATGAGCTCACGAGCGCCCGCTTCGACCATTGTCTCGCCCCAGCGAATCTTCCCCGTCGGGTGACCCCAGTATCCGTAATAGGGCTGCTTAAGTCGCTGCTGTTGTAAATGCTCGCCCTTTTCGTTCACTATCACGAGTACGACGCTAATTTTTGGTTGCTTTTCAATTGTATGGTCATCGGTGTCCATCCGGTTGGCGTATTCCTTGCCTTTGCGCGTCAAACGATATTCGCCGTAGGATTTTTGGGTATGCTCAACCAGGCCGCTGCTGATTAGCTGCTTGATATGAAAATTCGCATGATCGCTTGTGAGCCTAGAGCTTTTTTGTAGCGTGCTGAACTTGAGATAGTCACTAAGTAATAATTCGCGCAAAATTGTCATTTGCGCCTCGTGGGCGGTTGCATCATAATTGCTCGATTTTGCCATTCTTCAGTTCCTCACGTAATTCCATCCATATTTTACCAAGTTCGTTGCGTCCAAGTCTATCCGCTCCCCAGCCCCAGTAGCTATCGAAGGGTGAGTCTTCTATGATAACCGCCCTACCAGTCTGAAGCAATTTTTTCTGCACGTAGGCATGTTGCTGTAACTTGTGACGGAGTATGTCTTTCATGATTATACTTTTTTCGCTATGCCAGTTTGGACGCTCGGCCTCGCGGTGATTGCGCATGAACAAATAAGCCTCGTGCGCGGACTTGAGTACTCGGATTAAACGGTAATATTCTGGTTTTACGCCATAGTATCGCGCCGCCTGATAGGCATGCTCGCTTGTTGGCCAAAGTTCATCTCGCCACATAACCTGAAAACTGGAAAAGTTCGAAAAAGGATAAAATTCACGCTCGTAGCATCCTGCGACACTGCCATCGACTGATAGTTTATCGTCTCTGTACTGTGTAAATTGTGTCATACTCTTTATGGTAGCGGTGATGGGTGCGCGAGGCTAGTGAAGCCATGTTCTGTAAATTTGCGACGCATGCACTAACCTAGTGAGCGAATATTCTAATGTCATGGTATATCTTGGAGGTACCGACTATTTCTGGTGGCGTCAGCGGCTCATAGCTCAAAAAAGCTATAAGCCGCCAAGGCGTAGTGCTTCCGTCTCGTAAACGAGTGAAAAAAATAATATCCACCTAAGATGGATATTATTTGGTGCTGGAAGTAGGACTCGAACCTACGAAGCCGAAAGGCGGGAGATTTACAGTCTCCTGTGATTGCCACTACACGATTCCAGCATATGGAGCCGATTTTCGGATTCGAACCGAAGACCTGCTGTTTACAAAACAGCTGCTCTAACCAGCTGAGCTAAATCGGCATTTAGTACAGGTACAAGTGTACCCCAAATCGCAACGTCTGACAAGGGTTAGAGATTAACCTTGCGTACCTGTTGGATTTGTCGTTGAGGTGGATTACGTGAAGAAACGGCTTTTTGGATTTTTTCACGGAGAGTCGTCGCCTCCTCGAGCATGCCGAGTCGATCATAGGCGTCAGCGAGGATGTGATATGACTGAACACTCGGCTCGATGTGCGCTGCGGTTTCGAGCGAGGCGAGCATCTTCTTATCATTGCCCAGTTTTTCGAGGACTTTTGCATAGGCAATGTGACGCGACGCATGACCGTCTTCCATGGCAAGCGCCTGCTCAAATGCCAGCGCAGCTTTGTCGTATTTGCCCGTTTCGTAATAGATCAATCCAACATTATGAAGCGATGAGGCACTTGGCTCCAGGCTTTGTGCGATTTCAAAACATTCGATCGCGTCATCAAATGCCCGCTGCTTGGCGTAGAGGATACCGAGCCGGTTGTAGGCCGTAGCGTTACGCTCATCGACACGTAAAATAGTCAGAAGAGCTTTTTCGGCGCGAAGATATTTGCGTTCACGAAGTGACTCTTGGGCTATATCCCATAGCCGATCTAGTTTGCTCGATATGCGCTGAGGAAGATCCGCTTCGGTCACTGTCGACGGAAGTTTCGCCCAAATTGCCCATGCACCGAACGCGAGAACTAATAAAAGTCCAAACATACTTATCCTATTGTACCACGAAGCGTAAAAGCTGAAGTCGTACATTGCCATTTGCTCGAATCGCATCACTTGTGGCGGTTAGGAATGCGGCACGGGCTATGGCTTGCGGGGAAGGTGTTCGAGTAATAAGGTGCTTAAGAATAATTTTTGCGGCAGATAATAGCTCGAGTGCAGCGCTGCGGTCGGCTGCGTAGTTAAATGCAACGATGATTTTTTCGTATGACTTCCCCGCTACAAGCACTTGGGCGTCGCGCATGTACTGCGAATGAACTTCAAAATACTTCGTATCGGTTTTAAGTCGGACGATTTCAGCCGGAAGACCTTCGGCGAGAAATGCAATCTGTGATTTAATTTTTGGATCGGCAACGTCATCGAGCAGTGCTGCGGATTGCGAGTGCGCCAACGGCTTGAGTGTGACACGCTGCAGCCGCGATAAAACAGTTGGTAATAACGTATCCGTTGAGTGGGCGGTAAGAATGAACTGGACGCCGCTCACCGGCTCCTCGAGCAGCTTTAGGAAGGCATTCTGCGCAGTTTCGTTCATCTTATCTGCGTTATCGATAATATAGCAGCGACGGTTCTTTCCCTTTCCTTTTGTATGCACGTAAAGCAGGCGGATTTCGTCAGCATGGATTCTTCCATTGACCTCATCGTGTTCACCTTTGCTATTCGTTGGACGAACAATTTCCATCAGCGCAGAGCCTGCTAGGTCTTTCGCCGTCGCAAATAGCCCTATCCCCTTGGTACCGACAAGCAAAATCGCATGCGCTGGACGTGCGCGTAGGGCGTCGAGTTGTTGTTGCGTATCTGGATTATAGCTGAGCGACATCATCATACCCATGCGGGAATTTTGCAATAAATTCCTGCGGAATCGGAGCGACGAACGTTTGTCGCTTCTCTGCGGCAATCGTCACCTCGAGTTTGTAGGCGTGCAGGTAGAGGCGATCGGCCGCTTTTCCGTACACCCTATCACCAAGGATGGGGGCGCCGAGATATGCGAGGTGGACGCGAAGTTGGTGTGTCCGGCCAGTACGTGGCTGGAGCATTAACAAGGTAGTACGCCCGTCACTGTCTAAGACGCGATAATCAGTTTGCGCTGGCTTGCCTTTACTGTCGGCGCGAAACGTACTTGGTGCGGATGGGTTGCGACCGATCGGCACATCGATGGTGGCTTGAGGCTCCTTTATGGCTCCCCTGGCGATAGCCAAGTAGGTTTTCTTTGCCTTGCGGTCGGCAAACTGCTTTTTGAGTAACTCAAAACTTTCCTCAGTACGTGCACCGATAATAAGGCCGCTCGTATCGCGATCGAGTCGGTGAACGATGCCTGGGCGATTCGTATCAAGTCCTACAGTAGTATATCGGCGAAAAAAGTCGGCAACGGTAAATTCGTCGTTAAGTGCGCCCTTGCTGTGAGTGAGAACGCCAGCTGGCTTGTTAACCACGATCACGTGATCGTCCAGGTAGAGAATTGGTAGTTCTCGGTCGCTATGATCCGTCGCATCGGGAATAGCAATGACGACATCGTCGGTTTCGGAAACTTCTTGCTTGGAGTTCTTTGGCAATTGGCCATTCACAGTAACGTGCCCGGATTTGATATGCTTTTGCCACGTGCTGCGCGATATGTCTTGGTAGCGTTCCGCAAGTAATATATCCAAGCGCTTTTTCTCGTTATCAAGGTGGAATAAGTAGGCATCCTTGCCTTTGAATGGCAAGCCAAATGTCGTTAAATCAGAGATCGGGTTTTCTAGTAATGAACCCATCACATCACTTTTAGCAATGCGAATTTGCGTCATGATATACGATTCCCGATCTTCGGCGGTCTCATCGAGTAGTACGAAATAATAACCCCTGTTGAAACGAAAAGCGACAAGTTGATTTATGGGGCTTGGGTGTGACTGTTTCACTTGATCGATATGGCGCGGGAGGTTCTCTTCATTTGCAACATTAAAGCGTCGCAAGATTGCGAGCAGGTCGCTATTGGTGATTTTCATTAGTTTACTCGTCCCCGTAGGCCGACTGCTTGCTGCACGCGTAAAAGCGTGGCATTTGCGACTTCGTTCATAACGCGCTCATCCGCCTCTAGCTTTTCGAGTACAGCGGCGTTATCGACGCTAGCGAGTCGTGTCTGGAAATTGTCAAGGAAAGCGGCCATTTCGTCTGCTACCGCCTGTTTTAGGCTACCGTAGCGGTCTTGGCCGGTAAATTCTTCAATAACAGCTGGTAACGTAGCGTTTTTGCCGTTCGCAGTTCGTACTAGAGCCAAAATCTCTAGAAGGTTTGTGATGCCTGGCTGAGACTCTCTATCATAGTGTATGATACCGATCGAATCGGTCGTTGCGCTCATGATTTTTTTCCTCGCAACCTCGGGCGCGTCACTGAGGAAGATAACACCTTTTCCCGTTTCGTCAGACTTACTCATTTTCTTTGCGGGATCGACGAGGTCTTTGATGCGCAGACCCTGGTCTTTGCCAAAAAAAGTATGCTGCTCTTTGACGGCCACGGGTATTGTAAACAAGTTGCCGAAGCGGTTGTTTAAACGCTCGCCAATATCGCGCGTAATCTCTAGATGCTGCGTCTGATCGTCGCCCACAGGCACGTACATGGCGTTATAAAGCAGGATATCACTCGCCATGAGCACCGGGTAGTCAAATAAGCCGACGCTCACCCTGTCGTTTGTTAGTTTGGCTGATTTGTCTTTAAATTGCGTCATGCGCTCCATCTCGCCAAAACCAACGAAATTATTGAGGAGAATGGTTAATTCGCTATGCGCGGGAATGTAGCTTTGGCGATATAGATGAATCGACGGAACATCAAGTGGTAACCCGGCGGCAATATAAACGCGCGCATTGTTAGTGATGCTTTCAAGCAGCTTTGAATGGTCAATCGGCGTAGTAAAACTATGCAAGTCCGGGATGAACAAATTGATTTCATAATCATTCGCATGATTTTTGGCCATATCAATGAGCGGCAGGAGGCCACCAAAATAATTGCCTATATGTAGGTCGTTATTGGCACGTATGCCAGTGAGGATTACGGGTTTTGTCATATTACCCTTTATTATACCCTAAAAACGTCTAACGCGCATCGAGGGTGGCGACGAGTGCACGGACAAGCGCAATCGTGTAGTCGCTGCGCATATCGTGTGCGGCGAGTGGCAACATCATTAACGATACCCGTGAGTTGTTCTTCGCGAGATATTTGATATTTTTTTCGACGATAAATGGATCAAGCTTGCCATAGACAACTAGAATTGGTTGGCGGAGCTTGATCGCATCATCGAGAGACGTTTGGTTGACGATTGATGCATCGAGAGTAGCGAGGAACGTCAATGTGCCCGCTTCGTCCATGGAATAGCCGGGATCGGGCCATAGATGCCGCTCGTCGGCGATCTGGAGTAGCTTTGACGTCTGGATGGGATTGTCGTGAAGAATGCGGTAAAACCGGCGTAAAAATGCTTCGGGATGATAAAACTTTTCTTTTGCGCTTGGTCGATAGAATGGCGGGCTGCACAAGATGAGTGATTTGATAGTTTGCGGATACCGTCGCGCAAACTCAACCGCAACGAGCGAGCCAAGCGAATGACCGACGACGACGATTGGGCCAAAGATACCATTGCGCAGAAGCGTGGTCGCGATACAGTCGACTTGCGTACGCGCGCTGTAGGTTTGCCAATGAGGCTTGGGCGAGTCACCAAAGCCAAGCAAATCGATTGCGATCACCCGAACATCGGCCGGCATTGATTTTGCTGTTTTTTCCCATGTGCGCCAAGAAGTTCCAATTCCATGTATGAATAGCACGGTTACTCTAGCATGACGTGGGTTTTGAAATATATGCAGGTTTAGCAGATATGGAACTTTGAACCATTTATGAATCAGGATTGAAAACAAGCACACCTCCCTTTTCACTTATTTTACTCCGATTGCGCCATGACGACAAACCTCGGACGCGCCAGAGCCGTCTGAAGCGAACAAAAAACAGCACCCCGTGCAGGAAATGCTGTTTTTGTCTGGCGAGAAGTAAAAAACTTCTAACGCTTTGAGTACTGTTCGCGCTTGCGAGCGGAACGCAGACCATAGTGCTTGCGCTCTTTTTCGCGTGGGTCACGACGTAGCAACTCTGCTTTTTTAAGCGTAGGACGAAGGTCTGGCGCGCCGACAATAATTGCCTTCGCGATCGCGACCTTAATCGCGTCTACCTGACCCGAAGTACCGCCACCAGAAACTCGAATGCTAACATCAAAGTCTTTCTGCTTGCCGGCAATTGCAAGTGGATCGGTGATTTCAGCGAGCAATGATTTATTGCCGTCGAGATACTCCTCGGCAGGCTTGTCGTTGATCGTGATCACACCCTTTCCTTTTACAAGGCGAGCGCGCGCTGTAGCGCTTTTGCGTCGACCGAGTCCGTAATCGTACGTAGCTGCGGTTGCCATTATTTAACCTCTACTTTCTCTGGTTTCTGAGCGGCGTGTGCGTGCTCAGCACCAGCGAAGATCTTTAGCCGAGCCATGCGCTCCGGCGAAAGCTTATTCTTTGGAAGCATGCCTTTAACGGCATTCTGGATGATTCGCTCTGGAAACTTCTCGCGAACTTCTTTGAGCTGTGCATCTTTGATACCACCTGGAAAACCAGAGTGGCGGTAGTAGATCTTATCGGTTTCTTTTTCGCCGGTAACTGGCACTTCCGCGGCGTTGATAACAACGACATAATCGCCACCATCAATGTGCGGTGTGTAGGTCGGCTTGTATTTACCGATAAGGTACTTACTAATTTCTGACGCGACGCGACCAAGTGGCGCATCTTTAGCATCAATCAAAATCCAGCGACGAGTAACGTCGGCAGATTTTTGAGAAAACGTCTTAAAACCTGGCATTACTTCGTCTCCTTTGCCTCGGCTGGCTTTGGCATCTCTTTCAGCTCATCGACGAATTCAATCGTAGCCATCTGCGTACCGTCGCCGACGCGTAGACGGGTTCGCTGAACGCGAACGTGCCCACTTGTGCGGCCAGTAAGCTGTGGTGCGATTTGGTCAACAAGTTTAAATGCCGCGACCTGAGTATCGAGGCCGGCAATAACCATGCGTCGATTTGGGAGGTCGCCCTTTTTAGCTTTGGTGATTAACTTTTCAATATAACGTACGAGCTCTTTGGCCTTTGGAAGAGTTGTTTCAATCTTTTCTTCCATGACAAGGCTTGTCGCAAGACCTTTGAGCAACGCACGGCGCTGATCGCGTTCGCGACCGAATTTGCGTCCTTTGTATCCGTGTCGATGCATACTAAAGTTCTAGCTCCGCTAATTTATCTTTTACTTCATCAAGCGCTTTTGATCCGAAGCCCTTGAGTTCACGCAAGTCTTGCTCGGTGAGCGTGACGAGGTCGTGAACCGTACGGATGTCGTTGTTGATCAAAGCGTTTGCGGTGCGCGCCGAGAGATTAAGCTCTTCGATTGGCGTGTTAAGCTCGCTTGCGTCGTCATCGCTAGTCGTCCCAAGTGCTGGCGCAGACTCAACGGTCGTTGCACCGGCAAGGGCGGTGTATTGGTTGACGAGGATTGCGGCAGCTTCCTCGAAAGCTTCGCGTGGGCTTAGTGTTCCGTCGGTTTCAACGGTAAGCTCGAGGCGATCAAGGTTAGTTTCTTGGCCGACACGTGTAGGGTCGACTTTGAAACGTACACGAGTCACTGGGCTAAACATCGCGTCTAGCGCGATCATATCACTGTGTATTCGTGAGGCGCCCGATTCTTCAATTGTCTCGTAACCGCGGCCAGCAATCACGACAAGATCCATGACAACAGATGCTTTTGGATCGTCAATTGTGCAGATCACTTGGTCGGTATTGATGATCGTGACGTCTGCGGTGGTCTTAATATCACCAGCCGTGACGACACCGGCACCAGTCTTTTCAAGTCGAAGCTCGACTGGAGCATCGCCCTCTACCTTGAGGTTGACACCTTTCAGGTTGAGCATGATGTCGACTACATCTTCTTTCACGCCCGGAACGGTCGTGAATTCGTGTGTCGCACCCTCGATTCGGAAAGCAACGACAGCGCCACCGCGAATGCTCGAAAGGAGCACTCGGCGCAAGCTGTTTCCGAGGGTATTTCCATAGCCGGCATGCAGAGGCTCGATAACGAAGGTGCTTGAATTTGCACCGTTATCTTCGACTGATGCTAGCGCTGGATTGTGGATGACTGTAGGCATTTATATATCTCCTTACCCTTTTTTATCGTGAGTAGTACTCAACAATTAGCTGCTCGTTGATGTCTGCTTCAGCTTCTTCACGCTTCGGAAGGCCACTGATTTCAATTTTCAAATTCTTGACGTCACCCTTAATCCAGCTAAGTGGAACTTGGACGGTATTTGCGTGGATGTCATTGATTTGCGAGAAGTAACCAGATTTGGCACTTTTCTCACGGACAACAATAACGTCACCGGCTTTTACGCGAATTGACGGAATGTCAACACGGTAACCATTTAGCTCGAAGTGCCCGTGACTGACTAACTGTCGCGCTGCGCGTCGGCTAGTAGCGAATCCTGCGCGGTAAACCGCGTTGTCGAGGCGCTGCTCAAGGAACTGCAACAGATTCTCGCCGGAAAGTCCTGGTTTACGGGTTGCTTCGTTCATAAGTCGGGCGAATTGCTTCTCAAGCAAGCCGTACATGCGGCGAACCTTTTGCTTCTCACGAAGCTGGATTGCGTACATACTCTGCTTGCCCTGACGACCGCCGCCGTGCTCACCTGGAATGCCACTCTTGCGAGCAAGAATCTTGTGTGCTTTAGGATGAAGCGCGACGCCTTCGCGACGGCTTTGTTTGACGATTGGCGAAGTATCTCGTGCCATCGGTTAGGCCCTCCTTGCCTTTCGCGGACGAACACCGCCGTGAGGCACGCCGGTTACGTCCTTAATGCTATTGACTGCGATATCAAAGCTCGTGAGAGCACGAACCGCTGAGTCACGGCCAAGCCCAACACCCTTGACGAAAACGTCAACAGTTCGGACACCATAGCCTGATTTTGCTGCTTCTGCAGCTTTTTCGGCAGCGATCTGTGCGGCATATGCCGTACCTTTTTTGCTGCCACGGAAACCGCACGCTCCTGCGCTCGATGCTGCAAGAACATTTCCTTTGCCATCGGCGAACGTAACGATTGTGTTGTTGAATGTAGCCTGAATATGCAACTGACCGGTCGGGACTGAGCGGCGCTGCTTTTTCTTGCTAGCTGTAGCTTTTGCTTCTGCCATTGCTTTATCCTTTCCTACGTCTTACTTGCTGCTTTAGGCTGCGCACCACCAACTGCCACCGCTTTACCCTTGCGAGTTCGTGCGTTCGTTCGGGTTCGTTGACCGCGAGTTGGAAGTCCTGATTTGTGCCTCAGACCGCGATATGCGTTAATGTCTTTGAGGCGTTTGATATTGTTTGACACCAGGCGTTGCAGATCACCTTCGGCAGTATAATCACGATCGATTATTTCACGAAGTTTCTGCTCTTCAGCCTCGGTGAGATCTTTCACCCGAGTGGTCGGCATAATTTTAGCCGCCGCAAGGATGTCTCGTGCAAATTTCGGACCGATACCATAAATGTAGGTAAGAGCGATCTGAACTTGCTTTTCAGAAGGTATCACTACCCCAGAAATTCGAGCCATGCTTAACCCTGCCTTTGCTTATTCTTAGGTTTTTTCTTATTGATGACACGGAGGCGCCCTTTACGACGGACCAGCTGATCATCAGGGCTGATCTTTTTGACACTCGCACGAACTTTCATGAGCGTTAAAATCTCCTGTGGGAAAAACCCTTTTAATGAGAAGTGTTTGTACAAGACACTGCTCGGTTAATATTTACGCCGCTGACCGAAAGTCAACTTTGTT
>Ga0172381_10006940_pt1 | contig 11282 bp, 15 predicted proteins | sample Leawel6488metaG_FD_119754 | JGI IMG/M metagenome (GOLD analysis project Ga0172381, IMG submission 119754) | Leachate microbial communities from a municipal landfill in Southern Ontario, Canada - Leachate well 64-88 metaG | ecosystem: Engineered > Solid waste > Landfill > Unclassified | place... | reverse complement strand
ATGGTTTTAGCTTTAAACATTTTGGTTTTGAAAGTTCCAAATCCAGAAAGTTTAACGGTTTCACCACTAGCTAATCCTTTCATTATTTCAGAAAGAAAAGTTTCAACAGCTTGTTTAGCTGCTTTTTTACTAAGCTTAGCCTTTTGAGAGACTGATTCGATTAAATCTTTTTTAGTCATTATTTTTTTAATAATTAATAATTCCCCTTAATTCTAGACGAATATTATTAAATTGCAATAGAAGTTATTCGTTTTTTACCGCATTTTTGTTGATTTTACTGCCAACAATAACACTACTAGTTCTAACTTCTCTGATAACAGTAACTTTAATTTGTCCAGCCCATTTTGCTTCTTCTTCGAGCTTTTCGGCAATATTTTGACTTAGAACAGTGGCTTCAGAGTCAGAAACTTGGGAAGGTTCAACGATAACGACAACTTCGCGACCGGCTTGATAAGCGGCCACACTAAGAACACCTGGAAAACCAATAGCGACTTCTTCGATGTTTTTCATTCTCTTTAAATATTCTTCGTGGACTTCATAACGAGCACCTGGACGAGCACCAGAGGCAGCATCTCCAACATAAACAATGACTGACTCAATTGAAGAGAATTCTTTGTCTTCATGATGTTCTGAGACACAATTGATGACAGCTTCTGAAAGTTTAAATTTTCTTAATAGATCAACTCCAAGGTCAACATGGGTTCCTTCTTGATCGGTAATAACTTTACCAATATCATGTAAAAGAGTCCCAAGACGAACAGTATTAACGTCGGCTCTTAATTCATAGGCAATAGCAGTGGCAATTTTTGTAGCTTCAATGGTATGTTTGGCTAAATTTTGACCGTAGGAAAATCTGAATTTATATTTACCAATTTCCTTAATTAAATCGACTGGTAAATTAAAAACACCAACTTCTTGGATTATTTTTTTACCTTCATTTAAAAGGATTTTATCCATTTCTGTTTTGGTTTGAGCCACAACTTGCTCAATTTTGAGAGGTTGAATACGACCATCTTTAATTAATTTTTCTAAAGAAAGACGAGCGATTTCTCTTCTAGTTGAATCAAAAGAAGAAATACGGATGTCGTTGGTTTCATCTAGTTCAATTTCGACACCAGTATATTTTTCAAAAGCACGAATATTGCGACCTTCACGACCAATGATTTTTCCTTTAACGGTTTCATCTGGTAGAGAAATAGTGGAAACTGTGTATTCAGCAACATAATCTGTTAAACCATGACGAATATTATCAATAATAACTTCTTTAGTTATTTCGTCTTCTTTTTGCTTAATTTCATCTCGAGCTTCCTCTATTTTTTTAGAAACCCAAGTGGACATTCTTTTTTCAGTACTGCTAATGACTAATTGTTTAGCTTTCTCAACATCAAGACCAGAAATAGTCTCTAGTTTTTCCATTTGCTTTCGATAAACATCATCAATACTGGCTAATTTGGTTTTAATTTCGGCAGTTTGAGTGTCAAGAGACCTTTCTTTTTGAATTAAGTATCTTTCTTTTTCATCGAGGGAAGATAGTCTTTGGAAAACTTCAGCTTCTTTAGCTTTTGCTTCAGCTTCAATTCTTTTGGCATTTTGAAGAGCAGCTTGAGCTGCACTATTATCGGCTTCTGCAACAACTGGTTTAGTTGGAGTTTTAGATTTTCCAGGTGAAAAAACAACTCGGTTATGATCTTTTTGATCGACTTCTTCTTTTTTAACTTCCTTTTTGGAAATAACTACTTTTGGAGAAACTTTTGAATCTCCGGCTTTTGGGGTTGAAAATAAACCCTTAACTCTTGATAAAAATACATCTAACATAAAACCTCCAGGACTTTTTACAGCAAAACACACCAACAAAAATTGGCTTAAGTTAACAATGAGTCGGAATTTTGACTAATCTGAATAACATAATTGAGTGCTTGATATAAAAAGTTAAAATTATAATTTATATTGAAAAACTAATTGGTCTATTTTATCTAAAATTGATTAAATCGTCAATTGCGGTGTTTATATCTGAAAGATTAAAACCACGACGGAAAAGAGAAGCTTTTAATTTATTTTTTTCGTTAAAATCGATTAATTTTGTTTTATCTATATTTTTTTTAGACAAAATATTTTTGATTTTATCAAGATCGTTTTCTTGATTAAGCTTTATATCTAATAAAAGATTTTGATCGATACCAAATTGGTGAAGCATGTAAATCAATTGTTGATGAGATTTTTTGCTATTTTTTTTGACAAAATATTTAATAAAATCTTGATCGTTTAAAAGTTTTCTTTCCTTTAAAAAATCAATTATTTGTTGATTGATTTCATCTAAATTTAGATTATTAATGTTTAATTTATATTTTAAAATTGTTTTTTTAAAAAATAATTTAAGTTTTTGACCAATTATTTTTTCCGTTTTAGGAGAAATGGCAATCTGACGAAGGGCATATTCGCGACCAACAAAAACCAAAGAAGTTTGAATTATTTTTTGAAATAGTCCTTCATCTATTTCTTGATTTTTTATTAGACCTAACTTAACGACATCATCGATAAAGAAGGGCAAATAAGAAGAGTCGGAAAAGGCTATCCAAACTCTGTTTAGGATTTTGCTAGATTTAATGCTAGAGATTTGCATTATTCTTCAACTGGAGCGTCTTCTGGAGGAGTAAATTTGGCTGGCTCAACAGTACTCTCTTTAACTTTTTTCCAGATTTGATCTTTAAGGTCTTTGACAATCTTTGGGTTTTCTCTAAGATATTTTTTGGTACTTTCACGTCCTTGAATGTTTTGACCGTCAATTTTAAAGAAGGCACCAGCTTTGACTATTAGACCGTGTTGAACGGCCAAATCGACTAGACTTCCGTAAACAGAAATGCCTTCTGTGTTGAGAATTTCAAATTCAGCTTCTCTAAAAGGTGGAGCAACTTTGTTTTTGATAATTCTGGCTCGGTGTTGAGAACCAACAGACTCACCGGTTGGAGTTTTAATATTGGCAATTTTTCGTAAATCAATACGGATTGAAGCATAAAATTTGAGAGCTAAACCACCAGGAGTAGTTTCTGGATTACCAAACATAATGCCGATCTTTTGGCGAATTTGGTTAGTAAAAATAACTATGGTTTTGGATTTGGAAATAGCACCAGTAAGTTTACGAAGAGCCTGAGACATAAGACGAGCTTGAACACCCATCATAGAATCACCCATATCTCCTTCAATTTCAGCTTTTGGAACAAGAGCAGCCACGGAATCAAGTACGACAACATCAACAGCATTAGAACGAACAAGAGTTTCAACTATTTCAAGAGCTTGTTCTCCGTTGTCTGGTTGAGAAATTAGAAGATTTTCAAGATTTACACCAACGGTAACAGCCCGAGTTGGATCAAGGGCGTGTTCGACATCAATAAAAGCAGCAGTACCACCCATTTTTTGAGCTTCAGCAATTAAATGGAGGCAGACAGTAGTTTTACCAGATGCTTCTGGACCAAAAATTTCAGTTATACGACCACGAGGTAGACCGCCAACACCAAGAGCAATATCGATAGGAAGACAACCAGTTGGAATAATGTCGATGGACATTCCAGCTTGTTTTTCTCCCATCTTCATAATAGCACCATCACCAAAAGCTTTAGTAATCTGTTCCATGGCAACACGTAGCGCTTCAGTTTTTTGACTTTGATTACCACCAACAGGAGAACCTTTTTGAATATCTTTTTTCTTTTTCATTTTGTTTTTTATTTAAAATTAACTTTTACAGATATAGTGATACCAAAAAGAAATGTATCAAGTCAAGTGGTAAAACCGAAGAAAACCCAAAATTAAAAAAAGGGGTATAATTGGATATATGCCAGTTAAAAAAGTAGGAGAAAAATACTATTGTAAAATCTGTGGAAATGAAGTAACCGTAACTAAAGTGGGAGGTGGAACTTTAGTCTGTTGTGGGCAAGATATGATTAAGAAATAATTGGTCGGGAATACAGGATTCGAACCTGCAACCTCATGCACCCCATGCATGCGCGCTAGCCAATTGCGCCAATCCCCGTCAATTGGCTTAATTTTATCAAAATTCTAGTTAAAATCAGTAATAACTTTTTCCAACATCTGCTTAAAACTAAAAAATTGTCGATCGGCAGCGAATTTTTTTTCAACAGTCTTTAAGCCAGCTTTGATAAAACCCTCTCTAATAGTTCTATCGGTTAGTAATCTTTCTATTTTTTGAGCCAAAATACTAGAATCATTGACTGGAATTAAATAACCATTATAAGAATCACTAATTATTTCTGGGATACCACCAACTTTTGTCCCAATTACAGGCAAAGCACAACTCATAGCCTCGATAAATACTTGACCAAAGGTTTCATTTTCGGAGGGTAAAACAAAAACATCAGAACCCTGGTAAACACCTGGCATTTCGTGTAATGAAAAATTTTTTAAGATGGTATTTTCTTGAACATTATGAAGTTGAATGTAACCTTGAAGTAATTCGTAAGCAACCTTAAATTCACTGCTTAAACTTTCTGGAGGTTTACCAATAGCGATTAATAATTTTAAATTTGGATATCGAGGTGATAATTTGGAAAAAGATTCGATTAAGTTAATTAAGCCTTTTTCTTGGAGAATACTATTTCGTCCGCGAATAATTCTAGTGGCAGTTAAAATAATTTTATTGTCTTCTGATAAATTTAATTGTTTTTTTAGATTTAAAGCATTCTTTTCTTCAAACTTAAACTCTTGTCTATCAACTCCTAAATAGTGCGTTGATAAAAAATTTATATCGGTACCTTTTTGATAGCAATCCCCAGCGATACTTTTACTGACACAACTAATTTTGTCCCATTTTAATTGATTAATAAGTTCAGTTTGGAGTTCAGTATTAGCAAAAGAATGGAGTTGAAGAATTACAGGAATCTTTTGAGACATGGTCACCATGTTTAGCAACAAACTGTAAGCTGGTGGTAAATCAGTGTGAAAATTTTCGGCACAAATTATGTCGATATTTTTTTCTTTAATAATTTCAATTATTTTTTGGGAAAAAATTTGAGCTTTAACAAGTGCTTCTCTTTTAGCAAGAGAATAGTTTCTGGATAAGTAGAGACTATTATCAAATAATATATTTATATTGCCATTTTTCTCAACATAACTGGCTTTGTCGGTTGGTAACATCAAAAATAATTCCGATTGAGAGTTTATTTTATAAAAAGAAATAAGATTATCCAGATATCTTTCTATGCCACCGATACTTTCAAAAGGAGAGTTCCGGCTGATAAATAAAATATTCATAATTCATAAACAAGACAACCAAAAATAAATAAATGTGGAACTGAATACTATTCAGAACAACACATGTGGAAATCTGCTTACATTAATTATACCCTTTTTAAGGCTAAATAGATAGTTTAGCCTTGGATTGATGAAGCAAGAGCCATTTCTAGTTCTTTTTGTTTCTGTTCGACCCTGTAAAGTTGATTAGCTTCTTTGATAACAGCATAAGCTTCTTTTCGATTTAACCAACCCTCAACTTTAACATCTTTATTGTTCTCCAATCTTTTGTATTCAGTAAAAAAATGAACCAATTCTTTTAAAAAATGTTCAGAAACATCGGCTATTTTTTCAATATTACTATAATTAGGATTTTTTAAAGGAACAGCTAATATCTTTTCATCAATACCATTTTCATCAGACATAATCAAAACTCCAACAGGTCTAACTTCAAGAAGACAACCTGTAAAAACTGGAGAATCGGTAATAATCATAACATCAAGATGATCACCGTCTTTAGAGCGAGTTTCGGGAATAAAACCATAATCAACAGGATAATACATAGGAGAATGTAAAACTCTATCCAGTTTAATTATTTCCAATTTTTCGTCATATTCATATTTATTAGAGGTTTGCTTAACAATTTCAACAATAGCATTAACAATTTTTGGTGATTTATCACCAAGAGTTATATGGGAATTCATGGTAGGTAAAATTATAACATCTGTGGATTTTTAGTCAAATTATGTATGTATATCTGATGTGTATGTTAGATTAATAATTAAAAATTAATAATTAAGAATGATTTGGGATATAATTTAATATATGGCAATTAAATTTGGAGCAAATGAACTAGTAAGGGATCAACATTTTTTGGTTAATAGTAAAGAGGTTAAACAAACCAAAAATGGAGATGATTTTTATGTCTTAGAATTGAGTAACAAAGAAGGAAAAATTGAAGCTAAAATTTGGAATAATAATATTCCTCAGTGTAACTTTGATGTTGGTAAAATAATTGAAATAAATGGAAAAACTCAAGAATATAATGGGAAAATTAGTATTACTATGGATAGCTGTCAAATTGTAAGTACGGAAGAAGCGAGTGATTATTTCCCTTCAATTTCTACTCTGGTTTTTGATATTGAAACTTTAGGAAAGAAATTTGAAGAATTAGACGAAACTGAACAAGATTACCTTTTAAATAATTTAGAAAGAGCCGAAGAAGATAAAGAAAAAGCCAAAGGGAAAACAGCAGTTTATTCTATTTTTGGGATGGTTTGTGCAATTGGAGCCTATGATATTAATAATAAGACGGGAATTGTTTTGAGTTTGTCGACAAAAGACATTGTTCCAGAAAAAGAAAATTTTGTTTATAAAACATTTACAACCGAAAAAGAATTATTAGAGGAATTTTGGAAAATTACTCCAAAATATGAACAATTTGTGACTTATAATGGCGATAATTTTGATTTTCCTTATTTAATGATAAGATCTGGAGTTAATCGAGTTAAGATGCCATTTGAAATAAAAAAATGGGGTTCAGAAAAATCGATTGATTTGGCAAATAAAATTCGACAAAATGGTCGTAGCTTTCAATTGGAAATGCTTTGTAAAGCTTTTAATATTACCAATCCAAAAGCCAAAGGAGTTCACGGTGGAGAGGTTTCGGCTTTATATAACTCTGGTGAATTTAACAAGATTGCTGATTATGTGGCCAGAGATGCAATAGCAACAACTGAATTGTATTTAATTTGGAAAGAGTTTATGAGTGGACAGATTTAAAACCCCTTTGTCCTTCGGACATCTCCCCTTGATAAAAGGGAGATTATTAATAAATAAAAAAATATGGATATAGAAAATAATTACGAACAAGAGTTGGTCTTTCAAGTTAAAGTTGAAAATAAGGAAGATAAACAAAATTACAAACAAAAAAAAGTTGTTAAGATGGCATCAAAAAATTTTAGAAAATTGGTGATGTCGAGAATTGAAGGAAAAACTGGAGAATGCTAGAGAATAAAAAATAGAACTAAAGCTAATATAAAAGTGTAGATTCCAAAAATCCAAAACTTTTTGCCGATAAGGACTTTTTTAAGCAAAGTTAGAGCAAAAATTCCCACCAAAAAAGTAAGGACAAAGGCAAATAAATATTCTGGAGTTAAAATGTTTGATCCCGATAGATCTTTAAAGCTTAAAATAAGGGCTCCAATAGAAGCGGAAATAAAGAGACAGAAAGAAAAATTAAAAGCTTGAATTGGGGCTAATCCAAGTAATAAAGCAGAAAAAATAGTGACACCAGCCCGAGAAACCCCTGGTAAAATGGCAATGACTTGAAAAATGCCAATAATTAGAGCCTTTTTATAATTTAGTTTTTCATCTTTTTTATCAAAAAATTTAGTGGAAAAAACAAAAATTGAACCTAGAAGGAAGAAAAAAGGCAAAAGTTTAATATCGGCAAAAATTGAAGTTATTTGATCTTTTAGAAAAATTCCAACTAGGGCCACAGGAATGGAAGCAACAATAATAAATTTTAAATTTTTAAAAAAATATTTTATTTGTTTTCGAAAGAAAAAGAGAACTGATAAGAAAGTAGCAGTGTTGAGAAAAATGTCTAAAGTTAGAGAAGGTTCGAGATTTAAAAAATGTTGAGATAAATTGAGATGACCAGAAGAAGAAATTGGTAAAAATTCAGCAATTCCTTGAACTAGACTAAAAATGATTGTTTGAATAAAAGACATGGTTAATTATAATCAATTAAATCTAAATTTCTAATGTCTAATTTCTAAAAATATTGTTTGACATTATAGGATTATTTTGATAAAATCAGCCTTGTTGATCGATAAAATCGAAAGAACATTAAAATCACAACTAATTAACAAAATGCGTTGAAAAAGTTGTAAAGAACCAAACGGCTATGCCGTTAGTTATATAGGCTAGACTAAAATAAAAATAGGAGGTATTTTTTGTGACTGCTGAGGAAAAAAGAGAAATTGTTTTTGAGGAACTTAAAAGGGTTGTAAATGGACTAAAGAAAGAGGTTGAAAAAGAAGAAATTGTAATAGAAAAAACCCTTTTTTTTGATGAAGAACTTCTAAAATTAATCGAAGAAATGTATCTTCGCGGGGTGGTTCACGCTTACAATTCTATAGTAGTAAGCAATCATTTTCAAAATTCTAGACATCAAGAAAAAATCATCTGTTTACAAAGCTATTTAATGGTGATGGCTGCTGTTGTTGAAGAAGAAAAAAAATACTGATATTTTAGAAAGGAGAAGTTATGCCAGCTTTTTTAAAAAGAATTATTCTATTGAAAAGAATTTATTTCTTTGATGATAGCGAAAAACAGTTTGATAAAATTATCTGCTTGGCAGAAAAAACAGAGACTTCGCTTAAGAAAAGACTTGGTAGGAGAATATCTAGCCTAAAAGGAGACATCGAATGTCTTCGATTTGGTCAAAATGTTGGCTCTGAGGAAACTTTTAAGCAATCGATAAAAGAATCTATCTTATCGATTCAAAAACTTCTAAAGAGTTAATAAAAGACGGTCAGGATGACAGAACTTTTACCTTCGGGTAATTTTTCTTTTGTCTTTGACCGTTTTTTTTGCAAAAAAAATCCCCCACCGAAGTGAGGGATTTGGAAGACAAAACAAAGATTAACGCTTTGGAGATTGCTTTTGGCGACGAGATTTACCGCCGGTACCAACCATTCTTCTTTCCTTGACTCGAGAATCAACAGTCAATAAACCACTTGGTTTTAAGACTGGTTTAAAGTTTTCATCTATTTTAACTAAGGCACGAGCTAGGGCCAATTGAAGAGCTTCAACTTGACCGGCTTTACCACCACCAATTATCTTAGTTTGATAATAGTACTTACCAAAAGTTTCAGTAATTACAAAAGGTCTGTTGTAGGCAATTTGAGCTGTTTTCCCTGGAAAGTATTTATCCGCTGGTATTTTATTGACAGTAGATTCACCTTTTCCAAAAAATAATTTAACAGTAGCAATAGCAGCTTTTCTGCGACCGATTGCATAAGTGTAAGTATTTGAGATAATTTTTTTTACCATAGTATTTATTTTGTGAATTTTTCGGCGAATTTATGATCTGCGCCAACAAAAACTTTTAAGCGAGTCATTCTGATGTCTCTTAATTTGTTTTTGGCAACCATACCATGGACACCATGAGCAATAACTTGGCGAGGATCTTTTCTCATAAGTTCACCAAGAGTGAGCTCTTTTAAATGACCAGACCAAGCAGTGTGACGATAATAAATTTTTTGTTTTAATTTACGACCAGTGGTTATGATGTCGGCAGCGTTGATAGCAACTACATAATCACCATCATCTCGATGATAAGAAAAATCAACTTTTCCTTTACCCATTAAAAGTTGAGCAATTTCTGTGCAGGCTCGACCTAAAGTTTTACCCTTAAGATCGATTAAATGCCATTTTCTTTCAACACTATTACCTTTTAAAACTGTAGTTTTCATTATTTTGACTCCTTTTTGGCTTCTTTAATTTTCTTAACTGTTTTTTCTTTTTCAACAACGACTTTTTTAGAAGCTTTTTTAGAAGCTTTTTTAGCTTCTTTTTTATCTTTTTTAACAACTTCAACCTTTGGAGCTTTGAAATCGATGGTTTTAATAAAGCTTAATTTGACAATTAAAGCATCGTCACCATAACGACGTTTGATTTTTTGAATAGTAGTAAAATTTGAATTTTGTTCACCAAAAACTGATTTAAAAGTAGAAACAACACGATTAACCCAAGTTTGATCTTGGAGAATTTTAAATAATTCCCTTTTAGCAGTTAATTCTTCTTTGGTAATGATAATATTCCCGAGATGTTCAACCATAGGAATAACGGCTTTTACTTTAGCTTCAGTGGTCTGAATTGAACCATGAGTAAACATGGATCTGGTTAAAGACTTTAACAAAGATCTTCTTTCGTCGAAATTACGTCCTAATTTTTTACCGAACATTCGATGTCTCATAATTTATTTCCAAGTGAAGCCTCTCTCTTTAAGCCAGGCATCGATAACTTTTAATGATTTTTCACCAACATTTTTAGCTTTACTAACATCTAAACGACCAGCTTTAATTAAAGCATCAATGGTTGGATAATCAGCTTTTTTAAGAGCATTAGTAACTCTTAAAGGAAGTTCTATTTCTTCAACAGAAATATCGCTACCATGTGGATTTGGAGAAGCCAATAAAGTAATTACTTCTTCTTCAAATTCTTTTGGATCAGCAATTTGTCCGAAAGAACTAATTAAATCTTTAGCAGCTAATTTAAGAGCGTAAAGAGGGTCAACTGAACCATCAGTCCAGATTTCCATGGTTAATTTATCGTAGTTTGATTTTTTACCTAAACGAGTTGGTTCAACAGTATAATTAGTCTTAATAACTGGAGTGAAAGTGGCATCGAGAATAATTTCACCAACAACGTCAGTCTTTTGTTCTTTGGCAAGAGTGTAACCAACTCCCCTTTCAACAGTCAAGGAAATATCTATAGATGATTTATTATCGGCAAGAGTAGCAATAACTTGTTCTGGGTTGGAAACTTTACATAAATCAGTATCAGAGATGTCTCCAGCAGTAACAACTCCTGGACCTTTTTTGCTAAGAGTTAAAACAATTGGTTCGTTTTGATTGTAGTCAAATTTAATTTTTTTAAGATTTAAAGAAACTTCAACCAAGTCTTCTTTAACACCAGGAAGCGTGGTAAAAAGATGATTGGCACCATCAATTCTAATTCTGGTTATAGCAGCACCAGGAATAGTAATTAATAAAACTCGGCGCAAACTGTTACCAAGAGTGTGACCAAAGCCACCAACTAATGGACTAAGTTCGAACTTACCGTATCTTTCCTCTGTTTTTACGGTTTTTACGTTGAATTTATTTGTTTCGATCATAAGAGCTCCTTTTTTTTATTATCTTGAATAATATTCAATTATTAAATTGACGTCAATGTCTTGACCAATTTCTTCCCTAATTGGGTCGGAAATTAGCTTGACAGTAAGGTTTTTTTTGTTTAAATCTAACCAT
>Ga0172381_10006939_pt1 | contig 11282 bp, 9 predicted proteins | sample Leawel6488metaG_FD_119754 | JGI IMG/M metagenome (GOLD analysis project Ga0172381, IMG submission 119754) | Leachate microbial communities from a municipal landfill in Southern Ontario, Canada - Leachate well 64-88 metaG | ecosystem: Engineered > Solid waste > Landfill > Unclassified | place... | reverse complement strand
CGCAATACTAAACCTTCCATACTTGTGCAACGACTTAAAGCAACATAGCTTTGACCATGAGCAAAACTACCACGGCCAAGATCAATAATCACTTTTTCGAATGTTTTCCCCTGGCTTTTATGAATGGTAATAGCCCAAGCAAGTTTGAGTGGTATCTGTGTGAATGATCCAATTTGTTTTCGTGTAAACACCCCAGACTCGAATACATACTTAGATATTTCCCATGTGTAGGGTTCTACTTCTACAATTTTTCCGTCACTTTTTTCGACCAAGACAATCCGCTTTATAATATCAAGCTCCTCGTCGTATTCCTCCTTAATGCCTACTATTTTTCCAATTGTACCATTCACCCATTTTCGTTCTGGATCATTGTAAATAAACATAACCTGCGCACCCACTTTTAATGTGATCTCTTCATCATTTGGGTATAAACTCTTTGTTATTTCCCCACTGCTACTTGAGGTAAATATATGTTCTGTATCTGCTAGATTGGCTAGCTTAACAGTATTAATTCTTGCGGCATCAGCATTCGTAGTCACTAAATGAATGTAGTTATCTGAATCTTGTGGAACAAAATGTGGATCACAGCAAGAATTCAACACCTCCAAGTCGCAATTGGCTAGGGTGTTGTTTCGAACTGAGTTTAGCAAGTTTATAAAATCAGTATTAGTCTGACGGTATACATGATTAAGTTCTACAGTTCGCATCTCAAAGAAATTAAACACATTTGCATTAAAAAAATATGGAGCCTTATATTGTGAATAAAACTGCTCTCTATCATTTTGAGTCATAACAGGAGGCAATTGATACAAATCGCCAAAAAAGATCATCTGTACACCACCAAAGGGAGCGCTATTCCCCCTTACTCTTCGTAAAAAAACATCTACCGCATCAAGCAAATCTGCACGCACCATAGAAATCTCATCTATCATTATAGTATGAATACTTTTGTATTTTTTTGCTTTTTTCTCATTGATACGAGACTCTTTGGCTTCGTCCAATTCAAAACCAGGCTTCAGACCAAAAAAAGAATGTATCGTTTCGCCACCAATATTTATGGCAGCTACACCAGTAGGAGCAAGTACAATCGTCTTAGAATTTGCATTATTTCGCACATATTCCAAAAGAGTAGATTTCCCAGTTCCAGCCTTGCCAGTCACAAAAACATTCGCAGAACTATTTTGTATTAAATCTATTGCCTGTTTCGCCTCATCTGAGAATTGGATTTCTTTCATAGGAAATTCAGTATAGATAAAAAAATAAGATTATAAAAGCAAGAAAACTTTCTTAAAGTTTTATTATAATTTGGCTGGGGTGGAGGGATTTACCGCCTTCGGCGGTATAAACTTCTCATCCGCTCTCAACCTGCCAAATTGAAAATCATCTTTACCTTCGACAATGCTGATTTTCAATGGCTGGCTAGGAAGGTCTAGTACCCTTTTAGCCGAAACTGGACTTAGTATACCTTTCGGCGTGAAATGAGACAAATGAGACAGCATAAAAAAGGAATGTCTCGAAAATGAAGCCGTCACTGATTCTAGGCAAAATCTTTGACAAAAACCTCGTTTATTCTTTAGCCGCAGGGGTGAGGCTCTCAAGCTCTCACTGACTCTTCAAGGATGTTAAAATGCTCTGGGAACACTGCCTTTATCATCTCAAGTAAGTATTGAACATTTTTTTGTGTCTCTGGCACAAGTGCTGGATCAAATCCTCTCCCTGTTATATGAGATTGATCGTTAACAAATTTGTAAATTGCAGTCTTTTTATCCTCATCGAAAGCTAACGTTTCTAATTTCTGATAGGCCCTCAAATTGTTTGGAACACGAAACATCAAAAAGGTGTCCAAAACCTTTCTGGCTATGTTGGGGATGTGATAAACGGAGGCTATAGTTCCATCATCCTTAAACTCATAAAGTATTTTGAATAAATAATGGTATTCGCTTTCATTATCTTTCAACACCTTATCTATTTCAGCAATATAAGCTTCTCTATTACCTGCAGGGAATTTGTTTTTTATCATTAAATATGTTTTTCGTCCTACAGTATTCTTAACACTTTTCAACCAGTTAAGAAGCAATCTCAAAAAATCAAAATTATGAGTAAAAACAAATATTTGATGAGCCTCTTTTACAGAATTTTTTAAAAAAGCAAATGCTTGGAAAAGAGAATTGGAATCAAGGCTTGAAATAGGATCATCAATAACAATAATTCCTTCCTTTATATCGAAGTCTTTATCCTGTAACTGAATTGTAAAATGAACAAAGGCAATAGCCGTTTTCTCACCTTCACTTAAATTATGAGCAATTGCACCATTTCTCTTTATTGTGTACCCTCCTCCCTTAACAACCTCAAATTCGATCTCATCACAACCAAGAAATATTTTCAATCTGTCGTTAATTTTTTCACAACCTTTATGTGAAGAAGAAATGATAGCACGGTTTTTTCGTATCCTTTCTTGCAAAGCCTCAATCCCAAGATCTTCGGGATTTTTTGAATCACCATGTATGAGAATTCCCATTTTATTTGTACTCTCCTCAACAGCAACTTCTAATGCGTGGACGTCATCATATATCTCACTCAAATAATGGTTTTCTAACTTATTTTGAGCATCATCTTTTTCTTTTTTAAAGTTATTTGTTTTTTCGTTGTGTTTCTTAATGTGGGCGCTAACATTTCCTAATTTTTGAATAAAAATTGAGTGATTCAAATCAATATCTACAGATACTGATTCCGTGGTTTTAGATTTTTTATCTTTTAAGGAGTTCGCATACTCTGTAATTTTTTCTAATAACACTTTCTTTTGTTCTTCCAGCTCAGAAACCGAAATCTGATAGTCGCTTTGTAAATCCTTATATAAATTTGCTCCATCAACAGGCTTTATTGCCTCAATCAGTAAATAGACCTCTCGTAAATTTTTAAGTAAGTTTTCAATATCATTTTTCAATTTTTGATCCGCCTCATTAAAAAAATTAGCTAAATCCTTAAGACGTTGTTCGGGTAGAGACTGTCTGCAAAATTCACACTCTTTTGATTTATGTTTACCATGCAAGGATAATCCAACCTCAACCCACCCTGAAATATCACTATTTTCTCTCAGCCTTTCAATAACAACAGATTCAACTGTTTTCGAAAAAAGCAATGCTCCAGAAGTTTGAATATCAGTAAGAAATTCCAAAAAATCTTGCTTTCCACCTTCTCCCTCAATTTCAGGAATTTCTAGCTCTTCGAGGATAGTCTTCTGTTCCTGCTGTATGTTTATTAAACATTTCTTTTTTTCATCCTGATCTAATAACACTTTTTCTTTAATCTTTCTAAACGAGGCTTCTGCGTCAGGTTTTCGGTAAGTTCGAGCTATGACTCCACTTGTATTTTCTCCAATGATTTTAGCAACATCGGTAAATTTTTGCCCTCGCTCCTTTTCCTTACTTTCCTTTAAAGAAGTCAACTCCTTCAGTTTTTTTATTTTTCCAACGTCATTAGCATCTGATGGATTTCCGTTCAATAATTTTTCGTCATCCTCTATCAGTTTAACGATAGCTTTGTTTTCTTCTCCAAGAATAAAAACTGGTTTTGCGGTACAGCCCGAAAGTTCTATATTATCCAAAATATAGTTTTGATTAAAAACCCTTACCTTTCTTTCAAAAGGCTCATTCTCCTTAAAAACACTCCCGTCCTCTGTCGAAACTTCGTACTCTAAACCTTCATTATTCTTAAGATGTCCCGTTTCTAATGCAGAAAACAAATTGGACAAAGTCGTTTTACCAGCCCTATTCCAACCATATACAAGATTATAGCGCTCAAAATCAGGCAAAGAATTATCCCATTGATAATTTGAGAAAATTCCCAAATTCTTTATTTTTTTTATCTTTTTAATCATAACTGCACCATTTTATTCCCTCACATCAACGCTTTGCAAATTCAAACCATCAAAACAATATGCTTCAAGGCCATGTAAACATTCTCTTCAAACCATTCTGGAGTTTCTTTCGCATATGGATTACATCCAATACATCCTCAATGAAGGCACAAACTTCGAGAGAAGCCAATTCCTGAAATGCATCAATGGGCAACTATATTTAAAAGAAGGAAGCGTGTGTTTGGGTGATAAAAAAACAAATAGTGACTATAATAATTAGACTAAAGACAAACTATCAAGTCTTATATTCATAGCTTCATCACTAACTTCATATTTCTTAGCCAAAGCATTCGCAATAAATTCCTTACCAAGACTTTTAAAATTTTTATCCAAAGTATCAAAATCTTTTTTCACCCAATCTTCTGGCATCAAAAGTTCGGCAGCAAAAGCATTAGCCTCTGACTCTTCTGGATCATAACCACCATTTTTCTTAGCTCTGTATTTTATATTAAAATTTTTCTCGGGATCAATAAAAATTCCTTTAGAATGAAGCTCGTTATGCCCAAGTTCATGCGCAAGAGTAAAACGTTTTCGATTCTCATGATGAGAAGCATTCAATCCGATAAGAGTCTTCCCATTTCCTCTCAAAATCAACCCAGACATTCCATCATCTTCATGCGGAGCCTCAGCAACAATAATACCTACAGATCTAATTACCGCCCTTATATCAACCGGTGGCTTCGTAATTTTTAGCTTATCTAGAAACTGTTTTGCCGACAATGTTGCTTTTTGATAATTCATATTTTAGCGTTGTGAAGTAATTCCTGCCCCCACTCACGAGTTTTTGCGTCTTCAATTTCCGCCAATTGCTTCTTGAAATGTTTATATTCTTCCGGTATTGGTGGCAACAAATCCCCTGGAGAGCATCCAAGCACAAGTGCAACATGCCATAACTTTTCAGCAGTCAACGATTGTTTACCTTTCTCGATATTTGAAACTGATGCCTGTGAAAACTCAAGTTTCTGCGCGAAACCTTTTCTCGTCATTCCAATCTCAGACCTACGTTTAAATATCTTCGAGCCAATACTATCACAGATTTCTTTCAGTTGCTTTGATTTCTTTTTAGGCATGCTTTCAAATATTTAATAGGACTGTAGTAATTTTAGTATTACTTAAAATATTTTGCAACAGTATTTAGTAGCAATTGACAGCCTGTTCCCCAGAGCGGATAATTACAGTGTTAAATGATGATATTTTCGAAACGTCGGTAACGAAAGCATACATCAACTAACAGAAGCGGGGCGACCAAAACAGAAAATTTACTGTTTAGGCCACCCACAATTAACACTCTAATTTACACAATTATGCCACAAAATCAATCGCCTCTGCATAATAGGCTCGTCGAAAACCTTATTTACGAACTCGGTCAAAGGAGAAATCACAGAATTTTGGCCGCTTCGCATCAATCGTACGACGAACCTTCTAAATGCGGTAGGCACGAACCTGATGTAATTTCTGTTGATGCTACAGGACTCCATTGCATCGCAGAAGCAAAAATTGGTGAAGACTTGTACACCGAACATACACATGAACAGTTCGTTGATTTTTCGAACAGGGTCATGAAAGCCGATTCTCGTCCAGTACCTTTTGTTGTTTTAGTCCCTAAGCCTTACGAAAATAAGCTTCGAGAGGTACTGAACTCACTAGGCTTGCTTAACAAACCGAATGTTTTCATTTGGACTAGTTAAAAATTAGAAGGCTTGTGCTATGTCGCCGACGGACATAGTACAAGCTAGGTCTTAACGATCGCCACTTGTCCCCTAGCACACGGGTCTAGTACTTTCCACAAGCCCAAAAGAGCCTTTCCAAGGATGAAAGGACGAGTTTATACATAACACCTTCGCCTCAGGGCGACGGATCATAATGCTCGGAATTGAATCATTTGGCTGGGGTGGAGGGATTCGAACCCCCGAATAGTGCCTCCAGAGGGCACTGCCTTACCACTTGGCGACACCCCAATAAGTAGTGTGCTTCAAAAGCCCAAAAAGAATAACCATTTCCGCCCAAAACATCAACAAAAAATCGCACAGTTCCTCGAAATTCAAGCAACTTGCCCCAACTTCCGAAAATTGCTAAAGTTCACGAAGCGCATTTAAAATGCTTACCAACCAATTTATGTTCAGCAAATTAATCGACTTAATTCTTCACGCAGATAAATTCATCGGCCCACTTCTTGAAGGGAATCATCTTTTTGTATACCTATTTTTATTCATCATAATTTTCGTAGAAACCGGACTCGTAATCATGCCTTTTCTCCCTGGCGACTCTCTCCTTTTTATCGCAGGCACATTTGCCGCAGGTGGCTTTTTAGACATCTATTTACTACTCGCAATCCTTTGCGTTGCCGCAGTTGTCGGAGATACCGTCAACTACTATTTAGGGAAAGTTTTTGGAGAAAAACTCTTTTCCAAATTCATCAATCCTAAACACATGGCAAAAACTCGCGAGTTCTACGAAAAATACGGCAAAAAAACAATCGTCATCGCACGTTTTATCCCTATCGTTAGAACATTCGCCCCCTTTGTAGCCGGCATCGGTAAAATGAATTACCTCACCTTTTTAAATTACAACATCATTGGAGGAGTTTCTTGGGTTCTCGTTTTTTTAATGGGCGGATTTATTTTCGGCAATATTCCATTCGTAAAAGAAAACCTCTCTCTTATCGTCCTCGGAATTATCTTTGCTTCAATGATTCCGGTAGCAATAGAGTACTTGAGAACTAGATCCAGAAAAGCTTAAATCTCCAACTAAATCGCTTTAAAACTTTCCACAATATCCTTAGTTTCTTCGTAAGCAGGCTTGTATTCAGCACACAATTTCTCTTCTTCATCACTTTCAATATTGTTGCAACCATAAGGATACATATACAACAATTCAGCCTCATAATAAAATTCATATTTATCATTTTTCCCCAGAAATTCTTTATATAAAACCGAATCCAATTTCTTTCTTGCCGCAACATCCTTCATCGGCACAACTCCAATTGCTACAGACCTAAGATAAAGAGGAACAGACCCTATTTGAATCACTTCACTGTTATTTCCTATCAAATTAAAAGCCTCAACCACCTTTTCACTAGGAAGTGCCCCCCTACTTTCTTCTCCAACAGGTCTCCACGTATCAGGTAATTCTAACGAAAAGCCATATTTTTCATTTTCATACGACTTTTCAGAACCTAAATCACTGGGTTCATTCACAGGAACCACCGCCTCTTTTTGCACCCCAAAAAAGAAAAAAGAAGGGACTAAGAACAAAACAATTAGAAATGAATTCATAGTAAATAAGTTAAAAAATATAAATTAATACACTTCCGCCAAAAAGCATTTTTCACAATAAACGACCTCCGGTCTTTTTGGATCATAAGTCGTTACAATTTCTTCTCCACATTTTCCACATTGTCTTTTCCAAAATTTATTTGGATTTCTAATTCGATACCTCTGTTCAATTCTTACATCTGGATGCCTATTTGGCAAGGGAATCCCCTGCTTTTTATAAAACTCCAATTCCTGTTTTATCAACCTAAAAGGCCTTCCCGTCACTTCGCAAACCACACAATTTTCGCCACTAATTTCCGTATCCTGTTGATAATCAGACCATTTATATCCAAGCCTCAAGGCATCTTCTTTTAACATTGGATTCATATCATAAGCAAAAGTTTCATTGTAACCAAAAGCAGACATACTCAATGGAAAATATTTTCCCCATTCGCCTGTTTTTATCATATGTTCAACAATTTTTGGCACAAGCACCTCGTACTCCTCTTTCGAATATTGTTTATTAAAAATACAATATTGCTTACGAACTAAGCCCGTACAGCCAAACAAATTCTGCGAATTATAACAAAACATTGAATACGAAACCTCCGAACAATTCCTAATAAAATGGGAGAATAAAACTCTCTGCGAATTTAACATCCCATCAGAATAACAATTCAATTCTCCATCACAATTACTACAATCGATCATATCTTTACATTTCCTTCCAACCGCAAAACCATACCTAGTGTTTTCGGCTCCAGCCAAAGTAATAAAACATTCATGACAATTTTTCGCCCCATCCAGAAACTCTCCCGTACTATTTTCTGACAACCTCTGCGTCGCAAAAAGACATGGCAATGTTAATTTAAATTTTTCATATTCTTTTTTGAATTTTTCTATTCCTTCATTCGTATCTAATTGATATTTTTTCAAAATTTCAAAATAATCAACCTCGGAATACAGCTTATTGAAGACACAAAACTGTTTATGCCGCAAATTTTTGCACCCCAAACAATTTTTGCACGAAATACAATTTTCCAAAAAATAACTATCAGTACATTGATTGCATTTATTCAAGTACGAAGAATTAAAACATTGCTCCGAACTCACACATTCATATAATTTTTCCGAAGCAATTATGTGAAAACAATCGACACAATCCTTACTAATAAATACATCTGTCGAATAACAAATATCTTCAGCCCTAAAACCCAAAGTAAGATAACAATTCTTATTTTCAGAACCAAAATTAGTATATTCACAGTTCTCCGAAGTCCCATCCTGAATCAAATTCATTTTTGGCACATCCACAAAAAGCTCTGCAAATTGTTCAAAAAATCCGCGTTCAAAATCAAAATCCCTACCGTAATCTAAAGCATTCCAACAATCACCCCACCATTCGTCATAAGAAAATACTTTATAAAGACTATTCGGCTCATATACCGAGATCAAAGGCTTCCCTGACATAGAAGACTTTGTCCTGTAATAAGTATGCTCATTCCTAAAAGCTCCTTTTTCAACAAACCTACAATAAGGACAAAGCTCCGACACCGGAATCAAATATTTTTTCCCACCAAAAACCGGCGAAACTTTCTCGTAAAGAGCTAGATCTTCGTCAAAACATTCATATCCTTCTCCGCATCTAGTACACGTTTTTTGCATTTAGAAACCGGTCAAGTAATCTCAATTCAGATAAGAAAAAATCTCCCTCGCTTTTTCTCGATCCGTTATGCTAATTCTGCAATGTTTTTATACAAATCCGTCATTCCAAGATCCTTTGCTACAGCTTCATAAGTGATATGCCCCTTATAAGCATTAAACCCATTGGCAAATCCTTTATCACCAGCTAAAGATTCTTTAAGCATTGTTTCAGCTCCTTTTGCAGCCAATTCTTTCAAATAAGGAAGCGTAGCAGTTGTTAAAGCGATGGTAGACTGACGAGAAACTTGTCCCGGCATATTTGGAATACAGCAATAAATTTTTCCATAAAGTTCAAAGACTGGTTCACTATGACTTGTAGCATGAGATCCCCAAATACAACCACCTTGATCAATCGCCACATCAATAATTACAGAACCATCTTTCATCATCTTGATTTGTTCTTCAGAAACTACAGTTGGAGCCTTTGTCCCCGCAACAAGCACGCCTCCAACTAATAAATTACAATCTCTCAAGGACTGCTCAAAAACTTCTTTCTCAGGAACAAGTGCTTCAAAATTTTCTCCAAGTTGTGGACCAAGATATTCCTTCATTTCTCTATTCAAAGTTTCACAAACAGCTGGATTGATATCAAAAAGTTTTACTCTTGAGCCCATTCCAGCAGCCGTTTTTGCCGCAGTAGCACCCACAAATCCTCCCCCTATCACTACCACTCTCGCACTTGGAACTCCTGAAATTTTTCCAAGCGTAATCCCACGACCACCATGTTTCTTTTGCAAAAATTCCGCCCCATATTGAACTGATAAAATTCCTGCAACTTCACTCATCGGAGCAAGCAAAGGTAATTTTCCACTAACATCTCTTACTGTCTCATAAGCAATTGCCGTAATATTATTATTTATCAAAACTTTCGTCAGTCTTTTATCCACTCCTGACAAATGTAAGTATGTAAAAAGAGTTTTTCCCGCAAATTGCTCAAGCAAATTATACTCTTCTGGAAGCGGTTCTTTTACTTTAACTAAAACATCAACCGCCTTTACAATGTCTTCCGGATTTCTCATCATTTCGGCCCCACATTCCTTATACTCACTGTCAGAAAACCCACTTCCAAGACCGGCCGTTTCTTGAACAATCACTCTAATTCCCGCAGAAGTTAACTCCTTTACTCCATAGGGAGTAAGCCCAACACGATTTTCGTTGTTTTTGATCTCCTTGAGAGTTCCGATTACCATATTATTTGGGTTAATAATTATGCGCTTAATTCAGCGCGAATAATCTGCTCTACATGATCCATACATTCCTTAATCTGCCCCCATCGATTCTCGACTTGATAATCACATTGCGCAGCCTTTGCCATTTCTTTGATCGCACTATCCATGCGTCTAGCAAGTTCTTCATCAGACATTTCTCCGCGACGCAAAATCCTTTGTTTCAAATCCTCTAAATCAGAAACTTTCATAAAAATTGAGACCAAATGTTTTTCCGGAATAATTTTTTTGATTGAATTAAAACCTTGAATGTCCACTTCTCTCACCACAGTTTTTCCCTCTTTCAAAGGCTCCACAATATCTTTTTTCGGAGTACCGTAATATTCATTTGAATGCACAATCGCATATTCTAAAAAATCCTTTTCAGAAATCATCTTTTCGAACTCTTCACGCGCAACAAAATGATAAACATCATCAGGAATCTCTCCTTCACGAATCTTTCTAGTCGTACAAGAAATCGGATAAACAAAATCTGCAAAAACTTTTTTGAGCTCAGCAATTACAGTTCCCTTTCCTGAACCGGACGGACCAACGATCAAAAAAAGCTTACCTTTTAACTCTCCAGATTCCTCTGGTTTATTCAGATCGACATTAGTCATAGGCAAATTATACAAACTTTGGCCAAATTTACTAAAAAAATGACCTATTGATGTTGAAAAAAGTTCGAAAAAATGCTACAATATAGGAATTTAAAAGGATCTGTGATCTTTAAAAAGTAGCCCTACCTTCTTAATCTCGCTTAACAACGAAAGGTGGGGAATGCTGAAGGAGAAGTTTTGTAATTTTATTATCTTAACTCCTCCTTCGCCACTCCCTACTTTTCGATGGCGCCAAACTACGCCACCGTTAAGCACAAAAAACAAAAACAAACTGAACAAAAATACAAATTCTTTTGTCACTTAAAAAATCAAGGGACAACAGAACCCAAAAACAAAAATACAAAAGAACGGCCGGTGATCTCCGTTCTAAAATAAATCACCAAAGAACGGTAGGGATACCGTTTCGCCACAAGCGAAACAACCCGCTCGAGAACTAGTTGGGTTCTCCTGCACAAAACCCGCTCTTTAGGGACAATGCTCCTTAAATAGCGTATACGGGGCACTAACCTTGTTGTCCAAGAAATAATCCTCTCTTAAAAGGACCACTTCTTGGCCCCAAACGGGTTAGTGCCCTTTTTTAAAT
>Ga0172381_10006936_pt1 | contig 11284 bp, 25 predicted proteins | sample Leawel6488metaG_FD_119754 | JGI IMG/M metagenome (GOLD analysis project Ga0172381, IMG submission 119754) | Leachate microbial communities from a municipal landfill in Southern Ontario, Canada - Leachate well 64-88 metaG | ecosystem: Engineered > Solid waste > Landfill > Unclassified | place... | reverse complement strand
GAAGCATCTTTTAACACTGACCCGCAATTAGCACAAGTTATGTTTCGTATTTTGTGCAGGCATGTTTTTCTCTTTTCAATCAAATCATTAGATTTCTTTTTCCAGTACCAAAAATAACTATCATCAAAATTTTCATTATTAGAACCAGGAAAAAATCTATCTATAAAAGGTTTATCAGATTCCGTAATAATATCTTTTGAACTATCTTCTAAAAAAGTTATTTGCTTCTCGTATATTTTGTATAAAAGACTTTTTTTTGTTTTTAGTTTCCTTAAAATATATAAAACAGTTGTAAAATCTAATAATGTATTACGGCTTATTTTTCCGAGCGTGTACCCTCTATTATATAGTTCTAAAATCTTAGTTTTCTTTTTTTCAAATAACTTCAATCTTTCTTTTTCGAGCTGTTGTTTATTTTTAGATATCATTCATTTTTAAGTTTAATTGCTTCTTTAATTTTTTCAAATACTTCGACGTTTTCTTCAAGGTATTTTTTGGCCGCATTTAAAGACCCGCCTAATTTTAAGTCGCCAAAAAATATGGTATTTCCTTCTTTTTTAAGAACTTCCTTTTCAATACCGAAAGCGATCATATCACTTTCCTTACAAATTCCACTCCCAAAAATTATGTCTAGCTCACATGTTTTAAATGGCGAAGCAAGTTTATTTTTTGTTATTTTAATTTTAGTTCTGTTACCAACAATATCTTCTCCTTTTGTTAATTTTGCAGATCTTCTCATTTCCACTCGGATAGAAGAAAAAAACTTTAATGCTTGCCCACCTGGTGTTGTTGTTGTCTCTCCTCCATAAAAAACGTTAATATTGTCACGTATTTGATTAATGAAAATAATCGCCGCCGTTGATTTTAATGATGTTATTTTTCTCATTGCTTGACCCATCAAACGCGCTAAATTGCCGATGTGTGCTGCTCCCATGTCAGAATCTATTTCTGCTTGAACCGTCATGGCGGCCACTGAATCTACAATAATCAATCCGACATCTCCTTCTTTAATAAAAGTTTCTACAATATCCATGGCTGCTTCCGCGCTAGAGGGCTGGGAAATAAGTAAAGTGTCTAAATCAACTCCCAATGCTTTTGCATATTTTTGGTCAAAACAATTTTCAATATCAATATAAAGAGCCTTTTTATTCATTTTTTGTGCTTCTGCTACTAATTGAAGAGCAAGTGTACTTTTTCCGCTGGAAAAGTTTCCATACAGCTCGCATACGCGCCCAACGGGGAAGCCGCCCACCCCTAAAGCATCGTTTAAACTGACTGAAGGGGAAGGAATAACTTCTATATTTTCTATTTTGTCTTTGTTGCCTATCCAAATACTGCCTTCCCCCCATTTTTCATCTAAAATTTTTATTGTTGCTTTTAATGACATTTTATTTATTTATTTTTACTCTGTTTATTTTCCATTTTTTATAAAATTTTCTATCTTTTAAAAAATTTTGTTCTAAACTACCAAATTTTAAATTATTATTTTTACAAAATTCCCTAATATTCATAATATTATTATGTTTTATTCCATTTGGACTAGTTAGATTATAAACATAATCTTGTAAATAATATTTAGCTGGTTTTAACAATTCTTCGTTTTTCAACCCCAATCTTATTCTATTTCGTATACAATCATCGGCAACCCCTGCCATTCTAGCTACTTCTGCTAATACAAATTTCTTTCCGTTTATTTCAATGACATTATTTAAACTTGTGTTGTGTTGTTGTTCTTGTATTGTTATCCATCTGCAATTATAAGGATCGTAATTTCCCCGATTATTTATTCTATCAATAGTTAAATTATCAGCATATCCATTTTCATAAGCCCAGTTATAAAAAGACATAAAAGTATTAGACCAGTCATCGCAAATAGTTATTCCTTTGTTTCCGTAGTTTTTATAATATTTACATTTTTTATTTTGACATCGTTGCTTCATTCCATTCCAAATAGTATGCAACCTTGTATTTGTTTTCCCATGTGTTGTTATAAATTTTAAAAATCTTTCTTTTCTTAAACAACCACAACTAACAATATCTCCTTTTTTTATACTACTGCCATTAATAATTTTTATAGTTCCACAATCGCATTTACATTTATAATATTGTGTATAATCTTTTTTAAACGCTTTTTCTATTATGCTCAATCTCCCAAATTTTTTACCTGTTAAATCTTCCATCTTATTTTTCTTTCTTAAATATACAATGTTTGTCATAAAACCAGTACAAAATGGCCCCAAGCGAATTTCCGCAAACAACTCCTAACCACAAAGGAATATCAATCCACTGAAAAAAATAAATAAATGGAGCTATAACAAGGCCGCTTGTTTGCCATCTTAAATGATACAAATGCCATTTTTTATTTTTAAATATATTTTCTATTTTCATGACCATAATGAATCATAGTATTTAGCAAAAAGTTTTATACCTTTGTTTTTTATTTTATATAATCTCTTGTATTCTTTGACCATATCTTCACTATTTTCAAAATTATGTCCGACATAATCTAAATCACGCCCCGCCTTAAATCCTTCAATCATCGTTTCTATGATATTATCCCATTCTTCTTTATTTTTAACTCCTGCTGGACAACCATCTTGTTTTTTGTAAAAATTTAAACAATCTATCAAGATAGGAGTGAGTTCATCTTTTATAGACCAAAACCACCTATCATCATACGATCTAAATAAACGCTGATATGCCCACATTGTTTCGTTTTTTATATTTGAAATTAAATTTTCAACATCAAATAAAATGTTTTCCGGCAATTCTATGAGTTTTTTTAAATGTTGTTTCATTGTTCGTTGTTTAAGAGATAAACATTATTTATTGCTTTAAAACTAAACCTTTCATCTTTAAATTTTGATTCTATCATAGGGCGAATTACAATGCCCTCGCGTTCTACATTAATGTTTAAAATACTTTTTCCTTCCGCCAATTTAATAAGTTCTTCAACTGCGCGAGGTATGTTTGTGTTTTGTTTAATAACAGGAACTGTTTCGGACATCATTATTTTTTCTATAAAATATTTAAATTCATTAAAATTATAATATCTTCGATTGTTGATGTCATAGACATTAAAAAAATATACCTTATGTCCTTTAATTTTTAAAGGATTTCCCTGAATTTTTTCACCAACTAATTCTCCTTGAATAGCGAATCCTTCTGGAAGTAAATTTATTAAATTCTTTTCTTTAGCATAATTCCATTGAGTGCAATCACAATCTGATAATTCTAAATTTCTACTGCATACCCCGAAAATTCCATCTTTCTTATAAAAACTTACGGAAACGCCATCGCATTTTTCGCTAATCCAAAACTCATTTATTGGTTCGTTTAAAATTTCAGGAATGTTTTGTATTCTTTCCTCGTCTGTTTTTGGTATAAAATACGGAAACGACCCTTTAATAATACCTGAAAGATTTGCAGAAATCGGTGGTTCGTATTTAATAATTCCTAATAATTCAGAAACGTCTGCACCTATTTCTTTTTTTACGTTTTCAATATTAACATTATATACTATTTCGTCTACGTCATCTAGTAAAGATAATGGCATTATTAATCCTTGAGATATTTGTTTGCGAAGCTTTACAGTTCTTAAACGAATGCCTTCTTTTTCTACTCCTTCAACTAACATTTTTTTGGGACTAGCCCCTTTCAATAAAAAATCATATTCAGGAATAATAGGCAAGAAAGAATCGATTTCATAAAATAAAACCAAGTCTCCTGTTTTATATACCCCTTTTTGTGAAACAACCCACCAACCTTTGATTCTTATTTTTTCTATTCTGTCTGCTCCTTCAATCGGAAGAATTTCTTCAATTTTTTGTATTGATACAAGTTTTCTGGGCATGTTTTTACCAATTTATAAATTCATTTTTATCTGCTTTGAAAAAATTATTAAAATCTTTTAAACTCAATTTTAATCCTTCTTTATCTCCAAAACATATCAATCTGTCTTCTACAATATTATAATCTTTATCAAAACTAGCAAAGCCCCCGAAAAACATAACATCGTTATCTTTTTCCCATTTTCTCAAAACATTAAAAACATCTTCTAATGTGGTTTTCTTTGATTTTTTGTTTTTAATTTCTTCTTTTTTAATTGTTTTATTCATTATTTTTTATTATATTATATAAATTATCTAATGTTTTAATCGGAATACCTTTCCCGTTTTTATCAGTAACACTTTTTTCTTTTGCGTCTTTCCCGAACGACATATCATATACAAAATACGAAATCCAGTCGCTGGTATCAGTCATTGCTTCTTTCATTGCTTGTAAAAATAAAGTTTCATATCTTCCTAAACTAAAATATCCAAAATCTGGATCAAATTTTTTCATTGCATCATTAACTCTATCTTCGTCTTTTCGTAAAGCAATAAATTCATTCATCAATTTTTTAAAAGTTGTTTTATCCATTTTATTATATTAAATTTTTCTTTATAAAATTTACAATTTCCATCTTTATTGTTCCAAGTTTTTAAAACGGCACGAAGATTTTTAGATTTAAAGTCTTCAACATACTCGTTGCTTTCATAATATCCATTTTCTGGGGATTCGCACCAGTCCCATTCCATTCCTATCTTACTCCAATATCCTTGATATTTACAATTTTTACAATATGTTTTCATGCTTTTAAATTATGTGCTGGAACGGTCTGATTTGCACAGACGACCTCCTGCTTATGAGACAGGCGAGCTACTACTGCTCTACGCCAGCGTTGGGAAAGAAGGACTTGAACCTTCAACTGGTCGTGTATAAGACGACTATTCTGCCATTGAATTATTTCCCAATATCAGATTTTGTTTGTTTGTTCTGATATAAACGCTATTTGCGTCTATTTTACTATTTTCCTGTAATCAATAATCCTGTTGATGCTTCTAACCCACAATAAGAAGTACAACCTTTCCCATTCCATTTCTGAATTTTTTGTAAATTAACATACTCCGCGCCTCCTTGACTTGTAATTGCATTTGCCTGAATTCTTATCTTTTCAGCTTCTGCTTTTGCGTTTTCGATGGTTTGTTTAGCTTTCTCTTCCACCTGCGCAGTGATAGTTTTCTGAGTCAGAAGATTTTGAGATTCTACTTGTTTTTGGTCAACAGCCGCTTCATATGCGTCTGAGAAACTAAAATCAAGAATTGAAAAAGATTTTAAAACAACACCTTTTTCTTGCAATCGTTGAACCAATTCTTCGTTAATTTCATTACTAATCTGTGCTCTTTTATCAAGTAATTCTTGTGCGGTATATCTTGCAAATACTTGTTTTTGAGATTCTTGAATTGCGGGATTGATAACAACATTTTCAACTGTTTTATTGTCGCCAATACTTTGATATATTTTATCAACTCTGCTTGCGTCAAGAAGATAATTAAACGCTACCTCGGTATCTACTGTTTGGGTATCCTTAGAATAAGAAGCCGATTTTGTGGTATATTTAACTTCCTGAACATTCATCATATGAACACTTTGCTGTATCGGAAGCCTCCAATGTAACCCTTCCCCAAAACCTTATCGCTAACTGCCCCCCAATTCATAACAACGCCTCTTTCCCCACGATTAACTTGAACAAAAGGATTCAAAATTAAAAACAAAACAAGAACAACTACCGCAAAAATACCAAACTTAATCATAGCGATTTCATTATTTTCCATGTTTTTTAGGTATATTTATTATTCTCCAGAAAACCACTAACATTATCAAGATGAACAAAAATTCAATAATAACTTTTAACATTTTTTTAATTCTTTTCTTATTTCTTTTAACATGTCGACCGTTTCTAAAAAAGCTTCTTTTAATGTTTCTTTTTCAGATTCTCTTGTAAAACAATCTAACAAATCAAAATAACAATTTTCTAATGAAGAATAATACCAAACACTTTTCCAAGTATAATTATCTTTTTTATCTTTGAATCTTTCAAAATATGTCCAATTTAACTCATCCGAAACTATTTTTTTATTTTTACTTATTATGATTTCCATGTTGATTGTTTTATGAGAGATTCTATGAATTCTATCGGGGCTTTTTTTATTTCGTCATCAAATAATATATTAAATCGTTTTACTAATTTTTCTTTTAATAAATTTATTTCGTTTTCAATAATCAAAACATCTTTTTTACAATTGATATTATCTTTAAACCTTTCTATAAAAACTAACTTACCCCGAATTTTTGAAATTATCTCACATTTTAAATCACAATTGAAACAATAATTTCCATATTTTTTAAATCTTTTCCAATTATTATCCAAAGCTTTACCACAGCACGCACACTCATTTTTTATTACACAATCTTTTTTTCGATATTTATCTTTAAATTTCATATATTTGGGTGCGTCTGCCGATCTTATTCGTCCAATCGGTCGATAGTTTCCGGCTTCATGCCGAAGAATTTGTCTATTTGTTCTTCGTGCGTCAACGCATTTTATTACACACCAAGAATTTCTTTAAACTTTTTCAAATCAAATCCTATAATAACATTATCATTGACCTCGGAAACTGGAACGCTTAACTGATTAGAGATTTCTACCATCTTATTTCTTGCTTCTTCGTTTTCTGAAACATCAATAGATTCAAATTCAATTTTATTTTCTTTCATCCAAGATTTCAATGCCTCGCAAATTGAGCAATATGGAGTTGAATATATTTTGATCATTTTAATATTTAGGATTGTATAATGCCGCGGTGCAACTCATTCCAGTATCTACTGATAATCCTATTATACTTCCATATGGTTGATTTAGCCAACTGTTTAAAGAACTAAAATCTTCTTTTTCTAATGCAATTTTTAATTCTGAAATTTGTTTTTCTATATTTTCTATTTCTTTCTTTTTTTCAAAAATATTGTTTTCAAAATTAGAAATACCGGAAAGCATCAATCTAATTTTTTGTTTTTTCACTTCTAATGCTTTTGCTTCGTTTTCTTTTTCTACTTCTTTATTAACTTCTGCGACTAATTTATTTTTATACATTTTTTATGGACAATCACTATCAAGATTGGTATTTTCTAAATTAGTGATTGTGGTTATTATTTTTTTATGAATATTATCTATGGTATCATTACCATTTATTTTAACAACGTGTAATTGCTCGCCAATGTTTTTAATTGCGTCTGAATAATTAGATTGAACTTTTAGCAAAATATCTTTATCTTCATACAACTCAAATGAATCTTTTTCTTGGGTGAGCCGTCGAATACATTCATCAACCGAAGTATCTAAATAAAAAGTTATATCTGGAATTAAAAATACTTCGTATAATTTTCTTAGCCATTCATAACTTGCCCCCAACATTCCATACCCGAACGCCGATAAAGAATATCTATCGCATATAACATTTATTCCTTTTTCAAGGCGAGGCAGTATCTCTTTTTCATTAGAATTGATACCATCCGCGCAATATAAAGTTTGTAAGCATTGTACAGAGCAATCCCATTCTTTTCTCAATCTGGCACGAATTAATCCACCGATTAAACTTTGACTTGGCTGCGTTATCAAAAATGTCTTTTCCCCTTTTTTTCTGAAATAATCTAAAAGAAGTTTAGTTTGAACGCCTTTTCCGGCCGCGTCCAACCCCTCCATTATATAAAGCTTACCTTTTTTCATATTAAAATTGAACATTAAAAATTCCTAAGGTCTTCGTAACAAACAGGAGATTGCCACCATTGCTTTTGCGGGTATTGCCCTATATATTCTGAATAATAAATAGGATACGACCAATTCTGGATAGTAGTTGTTGTTTTTAAACTAAATTCTTCCCATTCCCGATTGGGAAACATAGATTTGAGATTTTTTATCAAATCTTTAAGTTTAACATCTTGTTCAACTTCTATTGTTTTTGAAATAGTATCTATGCTAATTCTCATTTTTTTATTTTTTTAGGTTCTCTCTCAATGACTATTTTGCATTTACTAACTTTAAGACCTTCTATATCAACTTCCTGTAATCCTCTCTTTTCTTGCAGGGCTGCGCTTCTTGTTGCTTTAACATCAAAATAATGTTCTATTTCAGAATAACAAACCCAAGCATCTATTGTTAAATTTTTCATATGTATGTACAATGTGTATACGTTGTGTATATCACCGATTATCTCCAGACCCTTTTAAAACTCCTCTTTTTTGACGAGATTGGAGTTTATCTATATTTTTAGAAGCGATGTTATCAAGTTTCAATCCTAATTCATTTCCCAAATTTGAAATATACCATAAGATATCACCAAGTTCTTTTTCTAATTCTGTTTTCTGTTCTTTAGAAATCGTGCCATCTCCATCTCTAATTATTTTTTTAATTTTTTCAGCTACTTCGCCGGATTCACCGCAAAGACCCAATACTGGATAAATATAATTATTTCCCTTATCTTTATATATAGCTGTTTTTCTTGCTAATTTTTGATATTCGTTAAATTCCATATTTTTAATCAAGGAGGCAAGACAAATTGCCCCGCCTCCCTGTTTTTTATTATTCCATTTCGTAACCCAACTCCTCCAAATCCTCAAAACTCAAATATGCTCCGCTTTTCTTATCCTTGATCGTGCCATCGCTTACGAGCAATTTTGAACCACGATTGGTTGCAATTTGCACAACAAAATCATTCGTCGCCTTCGGAAACATCTCCTTAAACATATCCTTACATGCTTTCTTGTTCTTAGAAACCCAAACGATTGCTTTTGTATCCATCGTCTTAATGATTTCAGGATATTCCTCTTTAAATGCTTTTAGTGAAAAATTCATTTGTTTTAATTTACATTAATTATCGCTTCATCAGTTCGCTATTGCGACACCTCCACGATCTCTACGGGCGGCAACCGCCCTGTTTGTTATTGTTTCACTTGGTTATCGTGAAATGCTATACAATTTATTTTTTAATTGAATTTATAAATTCTTCAACTTTATTAACACACTCTCCACACATATCTATACTAATGTCGACCATTTTTTGTGTCATATTTAATGTTGGAACTTTTCCAATTTCATTTAATGCACCAAGCTGAGGAACTATTTTAGCAATACTTATTAATCCCATAGAAACTGGATTTTTTGTATCTATTTCTTTTCCACAAACATCACAAGTTATATTTACGATAGTCTGCCTCATTTGTTTTTATAGTCTTTTATAGTGCCCGCCGCCAATTCTTGTGCAACATACTCTTCTGCATTTTTAACTGCTTCCTCTCTCCATTTTCCAGTAAAATTGAAACAAACAAACTTATCGTTTTTATATTTTGGTGTTCGTTCAAGATACAATTTTACCATTGTTTCAGAAGGATTTGTTTTATCTTGAATGAGTTGCCAAATATGCCCTTCTGTTCTTAACTGTTTCTTAATAATTCTAATTCTTTCGGAAAGATTTCCTCCTTCCATAAAATCTCTTTGAGAATCAATCTCGTTATCAATAGAATCACTCGCCAAATTTTCTTCTTGTATGTTCATATATATTTTATTATATTTAATTATAGCATATAGCTATTTTTAATGCAACTTTTTTTTATAATACTCTATTTTATCAAGATAATCTTTATCTGTCCATTTTTCTTTATTTAACAAATGTTCTTCGTATCTTCTGAAAAGATTATCTACAAATTCTTGCCCATGTTTTTCGACCATTTTAACATAATACATTGCCCCAAATCCCCCCAAGTTCTTATTTTCATAAAAGCATTGAACTGCAAGATTATCTTCATCATATCTTAAATTGAACCCACATGTTTTGGAAGGCAGAAAATGCCCCACGTGTAATCCTTTGCCTATTTTAATTTCTTTTCCACAGGTTATACACACCCTGCCATCTCTTTTTTTAATAAATTCAGAACAATATTTCCATAATTTTCTCTGTAAAGCCGATTTCATTCTTTTTTATTATTTAAAACATCAGCAATATCTTTTCCATCGATGTTATTTCCAAATACATCCCAGCCTTCTGTCTTCTGACGAGCGAAAAGTTCTACACGAGGTAAATTTCCCATTAAATCAACAATTCGTTTTCTTACTTCCTCTGGTTTTTTACTGTGCTCTTTTCTTTCTGCTATAACTAATTGTTTTATATTTTTACAAATTCTTTTAGGATGTCCTTTCACTCCTAATAAACAAATTTCTATATTTCCCATAGTCCATCTGCCCATATTTGAAACCCATTTCCCATTTTTTGTTTGTTTGTTCCAACAAAATGCAACTGTTTTGTATTTAAATCCCCATCTTTTTATAGTTTCTAATGCTTCTGGTAAAAGAGGAGAGGTTGCCCATAAAAATAAAACACAATCTTTATCTGTTATTTCATTTATTGGTAGGTTATAAATATCGCTATTTTTCATCAAATCATATCTAACCGAAGCTCCAAAAAAAGCAGTTCCTCCCGATTTTTGAGTATCATTATAAGACCAAGGTGGGTCTGCGTATATAATATTATATTTCATTTGTAATATTGAGCAAATTTTTTCATAAACAAAAAATCTTCTTTTGTAAATTTATAATTTTCTTTTTTTAAATAATCTAAAGTTTTCTTTAAAAACAATTTTCTAGTTTCGTATTGAGACAATTTTCCATTTCCAAGATGACATTGATTGTTGTTTATTGGAGCAACATTTAAAGGGCTTGATGACACACGCCCCAAAATATGATGTAACGCCGATGCGTGTTGTTGCGAGCACCACCAACATTCTTTATTCCAAAAAAACAAGTCCCGTGTTTTTGGAGAAAATTCATGACTCATTGAAATATTCTACCGCAAGAATCACACCTATATCCATAGTGGCACACCAAGCAACCTTCTTTACCGTCAGGGCAAGGTATTTGTGTATGATATAAATTACCTCCGCAATAACATTTTTCACTTATAAAATTTTTTTCTTTTGTTTCTTTTTTAGGATAAATTATTTCTTTCATATTTTTATTTCTTTATTATCTATATCAAAATATTTAAAACATTTATTGCATTTTCTGAAAAAATCAATATTAGGATTTATAGAAAATTCTAACTTTTGGTTATCAAACTTAGCCCCGCAATGAGGGCATCTTAAAATAAAATTTTTAATTTCAGAATTTGTTGTCATCTGGTTTAATTATTTTTACTTCAAACCTCATAATTACGCCGTCGTTAAATTTTTCTTCTTTTATATTAATAAGGTTATTATAAAACATCGTTTCCCCAATTGCTCTAGCAACTTCTAATTTTCTATATTTTTCAATATCAATAGCAGAAAATTCAGATTCTTTTCCATCAAAATAAATATTATTTTCTAATTTTATTATATCATTATATGGAACTTCAAAACAAGTTTCTCCGTTAGT
>Ga0172381_10006935_pt1 | contig 11290 bp, 8 predicted proteins | sample Leawel6488metaG_FD_119754 | JGI IMG/M metagenome (GOLD analysis project Ga0172381, IMG submission 119754) | Leachate microbial communities from a municipal landfill in Southern Ontario, Canada - Leachate well 64-88 metaG | ecosystem: Engineered > Solid waste > Landfill > Unclassified | place... | reverse complement strand
TCCACGATCGACAATATTCTGCAAACGGAGCCGCTCTTGCGAGAGTAAAGTTAATGCTGCCTTTTTTGCCAATTGAAACTCCAGATGTATTGGAGTCTATATTATAAATGATATTATTTTCGAGCAATGATTAATACGTATTTATTTTATTATTTTAAGCTTACCTCGGTGGCAAAGGCCGCTTTGTAGGAGGCGGATCGCAAATTTCCACGACCGCAACCGCTGCACAGCCGAAGTAGCTTCTTCTTTTTGTGCTGAAGCCAAATCATGACAATGGGTTTTTAAATAACCGCCAGCCGTTGCACCATGTCCGGGAACTGCGCCACCATACGAATCTGCAACGCTGCCGGCGCTGGTTTGCTTTTAACCTTAAAGGTACGCAGCGTGAGCTTGCCCTCGCGTTCAGACTTGAGTGCATCAAAACCTTCTGTCAGTTCAGCAAAAATATCGCGCTTATTGGTCATCGTGTTCTCCGTCTTGTGGGTGTCGGTTTTTCAACTCGTTTTTCAAAAGCTGTTTGAGGACTTTGCGCTGCGCGGGTGTCAAGTCATCGGCCTGGTCTTTGTCATAGACCGTGAAAAGCCAAAACTGGTCACCGCCTGACCACCAGTAATAAATCACCCGCAGCCCGCCACGCTTGCCTTTGCCACGACGTGGATCCGCTTGACGCAGTTTGCGCAATCCGCCCGTCCCTTCCATGACATCGCCCGCTGTTGGGTTGTCCATCAGTTCAAGCTGCAAAAGCCTGTAGGCTTCGTCGTCCAGGTAGTCCTTGCGAGTGCGCTCGAAGGGTGGTAGCTCAACAAAGCTGGCACGGACATCCGCAATTCTTGTCTTCTTGCTCAACCACCAACCACACTCACCGGCAGGACAAGGGCTGGGGTGGTGGCCGATTTCTGGGCCTTTGACAGTATGAGGCCGCCGCCCCAGCCCTTGTCCTGCCACCCGCAACCGCTGCGTTCCTAACGCCTGCATTTGCGGCACAGCCGCCGCCCGGGCGCATTCCGAACATTTCAGTCGTCCTGTTTCAAGGCCAACTGCGCCGCTTGCTGCCAGGCCGCAGCGGCGTGCTCGGCGTCGCCCTGGCGCTGGGCCAGGTCGGCCAGCATCATCCAGGCGCGGGCGGCCAGGCGGTGGTCGTGCAAGCGCGGCAAGGCTTGCTTGATCAATTGCTGCGCCTTGCCCCACAACGCAAGGTGCAGGCACGCGACACCGGCCAGATACTGCAGCACAGCGTCGCCCGGTTGCGCCATTTGCGCCTGCTCGATACGCGCCAGCCAGACCGAATCCACCGTGCTGTCAAAGGCAGTTTCCAGGACCTGGACCAGGCTGATCTTCTGGCTGGGCATGAGCCCGTCCGGAACCGTCAGCATGCGCTCCCAGACCGGCAACAGCCAGGCCAGCGCGGTGGCTTGCTCGCCCCCCAGAAGCAGGAATCGTTCTGCGGCCAGGCAGGCCACCTCGGGCATGGTTTGCTCGGTCGACTCCAGCCTGTGCCAGACCCGCTGCAACTGTCCGGTATCGCGGGCATCCTGAATATTTTCCAGCGCCAGGGCACGCACCAGCCCCCGCCCGGACACCTCGGTGAAGGCGCGGTGCTTGACCAGCAAGCGTGCCGTGTCCAGTGCCAGGCCGGGTTGACGCGTCAGGCGGGCGAGCTTGAGCCGCAAGCGCAAGGCCAAAGTCCGCCGTGCCACCCCTGACGGCAACTGGCCGAACCAGTCCTGGGCAGCCGCGGCGTCGTGGTCTTCCAGGGCCCAGCGCACGGCACGCAATAACAAGCCTTCGCGAACGCCCAGTGCACCCGGACTGGCAGACTGGGCCAGGGCCTGCTGAAGATGGGCGTCACGGGCCGTCTTGTCCTGCAGGGCCTGGGAGCTTTCAGCCGCCAGCAGGAAGGACATGACGCGCAAACGCACGGCCGCAGCCCCGCCCTCGCCAAGGCCCGACAAGGCCGCTTCACGCGCCAGCACTTCCAGCGCTGCTTTTCTGGCCCGAAGAAACCGGCCTGCGACGAAATGTGACAGGGCTTCCAGCAAGGTGGCATGCATGGCTTGTTCCTGGTGCCGCACGCGCCATGAGCGCGCCTGTCCCGGCAGGGAAAACAAGGCGTCCAGGGCCTTGAGCGCCAGATGGACCAGCAAGAACAACAAGCCCAGCAACACCACCACCATGTTGAGCGACAGATCGACCCGGTGCGGCCGCCAGAAGACGGTGATGGTGCCCTCGTTGCTGCTGACAAACAGGGCCAGCAACACGGCCACCCCGAACAAGCCTAAAAACCACAGGGCAACTCGCATGCTCAGCGTCCTGCCGCCGCGGTGGCCAGCACCGCCAGCGTGTCGTCGATGCGCGGCAACTGCAGCGTGCGCATTTGGGTCTGCACCTGCTGCAGCAAGGCGCTGGCGGCCTGGCTCTTGCGCGCGTTGGCCTGAAAATATTTTTTCAGCATGGCGTCGGCATCGGCAAGGTCTGCCCGCGCCGAATCAATCTGGCGGGCCAGCAAGCCCAGGCGCGCGTTGAGCAACTTGAGCTTGAAGTTTTCCCGCAGAAAAAATGACTGCTCGGGAGACAGCAGCGCCGCCTCCGGGGCCTCGATGCGGCTCACCCTGACCAGGTTGCGCGCCTCGGCAATGACTATCTGCAAACCACTTTGCCACCAACTCACCGAAGCCTTTGGCGGTGCCACCAGATTTTTCTCGACCTGGCGCGCCGGCGCCACCGCGTTGGCCAGCACCAGTTCATCGGCCAGATGCACCAATTCGTCGAGCTTGATGAGCAGGGTGGGGGTATCGCTGACGGCAGACGATTTGACACGGTCGATGTCCCTGGCAATGGCACGCTGCAGCAAGGCGAGTCGGGGTTGCGCCGCACGAACAATGCGCTGGTCGGCACTTTTCAGGGCCGCCAGCAAAGGCTCCACGCTGCCCGTCAATTGCGCCTGTTGCTGCGCCAGACGCAAGGCGGCCTCAATATCGACCACCAGGTTTTCATCGCGTGAGCGCGACATGCTTTGCATCAGCTCATCGAGCTGGCTGCGTTGCAAGGCGACTTCGCTCAAGCGTGAATCCAGCACCGCGATGCGCGCTGCGGCATCTTGCGCCAGCGTTACCGCCTGTTTGGCCATGGCACGCGCCTCCAGCGACTGCGCTTGCGCCTCGGCGCTCTGGCGCGCCAGTTGCTCCTGCATGCCAGCCACTTTCTGCCACAACGCGGCCCCGGTCAGCAGGGCCAGCAGCGCCATGAATCCAACGGCCCAGAAGGCGACGCGCGTGAGTGCTTCGCTCTTGGCCACAGGACCGGCGGCGACAGACGCGGTATCGGGGTCTGGCACATCCGCGCCACGGTGGCTGGCAGGGTCAGGGGGAAGCTGGGAGTTCATGCCAAGGATTCTACCGAGGCCCGTACTTCTTCCCAAGTGGGCCGTGTCTGCGTTACCACAGCAAAACCCAAGTCCCGCGCCGCCGCTGCAATGCGCGGGTGGGTGGCCACGGCACGCGCGGCCGACCAGTCCTGCCCGGGCAACAAGCTTTGCAAATGGCCCAGGGCTTCCGCGCTGCTGAACAACCAGACCGAGCCATCGGCTGCCGCAGACCGCGCCAGCCCGCACTGCGCGTCGGTCCAAAAAGGTGCTCCGCGTTGGTAAGCCACCACAAAATCGACCTGCGCACCGCTTTGGCGCAGGCGCTCGGCCAGCCATTCACGGCCCACGCCCTGGTCGTTGTCGACCAGCGAGCGACCGTCGGGCGTCACACTGTCACCGCGCACAATCAGCACCCTGTCGCCCGGCTGCACCTGGGGGTGCACCTGCCGCCACAGCGCCTCGGAATCAAACTGCCCGGCCTGCTCGGGGGGCGTATCAAGGCTTGGTGTCGCCACACCATGCGCCAGCAGCGCATGGGCGGTGCCGGGACCGGTGGCCCACCAACGGGGGGTCATGGCGGACAAGGCATGCTCGCCATGCGCTGGTGCCGGTTTCGCCTGAAAAAAATAGTCGACCGCATGGCGGCTGACAAACATCGCCGCCTTGTAGTTTGACAAGTTCAGCCAGGCCGCGCGCACGGCGGTGGCGTCGGCCAGGCCGCGCACCTCGATCAGCGGCAGCACCAACGCGTCGCGACCGCAGGCCTCAAACCGGTCAGCCCATTGCCGAGCCTGCGGCTGCACCCGGGTCACGATGAGGCGCACGATCAGGCCGATTGATCAGGGGATGCGGTCAGATGGGCCAGTGTGCCGCCCTGAGCCAGCACCTGGCTGCGCAGGTCGGCGGCCACGCGCTGCCCCAGATCGGCGGCACTGGCCAGGTCGCTCACCGGACCGCTCAAGCGCACGCGCACCAGCGGCAACTTCCCTTCGGTGTCGCCCCAGGCGGCGTCGATCGTCAAACCGTCTTGCGCCAACGTGGCATAGGCCGCCAGCGGCATCGAGCAGCTGCCCCCCATGGCCCGGCTCACGGCGCGTTCCGCCGCCACGGCCAGCCAGGTGGTGTGGTGCACCAGCGGCGCCAGCGCCGCCACCACATCGGCGCGATCGGTGCGCACTTCAATGCCCAAGGCCCCCTGGCCCGCGGCGGGCAGCATCACCGAAGGCGCGAAGACGGCGCGAATGCGCGCTGACAAGCCCAGGCGCTTGAGGCCGGCGGCGGCCAGCACAATGGCGTCATACAAGCCCTCGTCGAGTTTGCGCAAGCGGGTGTCGAGGTTGCCGCGCAGGGGTTCAATGCGCAGATCGGGCCGCAAGGCGCGCAGCAAGGCCACGCGGCGCAGGCTCGACGTTCCCACCACCGCGCCTTGGGGCAAGGCGTCGAGATCGGCATAGTGGTTGGAAACGAAGGCATCGCGCGGGTCTTCGCGCGCCATCACACAGGCCAGACTGAAGCCTTCGGGCAGTTCCATGGGCACGTCCTTGAGCGAGTGCACAGCCAGGTCGGCGCGGTTTTCTTCCAGCGCGACCTCCAGCTCCTTGACAAACAGGCCTTTGCCGCCGACCTGACTGAGGGCGCGGTCCAGAATCTGGTCGCCCTGGGTGGTCATGCCCAACAACTTGACCCCATGGCCCATGCCGCTCAGCAGGGTCTGGACATGCTCGGCCTGCCACAGGGCAAGGCGGCTTTCTCGTGTTGCAATGGTGAATTGAGGCATAGTAAATTGGCAAAACGCCGTAACCTTTTTGTCATTTTTTCAAGCCGGGAATGCTAGCATGGCTTTTGCTTAAGCCCATCTCTATCGACTTTGAAAACTGACATGCCCAAGCCCAGCCCCGCACCCAAAAATAAAGCCATCCCCAACAGCGAGCGCCCGCTGGTCGAAGACATCCGCCTGCTTGGACGCATGTTGGGCGACGTCATTCGCGAGCAGGAAGGCGACGCGGCCTATGCCCTGATCGAACAGATCCGCCAGCTCTCGGTCAGCTTTCGCCGCCATGCCGACCCGGTGGCCGACAAGACGCTCAACAAATTGCTGAAATCGCTCAGCGGCGACCAGACCGTCAGCGTGGTGCGGGCCTTCACTTATTTCAGCCATTTGGCCAATCTGGCCGAAGACCGCCACCACATCCGCCGCCGCGCGGTGCACGAGCGCGCCGGCAGCATTCGCCCCGGCAGCATCGACATGACGCTCAAGCGCCTGAGCAGCGGCGGCATCACGCCGCAAGCCATCAGTGACATGCTGGCGCACAGTTTTGTCTCGCCGGTGCTCACCGCCCACCCCACCGAAGTGCAGCGCAAAAGCATCCTCGACGCCGAACGCGCCATTGCCCAATTGCTCACCGCACGCGACGACATCCTGGCGCAGGCGGCTGCCAGCCAGGTGGCGCACGATGCCCTGACCCCGCGCGAGCTGAGCCAGAACGAGGCCCAGTTGCGCGCCCGCGTGTTGCAACTCTGGCACACCCGCCTGCTGCGTTTCACCAAGCTGACCGTGGCCGACGAGATCGAAAACGCACTGAGCTATTACGAGTCCACCTTCCTGCGTGAAATCCCCAAACTCTATGCCAGCCTGGAGCAGGCGCTGGGCCCGCACCCGGTGCACAGTTTCCTGCGCATGGGCCAGTGGATTGGCGGCGACCGCGACGGCAACCCCAACGTCAACGCCCAAACCCTGAGCCACGCGCTGCGCCGCCAGGCCGACATGGCGCTGCGGCATTACCTGACCGAGGTGCATTACCTGGGCGGCGAACTGTCGCTGTCGGCCATGCTGGTGGATTTCCCGCCCGGGATGCAGGCGCTGGCCCAAAGCTCGCCCGACAGCAACGAACACCGCAAGGACGAGCCTTACCGGCGCGCCCTGATCGGCGTCTACGCGCGGCTGGCCGCCACCCTCAAAGACCTCAGCGGAGGCGAAGCCGCGCGCCATGCGGTGGCGCCGCAAAATCCCTACCTGACACCCGAGGAACTGCTGCGCGACCTGCGTGTGATCGAATCGTCCCTGCTCACGCAGCGCGCGCAAGCCCTGGTCGGGCAACGGCTGCAACCGCTGATCCGGGCCGTGGAAGTGTTCGGCTTTCACCTCGCCACGGTCGACCTGCGGCAAAGCTCGGACCAGCATGAAGCCGTGCTGGCCGAGCTGCTGGCGGTCGCCCGCATCACGCCGCATTACGCGCAACTCGACGAGCCCGCCAAGCGCAGCTTGTTGCTGGGCCTGCTCAACGATGCCCGCCCCCTGCGCGTCATGGGCCACGCCTACAGCACCCATGTGAACAGCGAAATCAGCATTTTCGAGACCGCCAGGCAGTCACGCGCCCTGTTTGGCACCCAGGCCATTCGCCACGACATCATCAGCCACACCGAAAGCGTGAGCGACCTGCTCGAAGTCATGCTGCTGCAAAAGGAAGTGGGTCTGATGCAGGGCACGCTCGACGCGCAAGCCCGTTGCGACCTGATCGTGGTGCCGCTGTTCGAGACCATCGAAGACCTGCGCAACGCAGCCAGCATCATGCGCGAGTTTTACGCCCTGCCCGGCGTGCTGGCCATGGTGCAGCGCGGCGCGCCGGACCAGTATGGCGAGCAGGACATCATGCTGGGTTATTCCGACAGCAACAAGGACGGCGGCATTTTCACCAGCAACTGGGAGCTGTATCAGGCGGAGATCGCGCTGGTGGAGGTGTTTGACGGCATCAACCAAAGCGCCGGCAGCCCGATCCGCTTGCGCATGTTCCATGGCCGTGGCGGCACCGTCGGTCGCGGCGGCGGCCCCAGCTTCGAAGCCATCCTGGCGCAGCCCCCCGGCACGGTGCGCGGCCAGATTCGCCTGACCGAGCAAGGCGAGGTGATTGGCTCCAAATACGCCAACCCCGAAATTGGCCGCCGCAACCTGGAGACGCTGGTGGCCGCCACACTGGAAGCCACCCTGCTGCACCCGACCCAGTCCGCCGAGCCTGCGTTTTTGCAAGCGGCTGCCGAACTGTCGCTGGCCAGCATGGCGGCCTACCGCAAGCTGGTTTACGAGACACCGGGCTTTACCGAGTACTTTTTTGATGCCACGCCGATCCGCGAAATTGCCGAACTCAACATTGGCTCACGCCCGGCGTCGCGCAAGGCGACACAGAAGATCGAGGACCTGCGCGCCATTCCCTGGGGCTTCAGCTGGGGCCAGTGCCGTCTGACCCTGCCCGGCTGGTTTGGCTTTGGCGCGGCGGTGGACGCTTTTTTAAACCCACCCGGCGCCACGGCCAAGCTCAGCAAACAGCGCCTGGCGCTGCTGCAGCAAATGCAGAAACAATGGCCTTTTTTCAGTTCGCTGCTGTCCAACATGGACATGGTCATGGCCAAGAGCGACCTGGCACTGGCCTCGCGTTACGCCGAGCTGGTGGAGGACAAACGCCTGCGCAAGAAAATTTTCAGCGCCATCGAGCTGGAATGGCAGCGCACCACGCAGGCGCTGGAGTTGATCACCGGCGACAAGCAGCGCCTGACGCACAACGCGGCGCTGCAACGCTCGATCCGCCACCGCTTTCCCTACATCGACCCGCTGCATCACCTGCAAGTGGAGCTGGTGCGCCGCTACCGCGCCGGGCAAACCGACGAGCGCCTGAAACGCGGCATTCACATCTCGATCAACGGCATTGCGGCGGGCTTGCGCAATACCGGGTGAGCACCCGCACCGCACTGGGCTTTGCCCGGCCAGTGATGACCGTGAGCCACCATGTCGTGGCGCACCAGGTCATTTTTAAAAAATCAGGACTTAGGGCTCATAAAATAATCGCAACTAACTATCATATTGATAGCTGGCTGTGTCTTCAACTCCCATGTTTTCCAACCCATTTCGCGCGAAGCCTGCCTTGTGGTGGAGCGTCCTTCTCTTGCTCAGCGCTGTCCTGGCCTGGGCGCTCACCGCACTCCATTTGCCGGCCGGGGTGCTGCTCGGTTGCATGCTGGCAGGCATCCTGCTGTCGTCCCGGGATATTCGGCTGGGCGTCCCCAACCGCCTGTTCGCGTTGGCGCAAGGTGTGCTCGGTTGCCTGATGGCCCAAAGCCTGCAGCCCGCCACGCTGGCCAGGGTGGCGGGTGACTGGCCCCTCTTTCTGGGCGCCTCGGCATCGATCATCGCCGCCAGCGCCGGCCTGGGCTGGTTCCTGATGCGTCGCCAGGTTTTCCCTGGTACCACGGCAGTCTGGGGCCTGGCACCGGGTGCCGCCTCAGCCATGGTCTTGATGGCGGAGGCCTATGGGGCCGATGTGCGGCTGGTCGCCTTCATGCAGTATTTGCGCGTGGCGGTGGTGACTGCGGTGGCCGCCCTGGTCGCGCATTTCTGGACCACCCAGGCGGCACCCATGGCCCCTGAAGTGCCTTGGTTTTCGGTCATCCATGCAGGCCATCTGGGCTGGACCCTGGTGCTCGCCTTTGCCGTTCCAAGCGTGGCGCACTGGCTGAAAATCCCGGGTGGGGCGATGGTGGCCCCGCTGATCGTGGGCGCGTCCTTGCAGGCCTTGGGCCTCCTGGTTATTGAATTGCCGCCCGCGCTGCTGACCGTCTCCTATGCCGTGATCGGCTGGAGCATCGGCCTGCGCTTCACCCCCAGCATCCTGCGGCATGCCTTGCGCGCCTTGCCCGCCGTACTGGGATCGATCTTGGCGCTGATGGGGGTGGGTGTCGTCATCGCCGTGGGGCTGAACCAATGGGCGGGTTACGACCCGCTGACGGCCTATTTGGCCAGCAGTCCGGGCGGTGCAGATTCAGTGGCGGTCATCGCCGCGACCAGTGCCGTCGATGCCGGGTTTGTGATGGCGATGCAACTGGCACGGTTTCTGATGGTTCTCGTCTGGGGCCCGCGCGTGTCACAGTTGATTGCCAGACAATCACGCATTGACCAATAAGCGTAGCAAACGCTGCATGAGCTTGGTATCAGCTTCGGCGATTAGCTGACAAACCCTTTTTCAAGCACCCGACGCATCGCGCTTTTCCACCAGCTTGAGCAGCATCAGCAGCCCGGCGCCCAGCGCCATGACGGCGGCGGCCACATACAGGCCGGCGTTGTAGCTGCCAAATTGCGCACCGATCTGGCCGGTCATGGCCGGGCCGATGACCTGCGCCACGCCGTAAGACAGCGTCATCTTGCCCATCATCTTGGCGGGCATGCCCGGGTAATAACGCCCGGCCATGCTCAGCACCAGACTCACCATGCCGATGAAGGTGCCGCCAAACAACAGGGCACCGAGCATCGCGGCCCACAGGCCCGGCACCAGCACCGGCAGCAAGATGCCCACAATCTGCAGCAGGGCGGCCAGAATCAGCGCATTCAGGTCACCCGTGCGCCGGGCAATGAAGTCCCAGTTGATGCAGGCCGGTGCCGCGCCAATGCCAATGGCCAGAAACACCAGATTGCCCCACCCGGCCAGGCCCGGCAGCTGGTTCACGATGGCCACGATAAAGGTGACACTGACCACATAACCAAAACCGGCGCAAAAGTAGGCCGCCATGAACACGCGCAAATACAGCGGGCTCGGCGGTTGGTCCTGCAGCTTCTGGCCGCTGGTGGTGAGGCCGCTGGTGTCGGGGGGCGGCAGCCAGCGCAGCGCCGGCACCAGCAGCAGGCAGCCCAGGGCGGTGAAGGCAAACCATTGTTCGCGCCAGTCGAGCCAGGGGGTAAACAGCATCACCGCGCCGGCACAGCCGGCAATCCCCAGGCCGATGCCGGCAAAGTGGATGCCCAGCTCGCTGCGGTGGTTGTGGCGGATGAGCCAATTCATGATGAGCCCGGTGCCCAGCAGCATGCCCGCCGCGCTGGTCAGGCCCGCCACATAGCGCGAGAGAGCCCACACCACCACGTTCGTGCTCAGGCCCATCACCAGGGTGCTGACAATGGCCAGCACCATGCCAATACGGTAGAGCCGGTCTTTCAGCACCAGGCTGCTGATGCGCGAGGCAATCAGGGCACCGCTCAGGTAACCGGCGTAGTTGATGGCCGCCAGCCAGCCGGCTTCTGCCACGCCCAGGCCGGCTTGTTGCTGCATCAGCGGCAGCAGTGGCGTGTAGGCAAACCGGGCCACCCCCAGCGCCAGAATCAGGCTGAAAATGCCGGCACTCAAAACCTTGAGACGTGTCACGGTAGGGCTCATGACTTCAGACCGCGCTCACCAAGGCCCGCACCGAGCCGAGCTGGCGGCGCGAGACAAACAAGGCGTCGTCCACGCCATCGAGCCGCACCGCCCAGCCCTCGCCTTCTTCGGGGTCGTGGTGTTTTTCCAGCGCCCGCACGGCACGCCTGGCCACCAGCGCATTGCGGTGGATGCGGATGAAGCGGCTGGCGTAACGGGCTTCCAGCTCGGCCAGTGAGCCCTCCAGCAAATGGCTTCGCCCGGCGGTGCGCACCGTGATGTATTTCAGTTCGGCTTTCAGGTACAGCACCTGCGCCAGCGGCACCCGCTCGGCACGGCCACGCTCCTGAATCACCAGCACGTCCCCGGCCGCTTCAGTGGCGGCTTCTGCAAGCTGGTGCCGCGCCCGTTCAATTTTTTGCAGCGCCGCCTGCAAGCGTTCCAGTCGCACCGGCTTGGTCAGGTAGTCCAGCGCTTCCAGATCGAAAGCCTGCACCGCGTGTTCGGCAAAGGCCGTCACAAAAACCACCGCAGGCGGCTGCGGCAACCGGCGCAGCGCCTGCGCCAGCATGAGTCCATCGGCGCCCGGCATGTGGATGTCGGCCAATACCGCATCCACCGCCTGGTGCTGCAAGAAATCGATGGCCTGCACCGCATTGACGGCCTCGCCCAGCACCTGGGCCGCAGGCTGGCGGCAGTCGCCCAGCAGCGATTTGAGCCGGCTGCGCGCCAGGCTTTCGTCGTCCACCACGAGCAC
>Ga0172381_10006933_pt1 | contig 11290 bp, 13 predicted proteins | sample Leawel6488metaG_FD_119754 | JGI IMG/M metagenome (GOLD analysis project Ga0172381, IMG submission 119754) | Leachate microbial communities from a municipal landfill in Southern Ontario, Canada - Leachate well 64-88 metaG | ecosystem: Engineered > Solid waste > Landfill > Unclassified | place... | reverse complement strand
TTCCCACGTCTGATTTACTTTACTCCACTTCACAACACCGCTTGCGCCCGTAACCCCACCAGCATTAAACATGGTACCGCAAACGTAAATATCGCCATTCGGCGCTTCTTTTATGTCAGATACCCTTCCTGTCATTCCAGCAAGAGGATTAGCGAAGACACCGGGGCTCGTTTCCTCATACCACTTGCCATCCGGGTCACGTCTCACAATGTACTCAGCCGGGAAGTCGGCTATAAAGTCCAGCTCCGCGCCGCCGTTGTAAGCGCCCTGAAGCAAGCCGGAGGGAATCGTGAACGAGAGTATGTCCTTCTGGAATACAGGCATAGATGGGGTGTCAGTGTGAAACGGTTGTGGCACGCAGACAATATCTACTGGTTGAGTCGCCTCATCGCCGTTGGCAGAGAAGCCTTGATATCTGATAATGCGCTGTTCGTCTGCCTCGCCAAACAAGTAATCAGGACGAAGCGCGCCGATAATGACTTTGCGGTTGGCTTGCAGGTCGCCTTGATTGTTGCCGTGATAAGCCAGCACCATGCTGAAATTGCGTGACTTGCGAATGTGGGTCTGGTACATATCGCCGCCGGAAGTCATCTTGGTCAGGACTTGATTCCAGTTGCCATTGCCAAGCCCGTGCACGCTGATAATCTTGGCGTAGGTAGATATGTCAATCAACAGCCCACCTTTGCCTGAGCGTGGGTCACGCCAGGATGCCGAGTGAAGCGGCAAGCCAATCCAGCCACAGCCAGGTTGATAGCCTTCGATAAACGTTGTCGCGCTGACCGTCTGCTCGAATTGCACGCCGTCAACGTAGAACGGGTCTGCGCTTGCAACCGAATCCCTTTGCACGACCACATAAGAGGTGGTTGTTCCGCCAGGAATGATGTAAGTAACCTGCACTCTCTGCCAGTATCCGGTTGCCGTAAAAGCGGTTGCCGCACCTGCGCCGATATAAACCCGCATGGCTTGTCCTGCCACGCCCTTCACATCGCATGAAAAGGTGTAAGCAAGACCGGCAGTCACCGCCAACCCTGCATAAGCGACATAAGCGTTTTGTCCAGTAACAGGTGTTACTTTCATCGAGTACGCGCCGTGCCGCTGCTCATCGCCAGTAACCGCCACCGCCGCTTGTGTCGCCGCCCAATAAGTAACTCCTACTGGCTCTGCAAAAGCAGGATTCTTCAAATAGTTAGTCCCGCCATACGGCTTGACGATCCAAAATTTCATTCGCTCTAACTGTGGTGCGGTCATGCCCAAGCCTCCATGAGTTCAAATGCCATTTTTATATCTCCTGCATTAGCCGTTGTAGGCATATTTAGATTATATTCTATATGCTTATATTCGGGCATTTGATTCTCTAATTTGTCAAAATCATATGCAACTTCTCGTTCCGGCAAGTACATTGATTGTTTAATACCTAAAGCCAAACCCTCATTTATTCCTTCGCCAATTTCCATAAAAACCTTTGAAGGAGAATTAATCCCAAGGGCTGCAAGAGCTGCGGCAATAGCTGCTGCAGCAACGTCTGCCGCTGCTGATATAACAGAACTGAATCCGCTGCGGATTCCACTCGCTAGACTGGCTACCATATTACCGCCTGCTGCAGCCCACTCACCTACACCATCTTTAAGCGCTTGTACTGTACCAGTAACAACCTCCACTGCCAGATTATGTACATCTTGTAATTTACTGTTAATTCCATTATTTAAGTTTGTGAGCCACTCTACACCAGCAAGGAAAAAGCCTCCAGCACCTGATTGTATACCATTCAAAGCAGTTGCAACAGCTGTCATAGCCGCTGCATCAAGAGCAGATAGTGCCGAATCAATACCAGATATTAAATAACCAACTAACAAAACTCCACTACTAAATAATACATACCCTTGTTCATCTGTAGTAGTTTTGATACTAGTAACTAATTCTGTAACAGCTGTAACAACCTCAACTGATAATAACCCTTCTAAAATCGCCGCTGTTATTTTGATTCCTGCATCAATAAATGTTGGAAGATTATCTACAATTGCTTGCACTAAAATAGGAATTAGTTCAACAATCGCTTCTGTTATAAGATCAATAGAACCTACTATTCCGTTGATCAACGCCTCTACAATTTCTACGCCACTTTCGATTATTTGATCTCTATTTTCGGTGATACCTTCAAGAATAGCAACTATAATTTCAACGCCAGCAGTTAAGAGAAGACTAGCTGAATCTATAAGAGCTGTTAACAATAAAGAAATGATCTCAGGGGCTTGCTCTAATAACGCAGGTATTGCTAAAATGACACCATCAACAATAGCTGTTAATATATCAATACCAGCAGTTAATAAATCTCCTAGATTCTCTGTTATACCTCTTACAAAATCTACAATAATCTCAGGTGCTCGATCAACTAACTCAGGAATGGTATCTTTCAATCCTTGTGCAATAGCTTTTAATATATTCGTACCAGCTTTCATGAGATCAGGCACTTTATCAACAAGCGTTTGCATAATACTCAACACTATTTTCCCTGCAGAATTAATAACATTAGGAAGTCCTTGAGCAATTCCATTAGCTAAATTAATAATAAGATCTAAACCAATATCTAGCGCTCCTGGGATGCTTTCTTCTAAAACGCTTAATATCATTGGCAATATATCATTCAATGTGTCCATTAAGCTTGGAAGTGCTTCTGCAACTCCTCTAACAATCCCAAAAATTAGACTTGACCCAAATTCTATAATATCTTCTAAAACAGGGGCCAATTTTTCTCCTAAATTACCGATTATAGTAGTTAAAATGCTCATTCCCTGTTCTATCTTGCCTTCGCCAAATAACCCCATAACTAAAGTTAATCCGTTAGCAAATTGTGTTATGATAGGAATAACAGGAGTTATTACATCTAATAATGAAGTGAACAGTTTACCAAAACCTGTGGCTATAGTTATCGCTAAAGGACTTAATGATATAGCTAAATCAGTAAATGTTTCTGTAAAATCTGCAAGAGTTGGCAAAAACGCAACACCCATTTCATTCTTAAGATTTTCAATTGTTGCTTGAAATCTTTGAATAGAGGCAGCTGCTGAGTCTTGTACATCTGGAATATTTCTAGTATTCTGCTCCAATTTTTCTAGCGTCATGCGCCAAATAGCTTCCGACTGCTCAGCTTTAGTTAGTTCACTTACTGTTTTACCAATAGATTCTGCATACGCATCATAGGCCTCAGTAGCCTTAATTTGAATGCCCATATTATCAAGAATTCTAGGTGAAGCGCGGCCTACACCAACTACAAGACTATTCATAAGGTATTCCATTGAAGTACCTGTTGACATTGATACTTTTTGGAGATATTCCATAGCAGTTGGAAGTTCTGTAGCAATAGTTGGACTGATAAGCATCGCAGCTTGATTAAAATTTGTCATCAAATCAGCAGCAGAGATCATTCCTCCAGACGCTGCTGTTAGCTCTTCAAGCATTGTTTCGCCTGATTTGCCTGCAGATATTGATATTCTATTAAATCCTTCTTCAATGGTAGGCAAAAATGCCGCGTTCTTTGCAAAGTCGACTAACTCAGTCGATATACTCGCTATGGCGCCTACTGCTGTATCAGCTACAGCGCCGAATGCAGTAAAACCAGCAGCCGCTGTTACGCCTAATGCGTCGGCGACTCCTCCTACGCCTTCTACCCCCGCCTTTAGCGCGCTAACACTATTTATAGCCGAAGTACAACCAGCTTCAAAATTGCTGGTATTCATAATAAGATCGACAACTAAATCACTTAGTGCCATGTTTCTTTATTTCGCCTCCATGCATCTGTGTTAGCGCCGATACGAATCCAACAGCTCCTTGTAATTCTTCTTCTCTACTTTCTAATTTAGGAAAGAAATCTTTGGCAGTTGCTGATTTAGATCCTTTTTTCTTGTTAATATTAACCAATGTAGCAGAAGTTTGAGCGTGCCCTAAATACTCCGCCTCAAATCCAAATGGTTCCATTCCATAGAATATCATCCATTCGGTAAGCTCTCTACTAGATATACGACTCAACATTTCTGCCACCGTCATTCCTAATTTTAATGCTAACCGGAAATAAAAGCGCCGGTCGCCCCGCAGCCTTAGTTTTTTTCCAATAAGCTTATATCTTCTTTAGAAAATCCACTTAATTTTTGCGCAACATCAAAAATACGCTGAAGAGCAGTGGCAGACTTTTTGCCGAGTTCAACAACATCAGAATCACTAAATAATCTATTGCCTTCTTCATCACACGCAGTAAGAGAAACAAGTTTTGCTCTAACATTCTGTAAGTTAACTTTTTGCGTAGATCCTCGTAATTCAATTACAGAAGCTTCGAATGAATCTCGTTCTGACCCACTCATTCCTCTAACATAAACTTGCCCACCCCACTCTGGGATATCAACAAGTTCAATTTGCTGATCTTTTATCTCGAAGATTTGGTCTTTTGTTAGCATAGGTCTCCTTTATGTAATAGTAACTGCACCAGTAGGTTTAAGCGTTACTGACGCAGTTAGCGCGCCATCTACTGGCATTGATGGTTCAAATCCTACAACATAACAACTAGTAAATGTCCAAGTAGCTGGCGGCGTAGATGGAAATACTAGTGAATACGTAGTAGGTGTCCTAGTAATCAAATCATTAAGCAAACCACCAGCAGCGTTTTTATGCGTTGCGGCATTTGGATCGTAGGCAATTTCAATAGAAATTTCTCCTGAGCGTAAAATTGTAGCAACTACTTCTTCCCAAGCAGTAGCAGAATCATGTTCAGTTACATCTACAGTATCCAACGAAATGCCGGGGCCACTAATATTAGTAACTTGAGCAATTTCTACGGCACCTCTCATAAGAGCAGTGCCCCAAGCAGCATATTTTGCCATATCGGCCTCCTATATTATGGTGTATAAGTGCTTGTCAGCACTGGAACACCTGTTATTTTTAAGGTGCAACTAGCAGTAATCGCACCATCTACAGCCGCAGACGGCTCAAATCCTACAATATATGCGTCAAACACCCATTCAGTATACGAAGAATCTGGAAATTGAAGTTCAAACCCTTCATAAGTTCTTCCTACTAAATTTGCTAGTATATCTGCGTGAGTCGCTTCGCCAGGATCAAAAACAAGTTCAAGAGAGATCTCTCCTTGACGTAATATAGTAGCAGTCATTTCTTCCCACGCAGTTGTTTGGTCGTGAGACGTAACGTCTACTGTATCTAATGATAGCCCAGGGCCACTGATACTAGTGACTTGAGCAATTTCACTGCCATCCATTAGAAGAGCGGTACCAAACGCGGAAAATTTTGTCATAGTTTACCTCACTCATTGTGACTAAATTTATAATCTACAATAGTATAGTATAAGTCTAAATCAGCTTCAATAACGTCTATTTCAGTTTCAGGCAATATAGCGTAAACACTAACTTTAGTTGTAGTGCCTACTTCTCCTTGGTATCCTAAAAACGCGTATCTAACTGCTTCAGCTAATTGTTTACATACATCTATTGATCTTGCATATAAGTTAAATTGAAATCTAGGATTAGATAACCCAGTAGAATCTTGGTCATGCGTTATTACTCTATAAGTCGATACTCTATGATATGTAATAGCAGGAATAACGGCATTCTGTGGTAATTTGAACGCGTAAACTCGATCATCGACTAACGCAGAAACCTTAGTACTATTTTTTAGTATCGAAACTAAAGCTTTTTCTATAGGTAATACTGCCATATTATACCGCCGCTAAATATCTAACTATTACATCACTCATCGCTTTAATTATATCATCTTTATGTTCGTCATAAGCAGGTCGCAAAAACGGCCTTGAAGGAATCGTAACACTTCTAGCAAAACGCATCACACCGTCGCCACCAACCCATGACAAAAAATGTTTGCGCGTTGGGGTGATTGTTCCGCCAAACTCTTGAATCGCTGCGTACCTATTTCCATACGACCCTGCTCTAACATAACCAGCTCTAGTAATAACTACTTTCATAGACTCATAGAGCTTCCATGTTCTCATTGTAAAATTACCTATAATGTTTATTTTAGCATATTGAATTAAAGTCTCGCCGCCAGCAACAGCAGCGTCTGTAGCTACTTTTGTAGAAACAACAACGCTTAAATTTCCTAGTTCCTGTTGCAGTCTTTCTGCATTAGTTATTCTTATACTAAAACCCATTATATTTCGAGTTCCTTCAATCTAACAATATACGCTGATACGCCAACAATAACAACTGTCACAATATCGAACGTTTTATTATACGTGGAATCGCCACGCAAATTTACAACTTCTATTCGGTCTCTTAGATCTAATTCAGTACCATAAGGGATTCTAAGAACTGCGTCATAACTGATAATGGTCATTGTGTCTAATTCTTTTTCAATGCCAAACCCCATGTCTCTGTGACCAAACATAGAGAACCCACAAGTTATTGGATTAGAATCTTTCGTCCACGTTTCTTGAATATCACCAAAATCATCAAATGTAGACGAATACCTCCAAATATACGCAGATTCCATCATATGCGCGTCCGCAGTTTCACGCATTTTAAGTTTATCTACTTCAGACCAATGAAGATTCGTAGTCATCTATATCATCCTTATAGTATAGATCTTCATACCCCGTGGAATATACAGTAGTCATAGGATCTTGTTTCATCTTTAAATTATACCCTTTTGACCTGCTAGCATAATAAGACGCTTGTTCTAGTGCCATTTTATGCTTTTGCTCCCTTTGGAAAGTGCCGCCGTCGGCATGAAAATCGAATTCATCAGACACTATCGATGCTTTCTCAATCCATATTTCACTAGCAACTAAAAACAAATCATATGTAGGGGTCCAACCAGAATCATTAGGATATAACCCATTTACGTCTACAGATTGTTTTTCTTCGATTAAAGCAATGAGATCACTGTCTGTATAAGTAATCGATGTTGGTTCAGCGATCATTCTACGAATGCGCCTTACTTCTGTTTGTGTTACTGTCATAATTCTCCTTTAGTAGGCGAGCGTTGCTCGCCTACTATGTCAAAAGACTACGGAGTTGCACCAGTTGTGGGTTTCAGCACAGCAAAAGGATACCGAGTTACTTCTGTATCATTAATCCTATTAATAGGATTAGGAAGTGCCCAGCCCCAGCGCATATAACATCGCAGAGCAACCATATCTTGCTGAGCGAGGTTATAAATAATATTTCCAGTCAAAGGATCTTGAATAACCGCTTGATCTAGAATTTTGTAAGTAAGATCGGTGCGGAAAGCATAAACTAACTTATCCCAATCACCAGCAATCATCAATGCTTCAGATTCGTCATACGCTCCATTCAATGGAAAATACGTTTGCAGGCCATCAATAGTATAAGGAGCCGTTGAAGGACTCATACCGGTCATTGCAGGTCGAAACAAAGGCTGTCCGCTTGTAGTATCGCGTAAACCACGTAACATACCACGCATTGAAACACCAGCAACAAATCCATTAGGAATATATCCATCTAATTCTATATGAGAAATTAAACCTGGAGTAGTTGTAGCAATATCATACCCCATAATATCATCATATAAATCACCAATATCTCCTAATTCCAAAGTATTGCCTGCATTATTCGCGCCTAATACAATATCATCAGGCCAATTAGCCGGCGCGTTTAAACCATGAAGAACGGCAGCATCAATTACAGCACCAAACGCTTCACCAATATATGGTTTGATTTCACCAAAAATATCATATGAAGCATCTTCCAAAGTACTAACAGCAATTGGAACAATACACGCAATTTCTTCTGCGTATAAATAAATATTCTTCCACTGAGCTTCAGTTGTTTGCTTGAAGCCAAGTGAATTCTCTGCTGATGGGGAAACTTCCCCAGGAACGCCATCGACAAAATACGCCATAGGCAAAGCGCTCATAACAGGAATGCGCCGCTGCCCAGCAGACAGATTTGCTAGCCGTCGTGCTAGACTAAGAACTACTGAATTTTCAACAGTAGATTTAAAGATTTCTTTTGAAGAGTCCTCAGGAATGAGGGCTTCAGCTTCTGTACGTGTAATCATAATTATCTCCCAAGAGCCGCTTGTCTCAAAGCAGCGTTTATATCATTATCCAATGCTCGTTTGCCTGTGCTGCCTGCATCTGTACCACTAAGTTTGAACAACTCAGGCGCAAGAGTTTTGAGCTCTTTCCATTTTACTGTGCCATTCTCGTTGAACAATCCTTCCGTTGCGGCGAGTGCATACGCAGCTTTTGTATTCACACACTTTTCACTGCTTGCTTCTTCAGCAAATTTAGCTCTACGCTCAATCTCAGAATATTTTTTGTCTGCTTCTTCTAAAAGTCTTACTTTCTCAGCAAGCTCTCTTTCTAATTCAGATCCTTTTTCTGCTTTTGGCAAAAGATCTTTCATTTGCTTTTCCAGATCTTTTCTACTAGTTCGTTCTTTATCGAGTGCAGAGTTTAATCCATCAGTGTGCTTTTTGTAAAGTTCTTTTACAGCGTCATCTGCTGTATTCAAAAAATCCTCAAATGTCTCATAAGAGGCGGTTTTTCCTGTTGTATTTTCTGTGTCGGACATCTCATCTCCTTTTATAGCATCTCGCTATATTTCTATTATATATCAATAGTGGCATTAGTGCCAGAACTATCTTCTAAATCTACATTATTTGTATCATTAATTGGCTGCGATTTAGATTCTTCTAATTTGTCTGAAACCATTTGCGCAATTTCATCATCTGACCAACCTAATCTGCGCAAAATCGTGACTAGTGGGATTCCTGCTTCTACTTCTGTTTTTATCGTGTCAGCGGTTACCTCCATCATTTCAACTTCTATCTTATGCCAAACAGTAATAATATTTTCTGTTGTGCCATACAAAAATTTTAGAACTTCCATCCATCCTTCGTCCATAATTTCTTGATATTGTTCTGTCTTCTTAACTAACGGAATTTCCATGATAGAAAGGGCCTCGCCGCTCACGTTAGCACCAGTCTGCATAAAATAGTGTTTTGGGGTGCGCGAGATAACTGCGATGGCCCCAGACAAACGATCAATAACTTCAAGATACGAACCTATTCTTGCGGCAGCAAATTGGCCGATTTTCGTTTCTTCTTCGTCTGTGAGACCTTTAGGAATTTTGAAAATTGTTTGTGGACTAGCTTTTAACGAGGCAATATCAGCGTTTGTAATAATCCAACGCTGAGGAAACGCGTTAAATTCAGATACAACCATCATATCTGAAAATGTTTTATTGATCGCGTCTTGTAATGGGATAATATTCGCTAACTCTGTTACATCTGATCTAAAATGAACTATAGGAATTTTATCGTATGGATTCGGAGTAACCTCGTCTAAAGTAAAATTCTGGGCATCTAATGCTTTATCAGATTCTGAAATATATTTTTCGATGCGGTCTTCATAATATAAATTAGCCTTAACGCCACTTGTGGATCTCCAAATTTTTAGTGCATAAGACATTTTATAATAGTCTTCAGCAGAATAAATAATAACCATATTATTAGGATCTTGATAATAAGGAGTGCTTTCACCATTTACTTTATCAAACATGATATAGCCACTACCAGTTACAACACAATCTCTGTGCACTCTCCTTGATAAAGTTTTTAGCTTGTTTTTTGTATACAAACCAAACAATTCTTTACTAGTATCTAAATTATTGCCGTCCCACCCTTTAAATCCTAGTCTATCTGTAACGGCATCAACCACTACAGCGCACCAATTTTCAACAAAAGACACAGTAGATCTGCCGAATACATCATACAGGCGTTCTGCTGTGAAAATCATTGGGTGTTTTCCCAAGTAATAATCCTGAAATTTCTTGTTTATATAATATTGACTTTTCCAGTTATCATAAGCGTGAGAAAAATCAGAACTTACAATTTCGTTACCCATATCACCACCTTAATTGAGTAGCAACCTTTTCTACTCTTGGTCTTACTAGAAAGTACCTAAGCGCGTCCATAGCGTGGTCGAACTCTTTTATTGGCTCGTCCCTATTATCTTTCCACGAATATGTTTCAAACTCCGTTATTGTATTCACACAAGAAGGGTCAATAGTTATTCTAGGATTTTTATATTCTCCTGGGTCTAGCAAATTTTGAACTCTTCGTATGCCGTCCATAACTTTTCCTTTACGAGGAACAACTTGCAAACCAGTATTTCGTAAAGCCGCAATTAGCCCTGCAGCTGCAGAGTCAACAATTACAGGTACATTATAACTTCCATTTGCCCATTTGTATACTATGTCAACGATATCTGCTTGGAGTTTACCCGATTTATAAAATTCTTTTGCAATGTGGTAATTATCATCACTCCCTGCGTAAATTTGTAAAATTGCCGCGGGATGGGTGTAGCCCTCATCTACAGCAATACCAAATTCTTCAAATTCTGTTGGAGCGCGCTCTTTTATGTGGATAGAAGGGTGGAACATCGGATAAACTAAACCTTCAAAGGACACGAATTCGCCATAAACCTCTTGACGTAAAAACTGCCCTGAGTATCTTGTCACAAGAGAGTCTTTCCACTCTTCTGAAGCATAAGGATTTTCTAACGTAGTTACGTTGAAAACGGTCATTGTTTTCAGAGCTTCATAAACCCAGTTTGTTCTGCCTTTAGGTGTGGTAGTAACCCAGCATGGACCAGCGGTGCCATCAGCACGTAAACGCCCTATGACAATATCCCAAGTTGCTGGATGAGCAAGAGCACCCTCATCAATCCATGCCCAGTGCAAATTTGGCCCACGAAGATGTTCTGGGTTATCACCAGATCGAAATAGAATTTCTGCGCCATTTTTGAGGGTGATAATCATATTAGATTTGTTGAAATCTTTAATCAAATCTTGATTTAGGTCAAGAAAAGTTCGAATTGTTGCGTCTAAAAGCATACGAAACGTAGGAGCAACCACCAGCCCAAGTGTCTTTTCCTTGGCGTGCATTACCGCTTTTACACAGCCGGCCAAAGTCTTACCAGACCCGATCCCGCCAATCATTGCTGTAAATCGATCTTCGCAGACTACAAATTCATACTGGTTGCCGTATAATTCAACGTCCATCTCGCCTCGCGAGGTTATTCATCTCGTTTTACAATTTTTACTTTAATTGCGGAACCATCCTTACCTGTAATTTCAGTTTTATCAGGAACTTTACCATAAGCAAGTTCAAGCGCCGCTTTCTGCTTGTTAAAATCTGGGGAACTCATCCAATCACGAATAATCGCCTCGACACGAGTCATATCTAATCCATCTTCAGAAATGGCCTCAATAGCAATTTGCTTTGTAAGAGCCCTTAAAGTATT
>Ga0172381_10006932_pt1 | contig 11290 bp, 10 predicted proteins | sample Leawel6488metaG_FD_119754 | JGI IMG/M metagenome (GOLD analysis project Ga0172381, IMG submission 119754) | Leachate microbial communities from a municipal landfill in Southern Ontario, Canada - Leachate well 64-88 metaG | ecosystem: Engineered > Solid waste > Landfill > Unclassified | place... | reverse complement strand
CATTTGGCTGCTCAACCTGGAGTGCGTTATAGTTTTGAAAATCCTAATATTTATATTCAATCTAATATAGTTGCTTTTATTAATATATTAGAAGCAATAAGACATAATGGTATAAAGGATTTTATTTATGCTTCTTCAAGTTCGGTTTATGGTAATAATAAAAAAGTGCCTTTTTCGGAAAATGATTTAGTAGATTATCCAATCTCTCTCTATGCTGCTACTAAAAAATCCAATGAGCTTATTGCTAACAATTATTCCCATTCATTTGACATAAATACAACCGGATTACGTTTTTTTACTGTTATCGGTCCTTATAGTCGTCCCGATATGGCTCTAATGCTTTTTATGAAAGCAATTTCAAATAATGAAAAGATTAAAGTTTTTAATCATGGTAAAATGAAAAGAGACTTTACTTATATTGATGATATTGTTGAAGGTATTATTTTAGCTTTAGAAAATACTAGAAAATATCAAATTTTTAATTTAGGTAATAATAATCCAATAGAATTAGAATATTTTATCACTTGTATTGAAAATGAATTTAATAAAAAAGCTATAAAAGAATATCAAGATATGCAACCCGGAGATATGTTGTCCACTTACGCTGATACAATACAAGCTAAGAAGATATTAAACTGGGAACCTAAAACAAGCATTGAGGATGCTATTAAAGCTTCTGTAAAATGGTATAAGGAATATTATGGATAGTGTTTAACTTATTTTAAAACTGCAAAATTAAACCAAATTTTATTGTTAGTAGTTTAAGTGACACAGTTAAAATAATATTAGAAAAAAATAAATTATCAATATGATTAAAAATTACATTCAAGAATCGCTTGATTTAAAAAATTTTATTTTAAATGATGAAAATCTTCTTCATAATATTACAGAAATTATTAAAAATGTTAAAAATACCCTTAGTTCAGGTCATAAAATTTTAATTGCTGGCAATGGTGGTAGCGCCGCTGATGCGCAACACTTTGCCGCCGAATTGGTTGGGAGATATAAACTAGAAAGAAAGGGTTATCCAGCAATAGCCTTAACAACTGATTCATCTATTATTACTGCATGGAGCAATGATTTTGCCTTTGATTCTGTCTTTTCTCGGCAATTAGAGGCACTTGGTCGGCCTGGTGACTTATTTTTTGGGATTTCTACTAGCGGTAATTCTTTGAATATTATCCAGGCGGTTAAAGTTGCTAAAAAATTAGGTCTTAAGGTTGTTTGTTTATTAGGTAATAAAGGAGGACAGTTAAAAGATTTGGCCGACATTTCAATGGTCGTGCCATCTTCTAACACTCCAAGAATTCAGGAAGTTCATATTTTAATGATTCATATTATTTGTGAAGAAGCTGAAAAACAATTAATTTAAATGTATGTTTAAAAATGACCTAATCAATAAATCTAATTTAGTTAGATTAATTAATAATTTTTCGAAACAAAGTGTTTTAGTTATTGGTGATCTGATGATTGATAAATATTTGTGGTGTGATATCAATAGAATTTCTCCTGAAGCCCCAGTGCCGGTAGCCCTTGTTAAAAGCGAAAGCTATGTTTTAGGCGGGGCTGCTAATGTGGCTAATAATTTGGTCGCTTTAGGTGCTACGGTTAATTTAGTTGGTTTAATAGGCAATGATGAGCCTGGTCGTTTACTTACTAAAGAATTGCAAACAATCAATGTTTCTCGGGATGGTTTATTGGTTGATTTAACTAGGCCAACTATAATCAAGCAAAGGGTTATGTGCGGTGCACATCAGTCAATACGAATAGATTATGAAGATGTTAAAGAAATTAATCAAGTAGAAGAAAAAAAAATTTTAAATTATGTTACTAATTTACTAGATAAGGTTAAAATAATAATTTTTTCTGATTATGCAAAGGGTTTAATTTCCGAGAAGTTAGCCCAGTCAATTATTGCCTTGGCCATACAGAAAAATATTAAGGTTTTGGCTGATCCAACGCCTAATACTTTTAAAAAGTTTTCAAATTCTTATCTTATTAAACCTAACAAAAAAGAAGCTGAGGCTATTGCAAACGAGAAATTTAATAAAGATTATTCTAATTTATCAATTATTGGAGAGAAGATTAGGAGTCAGCTAAATTCTAATTTAGTTATCACTTTAGGAAAAGATGGCGTAGCAGTTTTTAATGAATCAAAATTGTCGTTGTTGCCGACATTTGCAAGGGAGGTTTATGATGTTTCTGGTGCTGGTGATACAACTATTGCAGCCTTAGCTCTTAGTTTAGCAAGCGGTGCTAGTCTGGAAGATGCTACTGCTATAGGTAATTATTGCGCTGGTGTAGTGGTAAGTAAAATAGGCACTGCATCTTGTTCTCTGGAGGAGTTACTAAGAGTTATGCAGAATTAAATTATGAATTTTTTAAAATGATAAATTTAAATAGAAAAAAAAGAATATTGGTTTTAAATTATGAATTTCCACCACTAGGAGGCGGTGCTAGTCCGGTGAGTTATGAGTTGGCAAAGAAATTGTCTGAGACTGATAATTTTGAGATTGATGTGGTTACTATGAGCTACAATAATTTACCTAAATATGAAGAAATAAATAAGAATTTTAGAATTTTTAGAGTAAAATCATGGAGGAGTAAAAAAGAACTTTGTCATCCTTGGGAGCAAGCTACTTATCTTGTATCTGGCTGGTTTAAATGTGTAAAGCTTATTAAAAATAACCAATATGATACTTGCCATTGTCATTTTATTATTCCAACAGGCGTTTTAGCTTTATTTTTAAAAAAGAGGTTTAAACTCCCTTATATTGTTACTAGTCACGGAAGTGATGTGCTGGGTTATAATGCTAGATTCAAATTACTATATCCATTTTTAGTTGGTTTGTGGAAGAGAATTTTAGATAATGCCCAAAAAATAATTACTCCATCTAGTTTTTTGAAATCTGAGATATTAAAAATCCACCCAAAATTTGGCAGTAATAGAATAATAGTTATCCCAAATGGGTTTGACGTAGATAAATTTAAACCACAGAAGAAAGAGAAATATATTTTTTCATCAGGAAGATTACTAGTCAATAAAGGTTTTCAATACTTAATTCAAGCTGTTTCCGAAGAAGATGTGGGTTACGAGGTTCATATCGCTGGAGATGGGCCAATGATGTCAGAGCTAAAAGAGTTATCAAGTAAGTCAAAAACAAAAATTATCTTTCATGGTTGGATTAGTAATGAAAGAAAGGAATATAGAGATTTATTAGAGCGATCTACTGTATTTATTTTGATGTCTGAGGCTGAAAGCTTTGGAATGTCTTTTATTGAAGCGATGTGTGCTGGCTGTGTTGTTATTACTACTAATGTTTCTGGATGCGTTGAGACGGTTGGTGATGCTGGATTATTAGTAAGCCCCAAAAATAGTGTGGATTTAAAGTCAAAAATCAAGAATATTTTGGATAAACCAAAAAAAATAGAAGAGTTTAAAGATAGAGCTTTAAATAGGGCTAAAAGATATGACTGGGCTATTGTTCTGGAAAAATATATAGAAATATTATTTACATAAAATTATATGAAAAAAAATATTTATTTAACAAAATATAATCAGACTTTAAATTATGATAATACTAAAAAGGAGTTTAATCTGTATAACAATTATTTTTACCGTAATTATAAAAATTATTTACCCAGTGATAGGAGTGCTAATATTTTAGATATAGGTTGCGGGAATGGAATTTTTCTTAGATTTCTTAAAAAAATGAATTTTTATAACTCAGAGGGTTTTGATCTTTCATTAGAAAATGTAGAAGAATGTAAAAAATTTGGTCTAAGTGTGGATTTTGGTGACGCATTTGAGTATTTATCGCAAAATAATAAAAAATATTCAGTAATTGTTCTAAATGATGTGATTGAACATATTCCTAAAAATGAAGTTGTGGATAAAATGCAGTTACTCAAAAGTCATTTAGAGGATGGGGGATATGTGATTGTTAAAACCCTTAATATGTCAAATCCAATATCTGTTAATACTCTGTACTGCGATTTTACTCATGAGTATGGATATACTGAAAAAAATATCGTTCAAGTTTTTTCACTTGCCGGTTTTAATAATTGTGAGGTGCATGAGACTATTGTGTATTTTGATTTTTTGGCCGTAGATTTCATACTCCCAGCAATTTATTTTTTAAATAATTTTTTTTACAGAATTAAGTACTTGTATAATGGTAAAAAAGGTTATCACGTGTTTTCAAAAAATTTAATATGTGTAGCGCATAAATAATAAATATGAGAATTGATTTGAATAACAAAAAAATATTAATTATGATTCCCTCTGGTTTAGGGGATTTTGTTAAATCTTTAGGCATTTTTTTAAGTATTAAACAACAGTATTCTGTTAAAACTCTAGATGTTGTTGTTACGGAAGAGGGGGTTAATGTTTTAAAGGGTTTTGTTAGCTATATTGATAACGTTATTATCATGAATATAAGGAAATTCACATTTTGTAATTATCTTTTATATTTTTTATTTAAAGGTTGGAGCGATATAAAAAAAATAAATTCTCAAAAATATGATCTAATTATTTGTCTGACAATAAATCCATTAAGAAAGTATTTACTAACCTTTATTAATGTAAAAAGTAAAATAATATTATCAATTGGTGGCACTGACGTTATAAAAGAATATGAATTTATATCAACATTAGGTGTGGATATTGTTCAACATCAATCTGCTTTCTTTGATAAATTTAATAATTTGGAAAAATTAACTCCATTGTCGATGTTTTTGCAAGATAAGAAAAACATATTAATAAATATGTTTTGTGCTAATTCGCCTAATTCCGTCAGGGAGTGGCGGAAGTGGGGGGAGTTAATAGATAAAATATCAAATAAGTTTAATATTTTTTTGATTGGGAGAGTCGACTTTGATTATAAAAAATATTATAGTTTAGATTATTCAAGGGTCGTTGATTTGATTAATAAAGTTGATTTGAAATCGTTAGTATTTTTGTTTAAGAAAAGTGACCTAGTGGTCACAGTCGATTCGTTTCCTTTTCATTTGGCCTATGCGGTTGGCACCCCCGTTATTGGTTTATTTGGACCAGTTGATCCGGAAACGAGAATCCCTGTTAGTGTGGATAGGAAAAATATTCATTATTTGTATAATAATAAAAAAATAAAATTATTATTAGAAAATAAATTAAAGAAAGAATTAAAAAAAAATAACGATATCTACATTAAAGATATTAGTGTTGAAGATGTTATAAGTGCGATTAATAATATTTTTAAATAATTTTTATGAATTGTAAAATTTGTCAATCTCAAGATGTTAAATTTATTTTTTCAAAAAATGGAGAAGATTTTTATAAGTGTAAACATTGTTCAGTAATTTTTCAACACCCAATTGATGATTTACGGATAAACAGATATTACGAAGATGAATATTTTAATAAAAAAAATAGATTTGTTGATCAATTTATTAATTGGCAAACGGAAGATAGCAGTCGGCGTACTTTGAATGTGATAAAGAAGTATAAAAGCAATGGTAATCTCTTGGATATAGGTGCGGCGTACGGCCAATTTCTTAAAATAGCACGTGATAGCGGTTTCAATATTGTCGGTATAGAACCGAACAAGGAGGCAGTAAAAATTGCTAAAGAAAAATTTAATATTGATTTAGAAAATATTTTTTTTGACAAAGATTACAGAAATTCTCGAGGTTTTGATGTTATCACTAACTTTCATGTAATTGAACATGTTTTCAATCCTCTGGAGTTTGTTAGAGATATTCATAAAAATTTAAAAGATGGGGGTATTGCCGTCTTTGAAACTCCAAATATACAGTCTTTGAATTATTTTATCATGGGCAGTAAATGGCCGTATATTTTACCGAATGAACATCTTTTTTGTTTTTCTTTCAAGAATTTAATTCCGTTATTAGAGAATAATGGATTTGAAGTTATTTATAAAAAAAGAACTGGGATTTTTTTGCATAGTAGACCAAAGGGATTAACAAATATGATATATGCGGAACAACCAACTCTAATACTTAGATTATTGAATGTATTAAAAAATTTCTTGTCTGAAAAAATAGGATTGGGTGATCATTTATTTATAGTAACTAAAAAAATAAAATAATGAGAAAAATACTTGGCACCATAATTAAAATATTAGTAGCAGCTGGAATTATTTGGTATTTGTTTTCAAGGGTTAATTGGAATTTATTTTTTAATAGTTTTAAAAACGTTAATATTTACCTGATTATTATTTCTATGTTGGCGCTTTATTTGGGCGTATATTTTAGCATTCTGAGATGGAATGTCTTTTTAAAAAATTATAATTTTAAAATTAGTAAATTAAAGTTATACTCCCTCTATTCTATTGGAACTTTTTTCAATAATTTTTTACCAACAACTATTGGGGGTGATGTTTATAAATTTGTTAGTTTAAACAAACACTTTAAAGAAAAAAGAAAGGAAATTATTTCTTCATTGATTCTTGATAGAGGTAGTGGGTTTCTCATTCTTTTTTTAATAAATATTGCCTTAGCTCCACTTTTTTATAGATTAATAACTTTTGATCGCAGATTTTTATTTTTATAAATTTCTATATTTTCATGATTCATTATTATTTTATTTTTTATTATAAATTTCCAGTTCTTATTTAGAATAGAAAAATTAATAAAAAAAGAAATACCATTATTTAAAAAGTTTAATCAGTTAGTCGTGTCCCTGTCTAGTATTAATAATAAAAAAACCCTAATTCATGGGGCTTTTTATTCTATCTTATTCTTTTTGGTATCTAGTGGAATTGCGTGGATACAGTTTTATGCTTTTGGTGTGGAAATAAATTTTTTTTATATATTATTAGTTAGTTCGGTTACGTTGATACTTGGAGTTCTCCCTATATCTTTTAATTCCATTGGAATAACGGAGGGGTTAAATGTATTTTTGTTCGGTTGCATCGGCGTGCCAGTGGAAATTTGTTTAGCGGTTACCATAGTAGGTAGAGTTTCCTTAATGGTAATAAGCTCTCTGGGTGGCATTTTTTATTTTTTTGATAGAAAAATAAAATATTAGATTTTTTAATTATTGTTTAAAACAATCGTTAGTAAAAAGATAAATACTGGTAAGGTTTTCAGAGTATATCCTACATTCCTTGCCGTTTGTTTCCAGAAACTTTCTTATTTGGCCCTTCCTAACTCTTGAGTGGTGGTTTATGTTATTATAAGAAGACTCTATCAGCCAAACTCTCTTTCCTTGTTCAAGATTTTTATCTATATATTCTTTAAGTTTTATTGGATTGTCTGTAATAATATTATCGACATTAGATTCGGCTAGGCCTTCATTCTCGTCAATATCCCAGCCTATTCTTTTATCGGGCTCCTTATCCCAATAACTTCTATACATTACCTCCATTGTGTCAAAAATTATCAAATCATTTTCATTATTAAACCCACTTTTTATATATAAAATTGGTTCTTTTATGTTACTATAAAATTCTTCGGCGGCCATTACCTGGTAGGGAGTACCAGAAATATCTTCGCCGTAATTTATGTTATAAGGCTTTAACGAAAATAATGTTAAAAATACAAACAAAAAAAGAACGGTTTTCATAGTCTTGCTATTAAATATTTTAAAAATAAAAAAATAGAAGCCGACACTTATGAAAAGTAAGTACAGAGGTATTAACATTGAAAAATGCCTAGGTTCCCACATAAAAAATTGAACATTCGACCAGGTTTTAGATACATCATAAAAAGAAAGAATTAGTAAAATTAATGGAAATGAGAAAAATAAATAGTATTTTTTCTTTTTAAGGTTGAGAATTAAGAAAAATATGGTAAAAATTTCTAAAATTACCAAAATAGGATAAAATTCCCAAATTAGTTTAATAAAATATCCATCAAATTTTAATGGAAAGATATTTTTTATAAATAATGATGGCAGATCTAGTATTTTGTTTAGAGTGGATTGTTCTATCGGGATGGTCTTAGTGGGTGGAGTAATATAATAATTAGAAGTAATTTTATAATTAAAAACAAGGTTTATAATAGATAAAATAATTATAAAGTATATATGTTTATTTTTTATTAATTGTACAATTTCTTTTTTTGGTAAGGCAAATAATAGAATTATAAATACTATAAAAATATAAAGATAGTTTCCTGTTTCTACCCAGGGTATGAGAATTATGGGAATTAAAAGAAAATATAAATATTTGTTGGTTTTATATTTAAAAAAGGCTAAATAAGAAAAGTAAATAAATAATATTAGAATAAAACCATCAAAAACATAATGTCGCGCCCATCGTTCGTACCAAATAGCCCACGAACTAAAAGAAAATAGTGTTATTGAAAATAGGGCAAATTTTTTGTTAAAAATTTCTTTTGAAAGCAAATAAATAATTATAGTTGTTAAAAGTGATAAAAGAACGGCTAATATTCTGAGATTAAATTCGCTAACCCCAAATGTTTTGAAAATTAGTGCTGTGAACGAGGTATATAAAAAACTTCTATAGTAATTAACATAACCATAATATTCTGGCGAAGTATAAAACATTTTGGGTTGGCCGTTGGTGGCTAAATTAACAGCAGGTGAATAATGAAACTGCTCTTCGACAAGTAAATTTAAATTTCCTAATTGATAAATTCTTAATAAAAATCCTAAAGCAATAATTATTATAAAACCTAGACTATACTTCAATCCCTCTTTGTACATCCATTTAATAATTTTTTTTAAAATAGGTATTTTATTTATCTTAGGAAATTTTATGGAGAATTCAGCAAGGCGTTTTTGTTCATTTAATTTTTCTTCGTTCTTTTCTATTTCTGCTTCGCTTTTAATTCTTTTTCTGCTATGCCAAAAAGTTAGCCCACCAAGCAAAATTGCCAAGACTGTCGTTAATGTTTGATATTTTTTTACTAAATTTAGGTCAAATAATTGGTTTAGTATTATTACCAAGAACAGTAGAATAAATATCCAAGAAATAATCCCCCATCTTTTTTTATATAGTAATCTAACAATAAAAGACGGATATTGTTTAAAAAAAGTAGAGATAAAATAAATAATATTTTGCCCTCTTTTATTTGTAGCCTTAATTTTATCCGGATGGGATTGTTTTATTGGTTTTATAATAATTCTATCAATTTTTTCTTTTTCAAACTTAACAAAATACCAGGTAGCAACAAATATTGCCAGAGAGTTGGTAATGACAGTAAAGGTGTCATCTAATTTATTTAAGATGCTAAAAACACAAAAAATTGTTAATCCAAAAACTATAACATTCAGAATATTATTTTTTAACCAATTGGCAATTTGTTTGATGATGTTCATAAACCTAGAAGGCAAAAGCCCAAATTCGGTGGCCAACCTCTTTTTGGTCACTGTATATTAATTTTTGTTGACCAATTAGGTCAATAATATTTTTATCTAGCCTAATACTTAACGCCATATTATCAACTACAATATAACCATGTTGAGAGTTGATGACATCTTTTAATTTATCAACATCGGATATAATAATGGCGTTATTATAGTATTCACGTTCTTTTAATGCACTCTTGTCTAATTTTCTGCCATCTAGATTAATAGCTAACCAATAGTCGCTTTTACCTAAATAGACTTTATCCATCTGGGTAAAGGGAGAAATAATCACTTTATCATTACTCCAACCATTCCTTTTGATTTCATCATAGGCGCCTTTGAAGTTTGGTTGGGGGGTAAATGGTTCTAAGTTGTAGTTGGCTCGCACTTTAAAAATAAAGGTACCGGAGTTTATAACATTAGAGCTTGTGATTAAAGCGATTAAGAGTAAAGAGATTACTAAGGAGGGGTATTTGAACTTTTTTGCAATAAAATAGATAAGATAGCCAGAGAATATAAATAAGATGGGCAAAATAAAAAATAAATAGCGAAAATGAACAGTATTAACACTAAAGATTATAATTAAATAGGGAATTAAATAAGCACCACCTAAGCTTAATATTTTTTTTATATTTTTTTCTTTTATAATTCCTATAATAAATCCGATTAAAGCACTAATAACAATTATTCCTAAATTTGTTAAAAGAAACTTTTGATAATTAAGACCAAAAAAATAATCTCGGTTTTGTAATTTAGAAAAAAAGTCAAAACTTAAGTTTACAATAAAACAAAGGATGATAAAGCCACTTATAATTAATACTATTTTTTGTTTTTTGTTTTTCCAAAATTTTTGTTTTTCTTCTTTTTTAATATTTGAAAAATGTATTATTAAAGTTAAAGCATAAATTACTAATAGGAAGTAACCAAGGTAATGACTGAAAATAGCCGCTATTGTACTTAAAATTACAAAGATTAATTTTTTGTAGGAAAATTTATCTAATAGAGAATGAAATAAATAAAAAGATAAGAAAAAGAAAAATTGTAATTGAATATACATTCTAGCTTGCCGACTCCAAGCTATCTCCCAATAAGAAAAGGAACTTAAAAAAGCAGCACTAAGACCGACTAAATTATTAAAAAGTTTTTTACCAATAAGATATATTAAAAAGATAACTCCAATTCCAAATATAACCGAAATACTTCTAACAGCTATTGGATTAAACCCGCCTAGTTTAATTGCTCCAGTAATAAGATAATTATTTAGTAAATAATTGAATCCATATAAATTTCCTGAATCAAGTTGAGGGTAACCTTTTTCTAAAGTAGATAATACGGCGTTTAAAGTATATCCTTCATCTATCCAATAAGATTGTTCACCAAGTTTATAGGAACGAATAAAAAAACCATAGATAATAAAAATTGTCAAAAAAAAGATTATTAGTATTTTATTGTATTTTTTCATGTGGATAACTTTTAGTTTATTATTCTTAATATATTCCAATCTCTATACATTACTTAATTTACTACTAAATATTATTATAATTTTTATAATAAATCAAGCTAATTTTAGCTTATTTTTATATCCTTAATCCTTTTATAGTGTCAACTATATCATGGACGAGTGCAAGGTATTGTGTTATATCTCTTTTTTTGTTATTATGAATATATACATAATTAAATATAAAATATATAAAAAAAGAAAATTTTTTTGTTTTCTAATTTAACTAAAAAATATGGAAAAAATTAAAAATTATTTTTCTAAAAATCCTTTAAGGGCAAAATTATTTTTGGTTGCTTTAGTGGTAACACTTGTAGCTGCACCTATGGTTTATGCTCAATTTTTTCGTCAAACTGGTGATTCCGATTGGGGCTATGGCTATGGTTATGGCTATGGTTATGGCTATGGTTTTGATGGTGGAACTTTTGCTGGTTATCGTACTGGTGATAATCCAGAACAATATTTGTATGGTTATG
>Ga0172381_10006931_pt1 | contig 11291 bp, 12 predicted proteins | sample Leawel6488metaG_FD_119754 | JGI IMG/M metagenome (GOLD analysis project Ga0172381, IMG submission 119754) | Leachate microbial communities from a municipal landfill in Southern Ontario, Canada - Leachate well 64-88 metaG | ecosystem: Engineered > Solid waste > Landfill > Unclassified | place... | reverse complement strand
TGGAGCGCGTCGCCATGCACGTGGCCACGCTCAATGGCATGGCCACCGACATTGCGTTTTTGCAGGGCGCTGCCACCTACGGGCGGCTGCGCACCGCCATCATCAACGCCAGCCAACGCGCCTGTGGCAACCGCTTCGGCCGCGGCTGGCTGCGCCCCGGCACGGCCATGCCCGTCGCCGATGCGCTGCGGCAAGACCTGCTGCAGACGCTCAACGCGTTTGCGCCCCACTTTGCCGAAGTCAACCAGCTGATGCTCAGCGCACGCAGCGTCGCAGCCCGCTTGAAAGGCACCGGCGTGTTGACGACGCAGGCGGCGCAGGAGCTCGGCGTGACCGGCGTGACAGGGCGCGCCAGCGGCGTGGCGCTGGACGCGCGCTGCCAGTTACCCGGCGCTGTCTATGCGGCGCACCCCCTGCCCATGCTGACCGAGCCCGGCGGCGACTGCTGGGCGCGCATGACGCAGCGCATGCGCGAAGTGGAAACCTCCGTAGCCTGGCTGCAGCAACGCCTCGGCGACAACACGCTGGACCTGGCCAAGCTGCCCGCATCGCTGTCCATGACACCGCCGCCGCTCAAGCCCAATGCCCTGTGCCTCTCGCTGATCGAAGGCACGCGCGGCCCGGTGCTGCACGCGCTGGAAACCGACGCCCAGGGCGCGCTGCGCCACTACAAGGTGCAAGACCCGTCGCTGGCCAACTGGTTTGGCGAAGCGGTGGCGGTGCGCAACAACGGCATTTCCGACTTCCCGATCTGCAACAAGAGTTTTGACTTCTCGTACTGCGGCAACGACCTGTAAATCCGGGTGAACACCATGTTTCAAACCATCGCCGTGCGCAAATCCCAGGGCACCCAGTTCATTGCCGACCTGCGCGCGGCCCAGCCAGCGGGTTTTCGCGGCAAGCCGGTCATCAGCGATGCCGCCTGCGGCGACGGCTGCCAGGCCTGCGTGCAGGTTTGCCCCAGCCACGCCATCACGCTCAACGCCGCAGCTGCCGACCCGGTACGCATCGACCTGGGACGCTGCGTGCTGTGCGGCGACTGCGCGCCGGTCTGCCCCGGCGCCAAGCTCAGCTTCAGCAACGACGTCAAGCTCTGCGCCACCCGCCGGGAGGCCCTGACCATCAGCAGCGCCCACCCCGACATCGACCCGATCAAAGTCTCGGCCGAGTTGCACAAACGCTTTGGCCGTTCGCTCAAACTGCGTTCGGTATCGGCCGGCGGCTGCAATGGTTGCGAGATGGAAATCAACGCCTGGAGCAACGTCAACTTCGACATCGGCCGCTACGGCATCGACATCGTCGCCAGCCCGCGCCACGCCGACGGCCTGGTGCTGTCAGGCCCGATCACGCGCAACATGATGGCCGCGCTGCAAATTTGCTGGGAAGCCATCCCCGAGCCCAAACTGGTGATTGCCGTGGGCGCCTGCGCCATCTCGGGCGGCGTGTTTTCTGAGAGCGAAGCGCTGAACCGCGAATTTCTCGACCAATTCAAACCGTCGCTTTACGTGCCCGGCTGCCCGGCGCATCCGCTCACATTCATCAGCGGCATCATGGATTTGCTGGGGATTGCGTGAGTCGCACAACAATGCTTCCTTGTCGTTCCCTTTCTGACCTGGTGAAAATCATTGGCGACCTGGAGCGTGAAGGCATCACCTTTGAGAGCTTGAGCGAGAAAATCAACACCGGCTGTGCTTCCGGAAAGTTGCAGTTCCATGTGTTTGCCGCCTTGGCGGAGTTCGAGCGCAACTTGATCCGTGAGCGCACGATGGCCGGTCTGTCTGCTGCCCGAGCACGTGGCCGGATCGGTGGGCGAAAGCCGAAGCTCAACGAGAAGCAGATTCGGGAGATAAAGGCGCTGCTGGCCGACCCGGCGGCGCAGGTGAAGGACATCGCCGCGCGTTACGGGATATCGCGCACGACCCTTTACAAGCGTGTTGGTGTAGTGCAGTCAGCGTACCAGGCACGCTGAAAACCCTGGGTTTTATGTTTAGTTAATGACACAAATTTCATTAGTATCGATTGCATATTTCATAAATAAAGAACACAATTAGACCAACTCTTGTCAGTCAAACACATGAACACCCACACCATAGACACGTCGATTGCAAAACACATGGCCGAGTCCTCTGCGATTCGCGGTGCATCCATCATCGGCCAGCCGGGCGGCTGGTCTGTGGTCTTGAAGCTTGGTTTGCATGAGCGACCGCTTGGGATGCAGCGCAGCGATAAGCCGCGCATCTGGCGCAGTCTGGATCGTGCCGTGGCCTATCTCAAGAATGAGTTGCATATTGCCCGCTTTGATCTTCTGGATGCCACCAACCATTCGGTCGGTGAGCCGTTGGCTGGTAAGTCTCGCGTCGACGCATCCGAGCGGCTGCGTTTAGCGCACGAGTCCGCTGGACATGACAAGTGGTTTCGGGAGCAAGTGGATTTGGCAATTAAGGAAGCGGACGCACCGGATGCTCAGTGGGTATCGGCGGCTGACGCTAAATCCAGTTGGAAGCAAAAACGGGCTGAACTGATCAATTGCGCTGGCGGTTCCGTTTGATGCTGGTGTGGCTAAAGCGGGCGATCCACGACCGGGACGCTCAGCTTGACTACATCGCTCAGGACAACCCGCTGGCCGCCATCTCCCAAGGTGATCGCATCGATGAGCAAGTAGACATCCTTTTACAGCACCCTCAAATGGGTCGCCAAGGACGCAAGCAAGGCACCCGCGAGTTAGTCATCAGCCGTACACCATTCATTGTTGTGTATCGAATCAACGGCAAACGGATCGAATTGCTGCGTCTGCTGCATGGTTCGCAGAAGTGGCCCAAAGGCTGACAACTTGAATTGATCCAGGGCTCGGTGGAGCTTGTGGGTGAGTTGTCCATAAATCTATGGAGCGGCTGTTTATCCAAATTGCCGAATCCAAGAAATGAGTTCAGACAAAGCTCGACAGCATGCGCCGAATACATTCAGGCGATCAAAGCCGCAACCTGACAGCGCCGGTCGGCTGCACAACGCGCCGCCTCACGGCCTTCAAAATGCCGCGCAAAATGGCCAGCGGCGGTGGCGGGCAGCCGGCAATGACCTCATCGACCGGGATCACGTTGGACACGCGCCCGCAGCTGGCGTAGCTTTCGCCAAAGAGGCCGCCGTCACAGGCGCAGTCGCCCACGGCCACCACCAGTTTCGGTTCGGGTGTGGCGTCATAGGTGCGCTTCAAGGCGGTCTCCATGTTGCGCGAGACCGGGCCGGTCACCAGCAGCAGGTCGGCATGGCGCGGGCTGGCGACAAACTTGATTCCCAAGCCTTCGAGGTTGTAGTAGGGGTTGCCCAGGGCGTTGATTTCAAGTTCGCAACCGTTGCACGAGCCGGCATCGACCTCGCGGATGCTCAGGGCCTGGCCCAGAATGTCGAGCAACTCCTGCTGGATGCGCGCGGCTTGCGCGGCATCAATGGCGCCAATGTCGGGCGCGGGCTCGGTGCAAATACCGGTTTTGGCGATCTGCCTGACCACTTTCCAGATCATAGGTCTTGCCCTGAATAGCTGAGGTTGAACGACTTGTTGATGAGCGGGAAGTCAGGCACGATGTCGCCCATGATGGCGTGCTCCAGCACCGGCCAGTTTTGCGTTGAGGGGTCGTGCAAGTGGCAGCGCAGGATGCGGTTTTTTTGATCGGAACCCGCCAACTCCAGCGCCACGAACAGCTCACCGCGCCAGCCTTCGACCCAGCCCGCACCGCGCGTGGGCTGCCGTGGCAGGACCACCGGGCACAGCAGGTCGCCAATGGGCATCTCGACGAGGAGGCGCCGGATCAGGCGCAGGGATTCAAACACTTCGTCAAAACGCACCGCCACGCGGGCGGCCACATCGCCGTTATGGTGGGTGGCCATCACCACCGCCATGTCGCTGTAGGGCAGCCAGGGCTGGTCACAGCGCAGGTCCCAGCTCTGGCTGCTGGCGCGCCCGGCCAGACCCGTCAGGCCCAGCTGCGCGGCCAGTTCGGGCGCCACGCGCCCGGTGGTCATGAAACGGTCTTGCAAACCGGCGTGCGCCTCGTAAATGGTGAACAGGGTGCGCACTTCCTTTTCCACCGCGTCGCACTGCTGCAGCAGCAGCTCGCGCTGGGCCAGATCAACGTCGCAATTGACGCCGCCGGGCACGATGCAGTCCATCATCAGGCGGTGGCCAAAAACGGTTTTGGCCGCGCGCAACCAGTCTTCGCGCAGCCGCGAGAACTGCGCCAGACCAAAAGCAAAGGCCGCGTCGTTGCCCAGCGCACCCAGGTCGCCCAGATGGTTGGCGATGCGCTCACGCTCCAGCATCAGCGCGCGCAACCAGGCAGCCCGCTCGGGCACCGTGGTTTGCGTGGCCGATTCGAGCGCCATGCAATAGGCCCAGGCGTAGGCCACGGTGCTGTCGCCCGACACCCGCCCGGCCAGGCGGTGGGCTTGCAGCGGCGCCAGTTGCGTCATGCGCTGTTCGATGCCTTTGTGCGTGTAGCCCAGACGCTGCTCCAGGCGCAGCACTTTTTCCCCCACCACCGAAAAGCGGAAATGGCCGGGCTCGATGATGCCGGCATGCACCGGGCCCACGGCTATTTCGTGCACGCCGTCGCCGTCCACATGCACAAACGGGTAGTCGACGAGTTCGCCAGCCGCCAGCAGCGGCAACTTGTCCGGGTCCTGCTGCAAGGGGAAATGGTCTTGCGGCCAGGCGCCGTGATTGAGCCAGGCACGCGTGTCCTGGGCGTCCAGCGCGAACACGCCCGACAGGTCGGCGGCAGCCCGCTGCATGCGCGTGGCACACGGGAATACGCTGGCGAGGTCCGGGTAGACCCAGCGACCGCCCTGTTGCGCCAAGGGCAGCGACAGCCAGAACGCGCCTTCGAGCGTGACGTAAGCCGCGCCCATGCAGGCCTGCCCTGGCGCAGCGCTGTGACCGCTGATGTCGGCGGCGTCGCCCTGCTGAGCCGTCGGGCCGGCCCACAGCGCCAGCAAGCGGCCGCCTGCGTCGCGCACGGCGGTGGCGGCCATTTGCCATTGCGCTGGCGTCACCTGCGCATGCCAGACCGGCACCGGCGCGGGCAAGGCAGAAAATTCAAGGTCGAGTCCGGGAATCTGCATGCGCCTAGCCTCCCAGCATGCTGGCCGCTTGCACGTACCAGCCGTTCAGATAAGGGGGAATGTACAGGCCCAGCACCAGCGCCAGCGCCAGGTGCGTGAACACCGGAATCAGCGCGGGTGGATGCGCCAGCGGCTTCAGCGTGGAGTCGCCAAACACCATGGGCAGGACCCGGATCAGGATGGAGGCAAAGGCCACCCCCAGCGCCAGAAATAAAAACAGTGCCGCCCAGGGCTGCTCGCGCATGGCGGTGGTCAGAATCAGGAATTCGCTGGCAAAGACGCCGAACGGCGGCATGCCCAGAATGGCCATGACACCGAGCATCAGGCCCCAGCCCACGGTGGGGTTGACCTTGATCAGGCCGCGAATCTCGCTCATGAGCTGGGTGCCGGCTTTTTGCGTGGCATGGCCCACTGTGAAGAAAATGGCCGACTTGACCAGCGAGTGCACCGTCATGTGCAGCAGCCCGGCAAAGTTGGCCACCGGCCCGCCCATGCCAAAGGCGAAGGTGATCAGGCCCATGTGCTCGATGCTCGAATAAGAAAACATGCGCTTGACGTCTTTTTGCCGCGACAAAAAGAACGCCGCCACCGTCACCGAGAGCAGGCCAAAACCCATCATGAGCTGGCCCGCCATGGCCGTGCCCAGGGCGCCGTCGGCGAGCACCTTGCAGCGCAGCACCGCGTACATGGCCACATTGAGCAGCAGCCCCGAGAGCACGGCGGACACCGGTGTCGGACCTTCGGCATGCGCGTCGGGCAGCCAGCTGTGCAGCGGCACCAGGCCGATCTTGGTGCCGTAGCCAGTCAGCAAAAACACAAAGGCCAGCGACACGATGGTGGGGTCGAGCTGGCCCTTGATGTCCTTGAGGCTGGTCCAGAGCAGCGTGGCGTGCTCGGGGCCCAGCACTTTTTCGGCCGCCATGTAGAGCAGGATGGTGCCGAACAGCGCCTGCGCAATGCCCACGCCGCACAAAATGAAATACTTCCAGGCCGCCTCCAGGCTGGCGGTGGTCCGGTAGACGCTGACCAGCAGCACGGTGGTCAGGGTGGCGGCTTCCATGGCGACCCAGAGGATGCCCAGGTTGTTGGTGGTGAAGCCCAGCAGCATGGTGAAGCTGAACAACTGGTACATGCTGTGGTACAGGCGCATGCGTGGTGGCGTCATCTTGCCGTGGTCTTGCTCGATGCGCATGTAGGGCCGTGAAAAAATGGCGGTGGTCAGGCCCACAAAGGCGGTGAGCGTGACCAGGAACACATTGAGCGGATCAATGTAGAACTGCTTGTCCCAAACAAACTGGGGGCCGTGGTCCATCACCTGCGCAGTGAGCACGCAGGAGGCCAGAAAAGTCAGCAGACTGAAGCCCACATTGACGTCGCGGGCATAGGCACGGTGGCCGGTCAAGGCCAGCGCCAGTCCGCCCAGCAGCGGCACACCCAGAACAAAATAAAGGGCGTGCATGCTCATTCTTCCTTGAGCTTTTCAAGGTGGTGAATGTCCAGCGTGTCGAATTTCTCGCGGATCTGGAACATGAACACGCCCAGAATCAACACGCCCACCAGCACGTCGAGCGCAATGCCGAATTCAACAATCATGGGCATGCCGTTGGTGACTGCGGTGGCGGCAAAAATCAGGCCGTTTTCCATTGACAAAAAGCCGATCACCTGGGGCACCGCCTTGGAGCGGGTGATCATCATCATGAACGACAGCAAAATGCAGGCCAGGGCAATGCCGAGCGAGCCACCGGCCAGCGCGTCCGACAGGCGCGATACCGGCAGCGCCAGGCTGAACGAAAAAATCACCAGCGCAATGCCCACCAGCATGGTGGTGGGCACGTTCAACAGTGTCTCAACGTCCCAGCGCACATTGAGCTTGCGAATCAGGCGGTGCAGCATCCAGGGAATCAGAATCACCTTGAGCACCAGCGTGATCCCGCCCGACACATACAGGTCAGGCTGGTGCGTCGCATAGCCCAGCAAAAACGAGGTGATCACCAGGGCCACGCCCTGCATCATGAACAGGTTGATCAGCGAGACAATGCGCCGCTGCGAGATCATGGCAAACGACAGCAACAGGATCAGCGTGGCAAACAGGTTGATCAGCTGGGGCGCAAATTTGATCATCCGGCCCCCAGCAGGACATTGACCAGCAAACCAATCACCGCAATCAGAAACGCCGTGCCAAGAAACTCGGGCACCCGGAAGATGCGCATTTTGGCGCTCAGGGTTTCAATCAGGGCCAGCATCACGCCACCGATCGCCAGTTTGATCACCAGCACCGGCAAGGCCGGCAACAAGGCCAGCGGTGCATTGGCATCGGCCACGCCCCAGGGGAAAAACAGCGCCAGGCCAATGCAGGAGTAGGCAAACAGCTTCAGGCTGGCAGCCCATTCCAGCAGGGCCAGGTGACGCGCCGAATACTCCAGGATCAGCGCCTCGTGGATCATGGTCAGTTCCAGATGGGTGTCGGGGTTGTCCACCGGCACCCGGGCGTTCTCGGCCAGCGACACCATGACAAAAGCCACACCGGCCAGCAGCAGACTGGGGTAGATGGCGAGCTCCCGGTGCGCCAGTGTTTCCACCATGGTGGTGAGCGAGGTGGAGCGCGTGATCATGGAAGCGCAAAACAGGACCATCAGCAAGGCCGGTTCGGCCAGAAAGCCCACCAGCATTTCACGGCGCGCGCCCAGTGACCCAAACGCCGTGCCCACATCCATGGCCGCCAGGGAAATGAACACCCGCGCCAGCGCAAACAGGCCCACCAGGGCGATCGCGTCTGCCGCGGGCGACAGGGGCAGGTCGGTCGACAGCGTGGGAACGATGGCGCAGGCCAGCAGCATGCAGCTGAAAATGATGTAGGGCGCGGTGCGGTACAGCGGCGAAGCGTGCTCGGCCATCACCGATTCCTTGTTGAACAGTTTGTGCAGCATGCGGTAGGGTTGCAGCAAGCCCGGCGCCGACTTGTTTTGCAGCAGCGCACGGCATTGGTTGACCCAGCCCGTGAGCAGGGGTGCCAGCAACAGCGCCGTCACGAGCGCCAGCAATTGCGAAAAAACGCCCAGCCAGCTCATCGTTTCACCACCAGCAAGACCACAATCAGCGTGACAAAGCTGTACATCAGGTACACCGAAATGCGGCCCTGTTGCAACAGCCCGACGATCCTTGAAATGCGCTCCACCAAAGCGGCCAGCGGCAGGTACAAGCCATACCAGAGCGGATCTTCCGCCGTGACTTTGTAACTGGGTTGCGGGTCAAAGGCGCTCGGCAGTTGTCGCTTCATGCGGAAAAATGGCTCAAAAATCTGCCGGATCGGCTGGCCAAAACCTTCGGCGGTATCCTGCATGCGCGGGGTTTGCCAGGGGTAACCGCAGTCCCAGGGCGGCACCCGGCGCAGGCGTCCGTGGTAGAGCTTGCGCACCAGCACAAACGCCAGGCCAAAACTGGCCAGCACACCCAGCAAAAAGATCGTCGGCGCGTAGCTGGCGCGCTCGACGCTGACCGGCACCAGCAACCAGCCATTGTCCGCCACCGTGTGCGCCAGCCCCGCCCCCACCAGCCATCGGGTGGTCGGGTCGATCACGGCAATGACCTGGTTGGGAAACAGGCCCAGCACCACGCAGCCCAGTACCAGCCACAGCATGCCCAGACGTTCCCAAGAGCCGGCATCGTGCGCGTGCGACAGGCTTTCCTCGCGCGGCTGGCCCAGAAAAATCACGCCAAAATACTTGACCATGGTGTAGCCCGAGAGCGCTGCCACCAGTGCAATCAAGGCGGCCATCACCGGCACCAGCATATCGAGGAAAAAACTGGGCAAGCCGGTGGTGAACAGGAAGCTTTGCAACAGCAGCCATTCGGCCACAAAACCACCAAACAGAGGCAGTCCGGCACAGGCCAGCACCCCGATCAGGGTCGTCCAGGCCACCCAGGGCATATAGCGCATCAGGCCGCCAAGCTTGCCCAGGCTGCGCTCGCCGGTGGCGTGCATCACGGCCCCGGTGCTGCAAAACAGCAGGCTCTTGAAAAAGGCGTGGGCCAGCATCTGGTACATGGCCGCAGTCAATGCCAGCGCCGACAAGGCCTTCATGTCATAAGCCAAAAACAACAGCGACAAGCCCAGACCCGCACACATCAGACCGATGTTTTCAATGCTTGAATAGGCCAGCAAGCGTTTCATTTCCACCTGCACGGTCGAGAACACCACGCCAAACACGGCAGTGACGAGGCCCAGCCCCATCAGCAGCACGCCCCACCACCAGATCTGCTCCTGCAACAAATCAAAAGCAACGCGAAGCAAGCCGTAGAGCGCGATCTTGAGCATGACGCCGCTCATCAAGGCGGAAAATGGTGACGGCGCCGCCGGATGCGCCTCGGGCAACCAGACGTGCAGCGGCAACAAGCCCGCCTTGGCACCAAAACCAAACACCGCCAGCACAAACGCCAGTGAGCCCCAGAAGGGCGTCAGGTGCTGCGCCCGCATGTTGGCAAAGGTGTAGTCGCCGGTGTTGGCCTGCAGCAAACCAAAGCACAGCAAGATACCCAGGGCACCGATGTGCGCAATCAGCATGTAGAGGTAGCCGGCGTTGCGGATTTCTGGAATGCGGTGGTTGACGAGCACCAGAAAAAAGGATGAAAAAGCCATGGTTTCCCACGCCACCATGAACACATAAGCGTCGTCAGCCAGCACCACCATGGCAATGCTGGCCAGAAACACGTGGTATTCCAGGCAGATCAGACCCGGCGGCGTGCCCTCACCCTGGCGAAAATAGCCTGCAGCAAAGGCCGACACGCCGGCCGAAACACCGCCAATCAGGATCAAAAAGAAGGCCGACAGGCTGTCCAGACGCAAATGAAAGGGAAGCTGCGGCAGGCCCAGCGGCAAAATGGCGGTTTCCGGGCCACTGAACACCGCGCTCAGCGCCACCCCCAGCAGCAGCAGTGAAAAAACCACACCCAGCGGAAACAGCACCATGGCCACCAACCTGAAACGCCGCAGCGCCAGCACGCCGAGGACCCCGATCAGCAACCAGGCCAGCACCACGACCAGTACCCAGTCCAGATGGACCCAGGTCGCAAGATGGAGTGATGAAGTCATGGGCCGGGTCGGGTGTCGGTGTCTAAGGGATGTTGGATATTACACCCGACTTAAGTTGGTCAGGCCGATGGCACCAGCGCACGCCGTTAGAATCTCCTCAAGAGGTTATTGCCATGTACATTTTTTACCGCCCCCTTTATAAATCCGATGCCACCGAGTTCATCGAGCAGCTCGTTGCCAAAGACCCCGGCCTCGAAGCGCGCCAGCGCGAGGGCCGCGAATTGCTCTGGGACAAGCCGGTCAACCGCGAGGCCTGGCAAGAGTTCCGTGCCGCGCAGGTCGCGCAAAAACCTTACGTTTATCTGAACGAAGGCAAGAAATAATTTTTGCCCACCGCCCTTGCCACAAGGGCGGGCCAACGCTCACCTAGCATCTCAATGCTTTCATGGTTGATACAACCACCTTGAACGCTGGCGAACACCCCGTCCTGGCCGACATGCCCTTGGTGGTGGATCAGGTGGCCGTGGCGCGACTCTACGGTGAGCCGCTGTTTGCCATGCCGCAGGATTTGTACATCCCGCCGGATGCGCTGGAGGTTTTTCTGGAGGCCTTTGAAGGCCCGCTGGATTTGCTGCTCTACCTGATTCGCAAGCAAAATTTCAACATTCTGGACATCCCCATGGCCGGCCTGACGCGTCAGTACCTGAGCTATGTGGACGAAATCCGGCACCGCAACCTGGAGCTGGCCGCCGAATACCTGCTGATGGCGGCCATGCTGATCGAAATCAAGTCACGCATGCTGCTGCCGCCCAGGCAGGTGGCTCATGGCCAGGAGGCCGAAGACCCGCGTGCCGAACTGGTGCGCCGCCTGCTGGAATACGAGCAGATGAAACTGGCGGCGGCCCAGCTCAACGCCCTGCCCCAGTTGGGACGCGATTTTTTGCGCGCCCAGGTCTACATCGAGCAATCCCTGGCACCGCGCTTTCCTGACGTGGCCTTGAGCGACCTGCAGCAAGCCTGGCAGGCCATTCTGAAACGCGCCACGCTGGTGCAACACCACCGCATCACGCGCGAAGAACTGTCGGTGCGCGAGCACATGAGCCTGGTGCTGAAGCAATTGCAGGGCCGGCGCTTTGTCGAGTTCGAG
>Ga0172381_10006930_pt1 | contig 11292 bp, 10 predicted proteins | sample Leawel6488metaG_FD_119754 | JGI IMG/M metagenome (GOLD analysis project Ga0172381, IMG submission 119754) | Leachate microbial communities from a municipal landfill in Southern Ontario, Canada - Leachate well 64-88 metaG | ecosystem: Engineered > Solid waste > Landfill > Unclassified | place... | reverse complement strand
TTAAGTGGAACTTTTAATTCGGCGTCTTTAGCTAAAACGATTTTTGAAAATCCACATGTTTATGTTGTTGACACTGAAACTACGATTAGTGGTGGAACATATTTAGCTCAAAAAATGGTTGAATTTTTTGACAATAATCAAAATATAACACAAGGATTAGCTTATCTTGAAGAACTTAAGGAAAAAGGGTCACTTATATTTACAGTGGATAACTTACAAACACTTGTGAGAAATGGAAGACTCGGAAAAGTTTCCGCATTTATTGGAAACATTTTAAAAGTTAAACCCATCTTAAGATTTAGAAGAGGCGTTTTAGAATTAGAACATAAGGTTAGAAGTCAACAAAATGTTTTATTATACATCGTCAATGAAGTTAAAAAGATGCTTGAAGATAACTTAGTTGAAGTCGTCATTGATTTTGTTGATCTATCCGTATCCGCAAAAGAATTGGAACACGCAATCTATAATTTAGGTGATCGAGTGAAAGTTAGATTAGCAGGGATTGTCAGTCCTGTTATATCGGCTCACATTGGACTTGGTGGACTCGGTGTTTATTTGACATATCAATAAAACGCGGAAACGCGTTTTTTAATTAAGTCCTTTTTCAAATATGATATAATGTGAGCGAGGTTTTGGATATGAAAATAGATGATCGCATTATATGTGCTGTTACAGGAATACAAACGTATGGGGTCTTCGTGTCTTGCGATGAATACACAGGATTAATTCATATTTCGGAAATGTCTGATCAATATGTCTCGTCACTCGAAGATATCTTATGTGTTGGCGATGAAATTGAAGCGATCGTTATCGAGATTGATGAGGATAACAAACGATTAAAATTGAGTTACAAAAAAGCACATCCTGTGCATCCAAAGATTCAAAGATTAGTAAAAATTAAAATAGGCTTTCATAGCCTTGCAAAAGCATTACCACATTGGATTGAAAAATCTAAGAAATAGAGGGATAAGACATGGCACACGTCGAACTTTGTTTAAAGGATGCGCGTTCATTTTTAAGTACGCAACCTGAAGAATATCAAGAAAAGGTGAATGAAATTCACCACATGATTCACCATAAAACAGGATTAGGAAATGAATTTCTAGGCTGGCTAGATTTACCTGTGAATTATGACAAGGAAGAATATAAACGTATTTTAAAAGCCAGCGATAAAATTAGGAAAGAAAGTCAAGTTTTAGTGGTTATCGGTATTGGTGGATCTTATTTAGGCGCGAAAGCTGGCCTAGAGTTTTTAAATAAACCATTTATCAAAGATTCATTAGAAATTATATTTGCTGGGCATCAAATGTCTGGAGAATATATGGCAAATCTCATGGACTATTTAAAGAATAAAGACTTTTCAATCAACGTTATTTCAAAATCAGGAACAACCACAGAACCTGCAATTGCGTTTAGAATGTTAAAACGTTTATTAGAAGACAAATATGGAGTTTTAATAGCTAAGGAACGTATTTATGCGACTACCGATAAAGCTCGAGGTGCACTTTATACCGTGTCTAAGACTAACGGTTATGAAATGTTTGTCATTCCAGATGATGTTGGTGGACGCTTTAGTGTATTAACTGCTGTTGGGTTACTCCCTTTAGCAAGCCAAGGTATTGACATAGATGAACTCATGCGTGGAGCAAAAGATGCATATCTTCGTTTTTTAAATCCTAATTTAAATGATAATGAAGCGTATCTTTATGCAGTTACACGATCTCTTTTATACGAATCAGGTAAAAAGATTGAAATGATGGTTGGTTATGAACCTAATCTTTTATACCTAAATGAATGGTGGAAACAACTCTTTGGTGAATCTGAGGGAAAAGATCATAAAGGATTGTTTGTTTCTAGTGCAGGATTTTCAACTGACTTACACTCGCTTGGTCAATATATCCAAGATGGAGAACGTCATTTATTTGAAACTGTCATACAAGTGATGCAAACAAATCGTGATGTTATATTAACTAAAGAAGATAACGATTTAGATGAACTCAACTATTTAGCTCATAAACCTCTTTCATATGTCAACTTGCAAGCTTTAAAAGGCACAATGATGGCGCATGTAGATGGTGGAGTACCAAACTTACTGATTCAAATCCCTAAAATAGATAGTTATACGTTTGGTTATTTAGTATACTTTTTTGAAATTGCGTGTGCAATGTCAGCCTATTGGATTGGTGTGAATCCATTTAATCAACCCGGTGTTGAAGCATATAAGAAAAACATGTTCGCCCTTTTAGGAAAGAAAGGTTATGAACAATATATAAAGTAGGAGTTTCATGAAGAAAAAAATATCAAATTCAGCAAAAGAAACAGAACAACTTGGTTATGAACTTGGGTTGTTATTAAAATATGAACCGAAAGTCGTTATCTTGTTAGACGGTGATTTGGGATCAGGCAAAACGACATTTACTAAAGGCTTAGCTTTAGGTCTTGGTATTGAAACCATCGTTAATAGCCCAACCTATACCATTATGAAAAAATATCAATCGAAAGATCGATTAAGAACGTTACATCACTTAGATCTTTACCGCCTAGATGGCGAAGGATCTGATTTTGATTTAGAAGAGTATATTGATGGTATTGGGATGGTCGTTGTTGAATGGCCATATCGTGTAGAATCATTACTTCCTAAAGATCATTTACTTGTTAAAATTAATAAAACTGGAGACGATTCCCGTGAGATTATCATGAGTTGCATCGGTTATCCTTGCAAAAGGGCGGTAGAAACCATATGAAAATCTTAATGTTTGATGTATCAACGAACGTTATGTTTGTAGGTTATGCAAAAGATGATATTTTAGTTGATTTTTCGATTCGTATTGCTATTCGTGACCATGCTAAATATCTAGTTGACCGCATAGATCAAGTATTGAAACGCAATAAACTAAAATTAGACGATATTGATGAAGTTATTATCGGTGTTGGTCCAGGATCATATACGGGTATTCGAATCGCAGTGATGGTTGGTAAAATGCTTGCCTATACAAAAAATGTAACATTGAAAACAGTAAGCTCTCTTTATTTTATGACCTCTGGTTATGAAGGGAAAGTAGCTGCTTTAATCGATGCTAGACGCGGTCATGTTTTTTCAGCGATATATCATGATGGGAAAACAATTTTAGAAGATGGATATCGTTTATTTAACGAGTTAAAAGAAAGTCCTTTGTATAAAGATGCCCAAACCATTTTTATTGATGACAGACATTATGAAGTCTGTCCAAGACGTGTGAGAGAACATAGTGAATATGTCACTAATCCCCACGATTTAATTCCCAAATACTTAAGAAAAACGGAAGCAGAGACAAATCATGATCAGAAAAGCAAGTCTTAATGATGTCCCAGCGATTCATCATTTAGAAAAAAGAGTATTAGGTGATGGACTGGGGCAATCATTTTTATACGATGAATTAGCAATTAATCCATTTGGTCATTATTTTGTCTATGAGAAACATAAAGAGATTGTTGCTTATGTGGGATTTAGAGCCATAGATGATAGTGCAGAGATGATGAATTTTGTTGTTGATATTGATTATCAAGACCAAGGCATTGGTAGTGAGTTGATGGAGTATGTCTTATTATATTTAGAAAATTTAGGTGTTTCTAAAATTGCTTTAGAAGTTAGAAAAAGCAATAAAAGAGCACGCCATTTTTATGAGAAGTTTCAATTTAAATCTTCACATACACGTGCAAATTATTATGAAAAAGAAGATGCAGTTGTTTATATAAGGGAGGTGACAAAATGATTATATTAGCAGTTGAAAGTAGTTGTGATGAAAGTAGTGTTGCAATTTTAAGAGATTATAAAGAAGTTTTGTCACATATTGTTTTGTCACAAATTGATATTCATAAAGTCTATGGAGGTGTTGTCCCTGAAATTGCTTCAAGAAATCATGTGGTCCATATGACAAGGGTCTTTGAACAAGCGATTATAAACGCAGGTATTAAAGAAAGTGATATTGATTTAGTTGCAGTAACAAGAGGTCCTGGACTTATTGGTTCTTTATTAGTTGGTATTAATGCGGCAACTGCATTCGCATTTGCTCATCAAATCCCAATTATCGGTATAAACCACTTAATTGGGCATATTTACGCAGCAAACCTAGAACATGATATGAAATTCCCAGCATTAGCATTACTCGTTAGTGGTGGTCACACAGAGCTTATTTACATGGAAAAACATATGTCATTTAAATTGCTTGGTACAACTTTAGATGATGCAGTTGGTGAAGCATATGATAAAGTTGCAAGAACACTAGGGTTATCTTATCCGGGGGGACCTGTTGTTGATCAGTTAGCTCTCTTAGGAAAAGACACCTATCAATTGCCAAGACCTTTCTTAGATAAGACAAAATTTGATTTTAGTTTCTCAGGGTTAAAAAGTGCTGTTATCAATTTAGTTCATAATGCAGAACAAAGAAATGAAACCATCGATGTTAATAACATGTGTGCATCTTTTCAAGCAAGTGTGTTAGACGTTTTAATTGAAAAAACAAGACTTGCAGCTGAAGAGTTTGATGTGAAACAAATCATTGTAGCTGGTGGAGTTGCAGCGAATAAAGGACTTAGAAAAAGAATTCATCAAGAGATTCCCAATCGTGAAATTATTATGCCATCCATGAAATACTGCACCGACAATGCAGCCATGATTGGTGCAGCTGCTTTTTATTATAATGAAACAGTGGGTCCACTCCCAAATTATCTTTTAGGTGGATCATCAACATTGAATATTGAAGAGTTATGAGACATCAGTTTTGATGTCTCTTTTGTTATTCGCTTGCGTTAATATTGTATTTTGAATGTAAAAGTAATATGATGAAGAAAAGAAGGGAGTGAATGTCATGCGATTTTTATTTAAGTTATTTATTTTACCGATTCTACTTATGGTGGGTATCCCATTAGCCGCTGTAGGTGCGATGTATAAAAGTGTTGATATTCCTGTAGATGAATTTACTTCAGGGACTGGAGAAATCAACTTTGAAGAAATGATTATTGAAGAAATAGACACATTCTTGTTAAGTGCAACTCCAACCTCAACATTTGATTTAGAAATCAATCAACAAACCGTTAATCAAATGTTACTGGATCAATTTCAAGGAATGAACCCTAATTATTTAGTTGAAACAGCAACCGATGATGAAAAGAATTTTGTGTTGAAAGAAGATATGTATGCCTATCAAGGATCTTGGGTAAGATTTAAAGAAGGCAATATTATTGAAATAGAATCTGGCCTACATGCATTTGTTGGTGGGTTCACATTTAAAACACGCTTACTTTTAGCATTTAAACTGGATGTTAACACAGAAACTATTGAATTGACACTCGAAAAAGTTACGATTGGTAATGTTCCTCTTGCTTGGGCAATGACAGCAGCTAGCTGGATTGCACAAAAAGTTACGGGTCAAAACTTAGAAGAACTCATTTCTGGTCAAATTGAAGGGTTTGGAACATTTGATCCAGTTGAAAGAAAAGTAACAGTTCAAGTCAACGCACTCATTGATACTTTAATGAATGAAGAAGACGAAAATAAACCACTCATCGATGCACTTTTACAATTTATTAAAGACAATGAATTAGTGGATATTGGATTTGATGATGAAGTCTTTTCAGCAAAAATTGCGTTAGGTAAGATTATTGATGAAGAAGAGCCATTTGTATTAGCAGATGAAGACAAGATTATGGATGATGGCCATATGCAAACGATATTAACATCAAAAGCAAGTACAGTTATTTTATCTTCAGTAACAGGAGATAATCCATATCTTAAGTTAGATGATTTCACGTTAAACAGAATTTTTGAATATTTCATGCGTGCAAATCTTTCTGAAAATGGATACATTACTGAAGTTGCCTTAATGGAAAACTATAAAGCATTAGTTTTCGTTCCTTATGCAACAATGGAAGATGACCTAATCGTGAATATCCCTCTTCAAATTGTGGATATTAATGATCCGACTAAAATGGTTGCTTCAATTATCAAAATTCATGCAATTCCAGAAATCATAGGTTCAGATTTATATTTCCATTTAAAAGGTTTAGATGCAGGTCAACTTAGTTTAAGTGAAGAACACATAGGCTTGATTTTAGATGTTTTAGGCGAAAATGAACTCATTACTGGAGATTCAATCGTTATTCGTGATTTTGATCAAATGATGGATTCCACTGGAATTAATATTATAGGTGCTGAAATTAAGAATCTCCATCTATATTTATATATTCAACTTAATTTATTTGAAGATTTAGCTGATGTTGAAGCCCTAGCTCAAGCAGCACTTGATCTTGTTCAAAATAATCCTGACTTACCACCTGAACTTGCAGATTCGATTCAAGCCGTTATTGATAACATTGATGATCCAGAAGTTATTAATGAACTCATTAATGAAATGGTTGGGGAAATGATTCAAACAACGATTACACTCGTGACTGAAAGTGAAAATATACCAGAAGAATTAAGTACAGCATTAACGAATGTCACTGAAAGTGTTGATGATCCAGAAGCCTTAGAAGAAGCAATCACTGAAGTGATGACTATCATTGAAGGCATGGATGAAACCGAACAGCAAGCACTCTTTGAAGAACTCACCGCTGCTTTAGGCGATACAGGAATGTCTTATGAAGATCTATTAGGCTTGTTGCCATAATAAAAAGTAAAAACGATATAAAACAAAAAAACTACCAATTTGGTAGTTTTTTCTTTCTAAAAATAAATAATGATTATACTTCAATAATAGCGTCTGTTGGGCAAACCGCTTGGCATGCGCCACAGTCAATGCAAATATCTTCATCAATGACGTAGATATCGCCTTCTGAAATACAATCCACTGGACATTCTGCTTGGCAAGCGCCACAAGCAATACAAACATCAGTAATTCTTCTTGGCATAATTTTATTCCTCCATACGTGTGTCTATTATTATTGTATATGAGTTTGTCAAGAAAGTAAACCTGTGAAACAAAAAATGATGTCTACAAAATTGAAAATTCATCTAAAATATAACGTTTATAAAATCGTGGTATAATATCGTTGAATTCTATGAAGAGAGATGATCTGATGTCTATTTATCAATATCTACAAATGTTTTCTGTGAACATATTTGCACTCATAATGCTCATTGTTTTATATATTATTATGAAAGTTAAAAATAGAGATTCTATCGATAATTTATCTAAGAAATTATTGCGTTATTTAGTCATATTGAACATCACAGCACTGGTCGTTGAACCGTTAACATGGATTACTGATGGTTTAATGGTGAAAGGTGGTTTCTTTTATAGCTATTTTTCAAACTTTGTTTTAGTTCTTTTAGGAACAAGTATGGCAGCTTTATGGGTTTGTTATGTCGATTATAAAACGTTTGAATCGAATGAAAGACTAAAAAAAAGATTTTATTACTTGCATGCATTTTTAATTGTAGTCATTTTATTAGTCATTAATGGATTTACTCCAATCTTTTTTGAAATTAATTCAGTGACGTTTGGTTATCGAAGTGGACCTTTTAAATGGGTTAACGATTTATTAATTTACTTGGTTTATTTTTATTCAATTTACTTGGTGCTTAAACATAGAAAGCGTATTTCAACATCCCTTATTTGGATGGTACTGATATTTTTATTCATTCCTCTTTCAGGGGCACTTATTCATACATTTTATTCACGATTGTTTTTTGGGTGGTCAACGATTGGTATTGCATTATTTATGGCATATTTTCTACTTGAAACAACTTCAACAGGGAAAGATTATCTAACTAAAGTATATAACCGACAAAGTTTCGAAGACTATACAAATCAATTGATTGAAAAAAATAAGAAATTTGTTTTAATTATGTTTGATCTAGATCATTTTAAAGTGATAAACGATAGTTTTGGACATACTATAGGAGATTTAGTACTGATTGAATATGCAAGTGCGTTATCAAGAGTCTATTCTAAAGTAGGTATGGTTGCAAGACTTGGTGGCGATGAGTTTATAGTTGTTCGTGAAAATTGCGATCCTTGTGACATAGAAGATTCAGTTGAAGAATTAAAATCGCTTATAAAAAATAATAAAGTGGATCAAGTCCAAAAATTAACGTTTAGTTATGGTTTTGAGATTTCAAGTGAAGAAATAACTTATGATGATATATATTATAGAGTTGATCAAAAAATGTATCAAAACAAGTTAAGATGAAACTCTAAAAGATATGTAAAAAGGATAATGATTTCAAAACCCCTTGTGCTTGTAGAACGAGGGGTTTTATCGTATAATATATACGTTATGAGGTGACGTTATGGAAAACACATCCAATTTTATTAAAACAATTATTGAGCAAGATTTAGAGACAGGAAAACATAAAGAAATAGTCACAAGATTCCCACCAGAACCCAATGGTTTTTTACACATCGGACATGCTCGTGCGATTATTACCGATTTTGAGAGCGCAAAACAATATGGTGGTTATACAAATCTTCGTTATGATGATACAAATCCGGAAAAAGAAGACGATATTTATGTTAAGTCTATTTTAGAGGATATCCGTTGGTTGGGCTATGAACCTAAAAATATATATTTCGCTTCCGATTATTTTGAAGAGATGTATGAAAGAGCTGTTATTTTAATTAAAAAAGGTTTAGCATATATTGATCATTCATCTGCTGAAGAAATAGCTAAAGATCGTGGGAATGTCAATACACCCGGTGTAGAATCTAAATACCGTAATCGATCAGTTGATGAAAATCTTAAACTTTTTGAAGACATGCGACATGGTAAGTTTAAAGAAGGCGAATGTGTTTTACGTGCCAAAATTGATATGGCAAGTCCAAACATGAATATGAGGGACCCCGTTTTATATCGTATTTCATTTGCTGAACATCATAATACAGGAACTAAATGGTGTATTTATCCGATGTATGATTATGCACATCCTTTAGAAGATGCGATTGAAGGTATTACGCATTCATTATGTAGTTTAGAGTTTGAAGATCATAGACCTTTATATGATTGGGTAGTTCGTGAAACTGAAATGCCTAAAGTTCCTCGACAAATCGAATTTGGAAGATTGAATATTGAAAATACAGTCATGAGCAAACGTTTTTTAAGACAACTTGTCGAAGAAAATAAAGTGATTGGTTGGGATGATCCAAGAATGCCGACATTAAGGGGTATGCGAAGAAGAGGTTATACGCCTGAAGCTATTCGAAATTTCGTTGTTTCAACTGGATTATCAAAGGTTAACTCAACAGCAAGTTTTGATATGCTTGAAGCAGCAGTGAGAGACGATTTACAAGATCATGCAAAACGTGTGATGGCTATTATTAAACCTTTGAAGGTTACGATTACCAATTATCCAGAAGATAAAGTAGAATACTTTGAAGTACCTTACCATCAAGATCATCTAGATTTAGGATCAAGAAGAATACCTTTTTCAAGACATATCTATATCGAACAAGACGATTTCGTCTTAAATAAGCCTAACAATAAATTTAAACGACTTTCTTTGAATGAGGAAGTACGCTTGTTCCATGCATATTTCATTAAAGCTTATGATGTGATTTATGATGATCGTGGTGATATTATTGAAGTTTTAGCAACCTATGATGAACAAACAAAGAGTGGTAGTGGATTTAACGATAGAAAACCTAATGGTACTATCCATTATGTTGAAAAAACACACGGACATCACGCAACGTTTAACTTCTTTGGACCGCTCATTATTGGTGATGATTCTATGGATTTAATGGACCGGTTTAATAAAGATTCATGGCATGTTGAACATGGCATCGTTGAAGAATCTTTAGGTGATGCTAAAGAACTTGATAAATTTCAATTTATGCGAAATGGATATTTTAGTGTTGATCATGAATCGAAAAAAGATCATCTTGTATTTAATGAGATTGTTCCATTAAAGAGCTCTTACAAATAGAAAGTGGGATTATATGAATTTTCTAACATCCCTAAATGAATCGCAACTCAAAGCGGTCATCCACCCGGGTGGTCCGCTTTTTGTAGTTGCCGGTGCGGGAACTGGGAAAACAAAAACGTTAACATCAAAGATTGCTTATCTTATTTTAGAGGGTATGGATCCAGCAAGAATACTCGCTGTTACGTTTACGAATAAAGCAGCACGTGAGATGAAACAACGCGTCATAGATATGACCGGACCATATGCTTCAAGTGTCTGGTTATATACATTTCACGCATTTGGGCTTCAAATTTTAAGAAAACACATTGCTGAATTGCCTTATGGTTATCGTCCTAACTTCACAGTGATTGATGACGATGATCAAAAGAAGATTATCAGTGATCAAATCAAAGATATGGGATTAGATTTAAAGATGTTTTCTGTTAAGGCATTAAGAAATCTATTTAGTTTATATAAGATGAAACGTATGGATGATTTTGAAAAGTCTGAAGAGGAAAAAATCTTTTTAAGATATCAAAGTTATTTAAGAGAAAATCAACTCGTAGATTTCGATGATTTACTTTTATATCCTCTTGAAATATTTGATACGATTCCTAAAATTAAAACATATTATCAAACTTATTTTCAACACGTCTTGGTGGATGAATTCCAAGATACAGATCACATCCAATATCGATTATTGAAAATTTTAGGTGAAGTTCATCGTCAAGTATTTATCGTTGGTGATCCTGATCAGAGTATTTATTCATTTAGAGGTGCAAACTACGAAAATGCTAGATTTTTCGAGCGTGATTTTAGTGCTGAAAAGATTATTCTAGAACAAAATTATAGGTCAACAAATTTAATATTACAAGCAGCTAATCAACTTATTCAATTTAATATCAATCGTCCAGCAGCAAAAAACTTAGAAAGTGATAAAGGGCTTGGAGAAGCTCCTTATTATCATCATGCAACAAATGATTTTCAAGAATCATTCTTTATAGCAAATGAAATCCAAAGACTTCATCAATTGGGTATTCCTTATGATGAAATGGCAATACTTTATCGGAATAACGTTTTATCTAGAATGTTTGAAGACACATTAATTAAATCAGAGATTCCATATATCATTTATGGAGGTATTTCATTCTATGCACGAAGAGAAATTAAAGATGCACTTGCATTTATCAGACTTGCACTAGATTTTAATCAAGACTTTTATTTAAAGAGAATCATTAATGTTCCTAAACGACAAATTGGTCAGGTATCTCTACAAAAACTTGAACAAAAAGCAAAAGACTTAGGCATGTCAATGTTCAGTGCTATTGATTATGTAGAAGTTACTCCTCAAGCTAAAAAGGGGATGCAAGACTTTAAATTAATGATGAAAGAAATCCAAGATTCATTGA
>Ga0172381_10006928_pt1 | contig 11293 bp, 9 predicted proteins | sample Leawel6488metaG_FD_119754 | JGI IMG/M metagenome (GOLD analysis project Ga0172381, IMG submission 119754) | Leachate microbial communities from a municipal landfill in Southern Ontario, Canada - Leachate well 64-88 metaG | ecosystem: Engineered > Solid waste > Landfill > Unclassified | place... | reverse complement strand
GCATTAGTCGGTGGGGGAAGCCCTCCAAAACCAGGAGAAATAACCTTGGCTCACAGAGGAGTTTTATTTTTAGACGAATTTCCTGAATTTCATAAAGATGTTTTAGAGTCATTAAGACAACCGATTGAAGATGGAACGGTTACTGTTTCTCGCGCAAAAAACACTTTTACCTATCCAGCCAGATTTATGTTGATAGCTGCGTCAAACCCATGCCCATGCGGATTTTATAATGATGCAGAAAAAGCTTGCACCTGTTCGCCATCTCAAGTGGCAATGTATAGAAGAAAACTTTCAGGACCATTAATGGACAGAATTGATTTATTTATAGAAGTGCCTGCGGTAAAATATGAAAAATTAGCATCTGAAAACTCTCAAAATCAAAGTGAATTTATTAGAGAAAAAATTGAAAACGCAAGAAAAATTCAAAAAGAAAGGTTCGCTGGTAGTCGCATTTTAACCAACTCGGAAATGAACATTCCAGAAATCAAAAAATATTGCGAGCATGACTTTCAATCGCAAAATCTTCTGAAAAAATATGTTGATTCTGGAAAATTATCCGCTAGAGGATATCACAGAATTTTAAAAGTTTCTCGAACTATCGCTGACCTCGCAAATTCCGAAAATATAAAATACGAACATATCGCCGAAGCATTAATGTATAGAATTAAAGAGTCGTAAAAAAATAACAAAAAAAGCAGAGATGAGCTCTGCTTTTTTTAATTTAATTTTAATTATTTAAGTTTTATCGTTGTTCCAACAGAATATTTTGCCAAAAAATTTGTTCCTCCAACAACCTGAAAATGTAAATGACATCCAGTTGAAAGTCCATCACCAATTGTTCCAGTTCCTCCTCCCATCAAAGCAATTCTATCTCCTGTATTAACCTTGTCTCCTGGCTTAACAAAAATTGTCATTAAGTGTCCATAGTAGGTTACCATTCCATTGGAATGCAAAATTGTCACATAATTTCCGCCACCAAAATTATATCCGTATTTGACCCTTTGAACAGTGCCAGATGCAGCCGCGTAAATTGCAGTTCCACATTTATTTGCTACATCAATTGCGTTGTAATAATGAAGACCTTGTGAAATTTTTCCTGCTGTTGGGTTGATAAAATAACTACTTGCTACAGAGATTTGACTGCTTTGCGAACTTATAGACGAAACCGTTTTAGGCATTGCCCCATTTGGGATTATTAAAATATCTCCGATATAAACATCGTCTTGATTTTCTAATTTATTAAAAGAAATTATCTCTTTTTCATCAGCTGAATATTTTTTTGCAATATCAATTATTGTATCGCCAGATTTTACAATATGTAAAACTCCGTCAGTGGGCAATATTACCAAACTTTGACCAACTTTTAATTTTGAGGAAGTTGTTAAGTTGTTAGCCCAAATTAAAGTGTTTGCAGAAATTCCATAAGATAAAGAAATCGATTGTAAAGTATCTCCTGCTTGTACGGCATATTCTATAATGGCTTTGTTGTTTTTTGAATTTCCACCGAAAACATCTCCTAAGACTTTTGTAGAAATTATATACGGCGTGGCAACTCCACCCAAAGTATTTTCTTGAATTATTTTTAAATCTGGGGTTTCTAATTCTGTTGCACGAGCCTGGCTAATAAATAGACCTTCACCATTTTTATCATCAAAAAAAGAATTTAAAAATACCGCATGATTACTGCTAAATCCATTAAAATTTGAAAAAGTTTCGCAGGACAAACAAATCATCGCAAATAAAAATATTGATCCCAAACTAAAATATAATTTACCATTTTTAAAAATTTTTGATTTTCCAAAATAGATTTTAGTTTTAACATTAAAACTATTCCAAGAATTTTTAATCCTGCTAAAACAAAACAAAGGATTACTTGATAATCCCTTTAAATTAATCTTGGCCACTCCTTTAAAGAAGGCTATAGTCCACCTTCTCCACATTAAAATTTTGCTGACTATTTTAGAAAAATCTAGTTTCATGAGCTATGTTTAAAATACCATTTTGACAATCTTCGGTCAAGATTTTAATTATTGTTTTATCCCCAGTTTTAATATAGTATAATTGTATAAATATGGAACTAAATTCTGCAAACAGCGTTAAAGGTATTTTAGAAAAATTTGATGCCAAGCCCAAAAAAAATCTTGGACAAAACTTTTTAATAGATAAAAACATTTTACAAAAAATTATTAACTCGTCTGATATTAAACCAGATGATATTATTTTAGAAGTAGGCCCAGGAGTTGGGACTCTCACTCAAGAATTGACGAAAATAGCCAAACGAGTTATTGCTGTTGAAAAAGACAACACGATGTGTAAAATTTTAAAAGAAAGCCTAAAAAATTACAAAAACATAGAAACAATAAATGCCGACATTTTAAAATTTCAAATTAAAGAAAAAAAATATAAAGTTATTGCAAATATCCCATATTATTTAACTTCTCCTTTAATCAGAAAGTTTTTAGAAAACGCAAATCCTCCACAAGAAATTATTTTAATGGTTCAAAAAGAAGTAGCTCAAAGAATTTGCGCGAAAATTCCAGATATGAATTTGTTGGCAGTGTCTGTGCAGTTTTATGCCAAACCAAAAATTCTTTTTAATGTTTCAAAAAATTCTTTTTGGCCAGTTCCAAAAATTGACTCTGCGGTTATAAAAATTACACCCCACAAAAACTCCGACAATATTAGTCCGGATTTGTTTTTTAAAATTGTGAAGGCGGGATTTTCTCATCCAAGAAAACAAATTGCTGGAAATTTATCAAAATCTTTAAAAATGAACAAAAAAGAAATTACCGAGTGGCTAATAAAAAATAATTTGTCGCCAACCCAAAGAGCAGAAACTTTGACTATCCAAGACTGGAGAAACCTCGCAAGGGATATTCTGTCAAATGCAACTATTGACAAAAACGTATAATCTTTGTAGTATTAATGTAGTATCCTGATCTTTTAAAACTAAATACTTATTGTTTTAAAAATCAGATTTTTTGTTCTTTTGATTTTAACTTTCCTATCAAGGAGAATCGCCATGGCTACTACTGCTCAACCCGGTTTTGAAGCTCATCCATTTCGCCCACCAATCGTTCCAAGAAAAAGTCCTCGTCAACGACAGATAACGGGGGTGCCATCATTACCACAACAATTTCCAATCGCGCAGGAAAAATCAACCGCCAAGATTGTCTCTTGGAAAATTCCCGCGATTGTAGCTACTATTGTTTTTGGTGGAACCTTAATGGTTTGGATTTTTAATAGCGTCATTTCCGATTCAAAATATGAAATGAATACAAGTCTCGAAGACGGCGAGCTTTTTTCAAAAATTAACGTAAATGTAAAAGGCTCCGCCAAAAACTTGGCAGTAGTAATCACGGATCCATTTGGAGAAACAGAGTCCCTCCAAATAAGGAAAGACGAGCTATTGAGTGGAAATAAAACCGTTAACTTCAGCGTCTCCAATTTTGAAGAGGGAACGTACAAAATTGCCTTGGTCCTCCTTGATTCAAAAATAGTTGTTTCTCGAATGGAAATGCCTATTTTCTTGAAAAAAGTTTGGGTTGAGAGAGTTGAGGTTATAACGGGGAAAAACCCATTTGGCTCAGCGGATAACCAAAATCTTATTATGGGACTTAAGGTTTCGATAAAAAAGGATGGAAATTTGCCTACAAGATTTAACATTGCAAACATTTTTGTTAATGACAAAAAAATTATTCTTCCGTTAGTCAAAAATGTTTATGATGGAAAAAGCCAGCTCGTTCAAATAGAGATGCCCGGCGGATACAGCCTCAAGGGATTCAATCCTGGCGACAAGTGCCTAATAAGAGGTACGTTGTTTTATGGAGAAACCAAAAATATAGATTTTGAAAAGGAATTTACTATTGGGAGTAACACAGAGTAGCTCTCGACGAATATACCGCTTATAAGCGTTGAATCTCTAACATAGATTCGACGCTTTTTTATTTTCTATTTTTAAAATATGTGGATAACTTTACTACTTTTAAATGTTTAAATAGTGTAAAATTATATAAATAATGGCAGAGGCAAAACTAACAAATCAAAAAGTTAAAAAAACAGATATTGGAAATATCGGAAGCTTAACTTCCCCAGAAGGAATTCTAATGTTGTGTGTAGCTGGAATCATAGACATTATTAGCTTAATTCCAATTATCAACATTGCTTCAGATGTTATCGGCATTGTTATCATTGGAGGATGGCTAATAATAACTCGTCCAGGTGAGGCTCTCAAAAAAGCTGTCAAAAGATTCCTTGTTGCTTGTGGCATAGAACTAATCCCTGTAGTGAGTATAGCTCCGTCATGGACATGGTTTGTTTATAAAACATTGAAAGATAATTAAAAATGTATAAAAAATATGTTTAATTTTTCAAAATCAAAAAATAAAAAAATAATAATTTTTGCTTTTTTATTTTTTGTTCTTTTGATTGGATTTTCGCCCAAAATTGCTTTGGCTGATTGCTCGAGCGGAATGTCTTGGCTAAACTGTCTTAGTCTTGGAACTTTTGATTGGCCGTCTACGGAAGAATTAAAGGCTGCATATAAATCAGAACTTGACGTATTAGGATCTGTAGGAAGCCCATTTGCAAATGCTCTCCTTTGGGTCGCTACGATAATACCGCTAGCTACATCAGCAGCACTTTCTGATTTAGCAGGAACTCTATTAAAATGGATAGTTGCTGTGACGGCCGGTGGAAACATAAGCTATACAAACAGTACGGCAGTACAATATGGCTGGCCACTTATGAGAGATTTGGCTAATATGCTTATAGTTTTGGGTTTTGTTGTTATTGGTATGGCTTTTACCTTAAGATTGGAAAATTATGGTAGCAAAAAAGCGTTGATTAATTTAATAATAGTTGCCTTATTAATTAATTTTTCTTTAGTGCTTTGCGGAGGTGTTATTGACGGCTCAAATATAGCAATGAATAATTTTTTAGGGAAGGCTGGAGATGGCTTGGCTAGTTATTTTTCTTTAAATTCGACAAAAGTGGTTGCTGAGATAACAAAAAGTATTACAACTAACGATCCTCTTACTTTTTTGACGAAAGCAACTGGTGCTATAATATTTAATTTTGTTGCTACTGCCGTATTTCTATTATTTGTTTTTCTTTTTTTATTTAGAGTTATGATGTTATGGATATTAGTGATTCTGTCACCATTAGCATTTGTCTGTTACCCATTCAATTATACAAAAAAGTTTTTTGATACATGGCTAAATAATTTTATACAATGGTGTTTTATAGGAATTCCTGGAGCGCTATTTCTTTGGCTTGGAACTAAAATGGGTGCGGATATGTCGGGAAGCATGCAGTCACTAAATACTACTCAAGCTTTTACAAATTTAGCTAGTTTCCTTGTCCCGGCAGCTTTCTTAGTTGCAGGATTTATGATGTCAATACAAATGGGTGGTGCAGCTTCTGGATTAGTGAAATGGGCAGGTGGCAAAGCAAAAACTGCTGGATATGGAGCTGCTAGTGCTACCGCAAAACTCTCCGATAAAGCCAGTGGCGGTAGATTGTCTGCAGCAGGAAGCAAAATTAAAAATACTTATGGACAAACATTAGAAAAGATTGGACTAAGAGATAGGGGTGTTACTGAAGCTGGTCAAAACAAGAGATTAAATGATGCCAAAACCCGCCTTTATAATATAAAAAATGATGAAGATCTTGTGAAATTGGCTGAAGGAAAAGCGACAACGTCAAAACAAAAATTGAATAAAGCAGCTGCCACAGTAATCTTGGCAGAAAATAAAAAGTTTGATAAAATAGATCCAAGAAAACGCGAGGCAGCGACTGCACACGCTGTCGCATTCGGAGCCTCAAAAGACGTCTTTGCAAAAGCTGGACCTGGAGTGGGAGTTGGTTCAACAAACAAAGAAGTTATGGAAGAGGCAAGACACCATGAAGCTAAAAATTTATCAGCAAAAGTAGGCATGTCTTATCAAGAAGCTCAAAAAACAATTCCTCAAAATTGGAAACCAAATGATAACGAAACAATAGAAGCTAAAAAAAGGCTGGAAATCAAAAAATCCACCGAGAATTCTCTCGGCCTTTCATCAGCCACAGACAAAGATGTATTTAACGATATTGTATTTAAAAAACAACAAGAATATGTTGACCTCGGACATACATGGGAAGCTGCAAGAAATATGACCAGTAGTATGAAACAAAGCGAAATGGGAAGACAAATACAAGAGGCAAAAGAAGGATATAGCCAAAACAAAGTTAGAGGTGCTATACAAAAACTTTCACCAAGTAAAGCTGCTGAACTTTCGGGAAATGCCGTCAATGATGACACCATAGGAGCCTTTAATGCAAAACAATTACAAGAAATGATGAAAAAGGGTAGCGGAGAATTATTAGAAAAAGTTGAAGAATATAAAAATTCTGTAACAAAAGGAACCAGTGAATATAATGCAGTAAAAACTAAAATAATGTCCCTGCCTAAGGGCCCAGAAAGAGACGCTCTTATAGCAAAACACCTTGAATTAAAAAGAAAATTTAATGTATAAAAATATGGATGATATTTTAGATATAAAAAAATTTCAAAATATTTTAGAAAAAAACGGCATTAAAGAAAGCCTTGATGATGCTTTTAAAAAAACGGACGATGGCCAAATCTCTCTTATTGTGGAACTCGGCAAAATAGCTGATAATTTTACGTCCGGCGATATCTCAGAAAAAGATTTAGAAGATGTAATTCAAAAAAATCTTAAAATAGCAAAAGATATTTCTGGCAAAATTTCAGTTGATATAAAAAATGAAATATCATCTACAGCAACTAAAAATGCTTCATTAGATAATCAGGCTAAAAAAACACCGCCACTAACACCGAAGATTAAACCGACAACAAATAAAAACATACCAAAAAAACAGAACGGGACAAAAGAGCCAGATACCTACCGCGAGCCGATAGAATAAAATAAAAAAGGGGTAAACCAAATGGTCTACCCCTTAAAAGCAATTAAATTGCTATAATTTGTCACTGAACTCTTCTTCCCATGCTTTTTCAAGCTCGTCTGAATTCATATCTTTTGTTTTTTTCCCTCCTTTCTTTGAGCTTGACGTATCTCTCCCTAAATTTGTTTTTTCTGACCCAGAAAAAACGTCTCCGAGTAAGGCGATCAAATCCATTCCACCGCTTCCGCCATTGAAATAATATCGGCGAAGCGAACCAGTATCAGAAGCAATCTGTTGTTCAATGAAGGACCGATTTATTTGAATGAGTCCTTCATATTTTACTAAGGCCTTCTGTGGGTCCGCTGCAAATTCGGCTTGGATTTCCACTCGTCTTTCAATAAGCTTCTGGTCTTCGCGCTTGGTTTCGTCGGCAATCATGTCAAACAGAGTCCCTGTTGTAGAGCCAAGACGCTTTGTTCGGTCGCGTTCTACGTCACGTTCCGCACTCCATAGCTTCGTTTGCTCATCTTGATAGTCTCCTGCAAGCCTAATCCCTCTGCATTCAATTCGCAGAAGTTTTACCCCGTATTCGTTCTCAAGACGTTGAATAACTCCCTGCTTGACCAAATCTTTATAAATCTCTTCTCCTAAATCAATTTCGCTGTCAGCGATGATCTCATCATAGGAATGGCTGTTGATATAATTACGCTGAGCAGGTTCAACAGAAGAAATAAAAGCGCCGAACCAATCAGTCGTGTCAAATAGAGCCTTTTCAGGATTCACAATCATGGCGGGCAAAGCAAAAGAGGCCTCAACAGGAATTTTATTCTTGTCTACAACATCCTCGCCCCGTATATCATTACCATAAAAATAAACCTGACCGACAAGGATAAAATCAGTACCCTTTTCATCTCTTGGCACTAGAATAGTTTTTCCACCTTTATCTTTATCTTGCTTTACCTTGACCCACGACCAATCGTAGGCGTAAACTCGGTCAAGAAATGGTATCCCTACAATCCGCCATCCTCCATACCAGTGCTTCTTGTAAGTTGGATCTTCCACTAACTTATTCTTTGAATCAAGTTTGTGACCCTTTTTAGAAAAAAGTATTTTTCTCAAGGAGCCACCCCTGACCACAGGCCTAGCTGAGCTTTCCTTGATACGAGCGAGAATCCCCAACTTGTACCCCAACCACCATCCAAAGACAAAAAGAAGTGCAAAAACACTTACGGTGACAATCATCCAAAAAATGATAGTAATTAGCCAAGAAAGAATCCAAAACATTGTTACACCTCATATTTAGTTGTAAAACAGCTATGCCTTTTAATTTGACTACGCGCCAAATCTAATAATTTAGGCTATGTATAAATTATATCATAACAATAGCCTTATGTCAAGAATTCTGGCAAGCTAAACAATGCTGATAATTTTGTTGTCTGATTATTTTTTAATGTGATATATAAAATTTTAATTTCATATATCAACGCACTCCTCAAAAATATAAAAGCAAATTTTACTATTTTCTCGTCGTTTGTGATATAATGTAATAATTTAAACTATATTTTTATGGAACAATATCCAGTGCCACAATTTATTGAACAAGAGGGAAAAATCGCCTTCTTTTTATCGTTTAGACAATTTTTTTACTTAATTGGAGCAGGGGTAATTTGCTTTGTTCTTTATTATATTTTACCTACATTTCTTTTTTATATAGCAGCAATGATAGTAGGCTTAGGGTCTATCGCCTTAGCCTTTGTTTCAATAAATGGAGTTCCATTATTAAATATACTTTTAGCTTCTATCGGGTTTGCAACTGGAGGAAAAAACTATACTTGGAAAAAGAAGGAATCTCCCTATCCTTTTAAAACAATTACCCGAGCAAGAATAAAAAAAATAGACCAAGGACCAGTTTTAAAAGCCCAAGAAAGCCAACTTAGAAAAATACATACAGCAGTAGAACTTAAAACTAAATAATTTAAATTTTTAAATTAAAAATTAAAATTAACGCATATGGCCGAGTCAGCAACACAAGCATTTTTGGAAATTAAAGACATCAGAGAGGGAGTTTTACTTTTGAAAAATAATGCGATAAGAGGAGTTTTAATGGTTTCGTCTATTAATTTTGCATTAAAATCAGAAGAGGAACAAACTGCTATTATTTATGCTTTTCAAAGTTTTTTGAATTCTTTGGATTTTTCTTGCCAAATTGTAATTCAATCAAGAAATATAAACATCACCCCTTATTTAGATACGTTAAAAGACTTAGAAGAAAGACAAACAAACGAATTACTTAAAAAACAAACATCTTCTTATAGAGAGTTTATCAAAAACATGGTTGTTGGAGACGTAGTTATGACAAAAAACTTTTATGTTGTGGTTCCGTATACTTTAATGGAAATTTTTGGAGTTAAGGGTGCGGGACAACAATTCAATTTTTTGCAAAGTAAAGAACAACAAAATCAAGAAATGGATGAAGATAAATTTCAAAGATGTAAAACTCAACTTTGGCAAAGAATGGAATATTTGGCAATGGGATTGCGAAGATGTGGATTGGAAGCTATGCCATTAACTACTCCCGAACTAATAGAATTATTCTGGTCTATTCACCATCCAGACCAAGCTGAAGTTGGATATTATCCAGAAATTTTACCAGACCTCCTTAAATAAAATCACTTCGTCATTGCGAGGCAATCGCAATTGCCGTGGCAATCTAAAACTCGAAATTATAGATTGCTTCGTCGCTACGCTCCTTGCAATGACGGCCGAAAAAACTATGTCATTTTTAGATAATCTATTTGGCAAAAAAGAAAACGTCTTAGAAGAAAAAATCTTTGAAGAGGAGGAATTTGATGTACGAGATATTATTGCCCCTCCATATATTGGCGTGATGCAAGATCATATAAAACTTGGCGAGAGATTTGCAAAGTCATTTTTTATTTTTTCATATCCGAGATACTTAAATACTGGATGGTTTTCGCCTGTGATTGATTTAAGTACGCCAATGGACATTTCATTTTTTATACATCCTGTTTCTTCAGAACTTATTTTAAAAAAATTAAGAAAAAAAGTAACCGAAATTTCTTCTGAGCTTTTAGAAAGAGAAGAAAAGGGATTAGTTAGAGACCCATCTCTTGAAACCGGATTTCGTGATATTGAAAATTTGAGAGACAAGCTGATGACAGCCCAAGAAAAAATGTTTCGGTTTGGGGTTTATATTACAATTTACGAAAATTCTGAAAAAGAATTAAAAGATACCGAAATAACACTAAGATCTATTTTTGAATCGAGATTGATTTATATAAAACCAGCTCTATTCAAACAAAAAGAGGGCTTCATTTCTTGCAGTCCTTATGGATTAGATTTGTTAGATGTACATACCCCAATGGATACAGAGCCAATTTCAACATCTTTTCCTTTTATGTCTTTTGATTTAAGCTCTAACGAAGGAATTTTATATGGCGTAAATAGGCATAATAATTCTTTAGTTTTATTTGATAGGTTTAGTTTAGAAAACGCCAATATGGTTGTTTTCGCAAAATCTGGATCTGGAAAATCGTTTGCCGTTAAATTAGAAATTTTAAGATATTTAATGCAAGGAATTGATGTAATTGTTATTGACCCTGAAAATGAATATGAATTTTTATCTGATGCCGTAGGAGGATCATTTTTAAAAATTTCTTTAACCTCTCCAAATCATTTAAATCCTTTCGACTTACCAATACCAGGAGAAGATGATAATCCAGAAGACGTCTTAAGGTCTAACGTAATAAACTTAGTTGGATTATTGAGAATTATGCTTGGTGGATTAAGCGCCGAAGAAGATAGCATTTTAGATGAAGCACTTACACAAACGTATGCGATTAGAGATATTACACCAGAATCAGACCCAGCAACTTGGCAAAATAACACACCGTTAATGTCTGATTTTGAAGAAGTTTTAGGAAGTATGACCGGAACCGAATCTTTAGTAAACAGAATTAAAAAATATACAAAAGGAACTTTTTCTGACTTTTTTAACAATCAATCAAACATTGCTGTAGATAAAAGCTTTGTTGTTTTTGGAATTAGAGATATGGAAGACTCTTTGAGACCAATTGCTCTCTATATTATTATGCGATATGTTTGGAACATAGTTAGGTCTCAATTAAAAAAAAGAATTTTGGTTATTGATGAAGCGTGGTGGCTAATGCAATCAGAAGATGGCGCATCATTTCTTTTTGGATTGGCAAAAAGGGGTAGAAAATACTGGCTTGGGCTTACAACAATTACACAAAATGTATCTGATTTTATGATGTCTAACTATGGAAAAGCAATTGTGACAAACTCATCTTTGCAGTTTTTAATGAAGCAATCTTCTGCTGATATTGAAACCGTACAAAAAACTTTTATG
>Ga0172381_10006926_pt1 | contig 11295 bp, 12 predicted proteins | sample Leawel6488metaG_FD_119754 | JGI IMG/M metagenome (GOLD analysis project Ga0172381, IMG submission 119754) | Leachate microbial communities from a municipal landfill in Southern Ontario, Canada - Leachate well 64-88 metaG | ecosystem: Engineered > Solid waste > Landfill > Unclassified | place... | reverse complement strand
TTGGAACACTTATACTTTAATTTTATTCTGCGCTATTTTTTACTTTTTACTTTTTTAGCTGTTTTTACAATTAATTTATCATCACTTTTTAACTTTCTTTGTAATTTTTTGACATCTTCTTCGGCTGGTAAATTTTCAGGGGTTATTCCTTTTTGTAATAGCAACTTTCTAACATCACGATTATTTTGTTCATGATCAAGACTGACCCCGGCCATACTTTTGGCTGTTCCGTCTTTTTTAAGATTAAATATTGTTATTTCATTGGCGAAATCTTTAGCTTTAATGGTTATAGTCGGTAAAAAATCAGCCAAAGGCCTAGAGTTTGGGATTCCTAATCTTTTTTTCATATCGCTGGTATTACAACCCCCGAATAAAGCCTGATCGCCCTTGCTTTTAATTATTGCAAAACCTTGGCTGTCAATCCCTTTTTCGTAAATTATCCCGGAAAGAATTTTTTCAGAATAACTTAACTTTTCCCTAATTTGCAATCTTTCTAGTTCTCCAATTCTCTTTTCCAGCAATTCCTGCTTTCTGGTTTGAATAGCAAAATAGCTCATCGCAAAAGCCACTTGTTCTTTGCTAGAATCACCATTTTGAGCTACTAAATAACAGGCGTAACGAGTCAAAAACATATCCTCGGCCTCTTTGACTCCGCCATTAGGCATATCTACCGCTCTAACCGTATAAGCAAAATGATCATCTACTTTTATACCAGAATTTGTACAAGCAACCTTAGCTTTCTCAATGATATTTAAAAAATTTTCCCATTTTGAATAACCTAATAAATTTTGTAGATCTCTTGCAAACCAAAATTCCAGTCCGTCAACTTCATAAACAAATTTGTTAAAATCATTAAAATAATTGTTGATAACTTCTGGTTTCATATGTTTTTATTGATATTTTATGTCTTCCTGATATCAGGAAGACATCTGTGGATAAATCTAATAGGAAGAATTTTGGAAATCATCAATTTTTACTAGATACTCTTTATCCTTTAATCTGTTATATTTTTTAACCATTTCCATCTTCCACTCTTTTACCACCTCTAAATTGGCAAATTTAAACCCTTCTACAATAATGGGATTAGCGTGTATTTTGTTAAAAAAATATTCCTGCCCTGGCCATAGCGAAGCCATATCAACCTCTATATCATCAATAATAATTTTATAGAATTTTTGATTCTGGTCTTTATGGAAAGTGACTATTTGAGCATCTTTCGGAATATCATCGCTATTTTTAATACTTATATCTAAATCGTTAATTTTACCATCAAATTTAACTACACCCAACAAATAAAGCGGGGCGGAACCAAAAACTACAAAATTATCACCGATTATTGCTTGGATTTTGACTAAATATGGTTTGATATAATTGAAAAATTCTTGATTAATCTTCATATATATTCATAATACCCTAAGTCAAAGAAAATAAAAATAGAGTAAGGATTGGAACTATTATTTATTAATAAAATTAGCAAAATTGCTAAAACACTATATTTATAGTCAAAACACTGGAACTTTTCCCCTAACAAAAATGAGCCTTTCGACTCATTTTTGAATTATGCTCCGAGGTTGGAATATACTTGGAACGGTTTTAACAACAAAACATTCATACCTTTAGTATCAACTCTAGTTTTAACATCTGTTGACAAAAATCTAATATTATTATATTATATCAAATTGAGCAAATATCGTTGAACATTTAAAAATAAAAGGTCATGAGTGATAAAAAACAAATTCAAAAAGTAATTTTAAATCATTTTCAGAAAAAAAATGAAGATGAGAAAAAAAGAAAAGACTCCGAAGCTTTCAGAGAAGGCGCAATGAGTTTAAACAACACGCTTGCCGCTGAACAAAAGGCTTATGATGATTGGCGATGGCAAGAATTTATGAAGTCTTAGATTCGTAAACCTGCTATTGCAAACAAAAACACCCCAATGGGTGTTTTTAATTATATTTTAAAAATATACTAACCAGATAAAGATTAGAACTTGTTTTATATATTGAAAATGATTTATTTGCTAAACTAGTAAAAACACGGTATTTATTTTAGAACTTTTAACCTAACAAAAATAAGCCTTTCGGCTCATTTTTCTTCAATGCTCGGAGACTAGGATAAGATTGGAACTTTTTTGGAAGTTTGGGATATAAATTGGAACTATTTTGGGCAAATAAAAAAGTCATACATTCTAAATAGTATGACTTCATGTTACATTAAGGAATAATCCGCAATACACCGTTAACGCTGAAAATTAAATTCTATCTCTCTTTTTACTAATGCATCTTCGCCGCCAGATGTTTTATCTGTTACTGATACAGAAAGAGTGATAGATATTTTACCTTGAAATCCATATTTCCCAAGTTCCTCGGCTAACTCTGAAACATTGTTTGTAATAGCAGGATTATGTTTATCAATCATTTTTTCCAATGACTCTTTGTTTTCTTTAATCATTTTTTATCCTCCATTTTTAAGCTGTTGTTAAAGTAATACAAAAGCATACCGCTAAGGTATACTTTTGTCAATAACATTCGGGGATAGGGATTTTCGCGCTCGCTCCGCCTCAGAATAGGCGGAGCTCACTTGTCCTGGGTTGGCGTCCAATATGCCCCCGGCATATTGTCCGGCGCTCGTCCGCTCGTTTCGGCTTACGCCGTCTCTCGCGTCTCGCTTCCAACCTGTTCGAATCCCTCACTTATCCTAAGCATAACAAAAAGAAGGAATATGATTCCTTCTTTTTGTTATGCTCCGAGGTTGGGATATACTTGGAACTTTTTTAACTTAAACTTTGTAATAGTGGAATGTATTTTGCAATTTGCCTTCTCAGTTTAGGATAAACTAATCGCTCATAGGCTTCCTTAGCTTCGACGGGGGTAAAATTGGGTTTTTCTGGACACAGGATATCCAATCTGTCTTCGACATTAAGTGTAATAATTTTTTGTTTTTCTATTCTAAAGTGTTGTAAAAATTTTTCCTGAACACGTGGTAAAACAAATATCAAAACATCGCTGTCATCAACTCTTTTTTGGGTAACTGAATTTTTTGTTTCAATTAAAATTCCGGCACAATCAGTGTCGTAGCCTTTTTCCATCAAAAAATCTGCAAGATATTTACTTCTGTTCATCCCCATATAGCAGATTACTAATATTTTCATATACGTAATTATATAACAAATTCTATGTTTTATGAATAAGCTAGGATTGGAGCTGGCTTTTCTTAATAAAAATGAATTATTTGCTAAAATGGCAAAAAATAGTAAATATCTTGGAACTTTTAAACTAACAAAAATGAGCCTTTCGGCTCATTTTTCTTCAATGCTCGGGGATAGGGATTTTCGCGCTCGCTCCGCCTCAGAATAGGCGGAGCTCACTTGTCCTGGGTTGGCGTCCAATATGCCCCCGGCATATTGTCCGACGCTCGTCCTCTCGTTTCGGCTTCCGCCGTCTCTCGCGTCTCGCTTCCAACCTGTTCGAATCCCTCACTTATCCTAAGCATAACAAAAAGAAGGAATCATATTCCTTCTTTTTGTTATGCTCGGGGATAGGGATTTTCGCCTCAGCCGCTCACCAGTTCGCGTCTTCGTTGTCGCGGTCAGCGCCCGAAGCTCCCCCGGAGCTTCGTTCGACGCTCCCCTTTTCGCCGCTTCCACTGAAGCGGCTCAAGACTCGCTTCTGCCCTGTTCGAATCCTTTTTGCTTCGCAAACTAATAAAAAACACACCCGTTTGGGTGTGTTTTTTATTAGCTCGGGGATAGGGATTCGAACCCCAATAGCCAGGACCAAAACCTGGAGTCCTACCGTTAGACGATCCCCGAATGAAAATCCTCTCAAATAGTATTAAAAAATAGATAAAAAGTCAAATTATCTATTATTGTTTTATCCAATTAAATCCGGGCGTATTTCTTAGCCGCGAATAAACTCGCCAAAATATTAATAAGCAAAACGACCAAAAACTGCAGACCAAATATAAAAGCAAAATTATTAACAAAATAGGACAAAATATTAACATTATAACCCATAAAGAAAACCTCTAAATATGGTTGGAGCAAACTTAAAAACGGATAAAAAACCGAAATCACGATTAAAATGCTCAGCAAGGTATAAACGAACGAGGAAACAATATAGGGCATAAAAATAAAGAAATTTGAAGCACCAACAAGACGCATAATTTCAATTTCCTGACGATGCGTATAGATAGCTACTCGGATAGCATTATAAACAACCAATAAGCTGGTCAAAATAAAAATAGCAATAATAAAGAAACCGACTTCATTGACCCGCTTAGTAATACCATTAATCTTATTTAAAATCACGGTATTATCAGAAAAATCGCGCGACTCGATAATCGGATTATCAATCATTTTTAATTCATTGATTAGCAGCCCCGATTCAGAAAAATTTTTCGGAATAATAGTTAGGCTCGGCGACAAAGGGTTGCGACCCAATTCTTTAAGAGCGGCTAAAACTGATTGATTATTCTTGTATTTTTCCCGAAATGTTTCTAAAGCTTGCTGCTTAGAAATATAAACAATACTCTTTACTCTCTCGTAATTAGAAATTTTTGCCTTAAGAGCCATAATTTCGCTTTCCGGGGCTTCTGTTTTCAAATATAAACTGATATTTATTTTTTCTTTTATCGCCGCTACCGCGTTGTCGCTAATTACTTGGACAGTCAGAAGTATATTAATCGAAAATAAAGCTAACAAAAGAATGGTAACGGTTACTATCGTCAACCAGACATTGCGCGCAATGTCTTGAAAACTAAATTTGATAATGCGATATAAAGATAGCATATTATAATAAATATTTACCGTGCGCTTGGTCGCTAATAACTTGCCCTTGTTCCATGGTAACTACCCGGCGATTTAAACGATTAACGATTTCCTTATTATGGGTCACTAAAATAACGGTCGTGCCGAAACGATTAATGCGCAGAAGTAATTCAATAATTTCATTAGCGTTAATCGCGTCTAAATTACCGGTCGGTTCATCGGCAAGCAGGATCTTTGGTTGATGGACGAGCGCTCGCGCAATTGCCGCGCGTTGCTGTTCTCCGCCTGAGACTTCGTGAGGATAGCGAGCCTTTTTATCTTCAAGACCGACAATTTTTAAAACACTGGGCACAATTTTCTTTATTTTAGCGCTTTGTCCACCAGAAACCTCAAGAGCAAAAGAAACATTCTCGCTTAGGGTTTTTTTAGGGAGTAGTTTAAAATCTTGAAAAATAACACCAATTTGTCGCCTCAAATATGGGACTTCCCGACGGGAAATTTTTGTAATATCCCAATCGCCAACCAAAACCTGTCCGGAATCAACTCTTTCTTCTCCGATTAAAATTCTAACCAAGGTAGTTTTTCCGGCGCCTGATTGTCCGACAATCGAAACAAACTCTCCCGGTTTTATCTTTAGATTAACCGTGCGCAAAACTTTATTTTTATTATTATATGATTTGGAGACGTTATTTAAAGTAATCATAATTATTTTTTAAGTTGGCGCAAACCGTAACGAATCAACTGCTCATTGTCCCAAAAACTGGCGGCGCTGCTAGAGGAACCAAAATTGATAGCAATTAAATTCCCTTGAGGCGCTTTTATTCGAGTCATTAAACAACTGCCCGCTTCATCTAAGTAACCAGTTTTCGAACCGATAATCGGGTACTGACCATTGCGCACGAGCTGACTTGTATTGGTAAGTTTATGCTGTTTTTTAGTATTAATGGTTTTAAAAGTATAACTACTGACCGTACTAATTTTTTGAAGTAGCGGATTAGTAAACACTTCTTTGGTTATTATAGCATAATCGAGCGGAGAGCTCACGTTTTTAGGCGATAGTCCTGTTGGTTCAAAGAAAAAAGTGCTAGTGGCTCCCCAACTTTTTACATTTTCATTCATTTTTTTAATGAAATCGTTGCGACTTAAACCACTTAGCCGAACTAAACTTTCAACAGCATTATTAGCCGAACCGACCAAGGCGCTATAAATTAAATTTTCAATCGTTAATGTATCGCCATCTTTAACTGTTAATTTAGCTGATTCCCAAGGCTTACAATAAAGATAGTTATAATTTTCATCCTGGACCTTATAGCTCACTACCTGGTTTAAACTGGGACGACGATCTAAAAATGTTTTAACAGCTACTAATTTTGTTAAGCTGGCCAGCGGAGAAACTTTACCTTCATTCTTCCCCCAAATAATACTGCCATCGCTTTCTCGCATAATAACCGCCGAGGAAGCAGAAATAGTCGGCACTATTCCTAGCTGCAATTGAGATTTATTAATGGTTGGGGTTATGACTTTTAGAGGGCTAATTTTTATTTTAATTAAACCATCGCGAGTTGAAGCGATTTTTTGAAAGGCAACTTTATCTAAATCAACGACTCTATCGGGATGCTTACCCCGTTCCGGTCCGAAATCATTAATGGTCACATCAATAAATTTGCCATTCGCTAAATTAGTGACGCGCAAAACAGACCCTTTTTTAAAATCAGGAGAAGCGGCAAAATTTCCATTTTTGTATTTATACCAGCTCGCCGTACCGACGGTTAAAATATCGGAGTTGCTTAAAATTATTAATTTGCCGGAAGTTGAAGTCGTCGTAGCGGTCGCATATTTTTTTTCAGGAACATCCTGCGTTTTAATCGGCTGCCAAATTCCCGATAACTCGTCGAGAACAAAAATCTGCTTAAAGTAATTATTGGCCTTGGGGTAATTAATTTTAATAGTCATGGGGCGGCTCGGATCATAAGTCTCGGGATTATCAAACGAGTAGTCGTAAGCGGGGGTAAGGGCTTCCCATTCCCAGGGAATATTGCTGGTAACCGAGCTAGTAGCGATACTCGCTGTCTTATTGAATCCCGGAGTCGTAAATTCAAGCACGGCGGCCTGAACGGCGACCGGACCCAAAAACAAAAAAAGCGCTCCCAACCAGATTAATTTTCTATAATTTATCTTCATAATAATTGACTAAACTCGTAGCTTACGTTTATAATATACTTGAATTGCGGGTATCGTATAATGGTTATTACATCAGCTTCCCAAGCTGAGGAAGGCGGTCCGATTCCGCTTACCCGCTCCCTTTAGCGCCGAAGTAGCTCAGCTGGTAGAGCAACGCACTCGTAACGCGTAGGTCAGGGGTCCGATTCCCCTCTTCGGCTCAGTTTTAATCGAAAAAATAACGCCACCATTTTACGAAATTACTTTCGCTCGTGGTGGTTTTATTTATCTCTTCGCTCGTGGTGGCGTTTTTCGCCGGTTCAATAACAATCACTTTTTCGCCTGGCTTTTTTAAATTTAAATTCAATCTCGCTTGCTCCTCTAATGATTGATCCGATTCTAAATAAGTAATCATATCCTTTAATTCCTGGTTAGTGCTTTCGAAATCGCTAATATCTTTCTTAACACCCTCAATTTCTTTCTCGACTAAGCGTTTCTGTGTATAGGTCCGGGCGAGAGGAAAAATAATAAGTATTAAAAAAACCAAACCAATAATCGCTAAAAAACGCTGGCTTGATAAAAAGCGGTAAAAAAAATTATTCGGTTTGGGCAAATCGCCGGCACTAAGGACGCGCGGATGAATTTGCTGATGAATTTTACGTCTGGGCATCGCTATTTATTATACCATAAAAAAAAATACTAAAAAACCGGACAAAGTTTTTCCCGGTTTAATAATATTCTATCAGTTATCTTGATTTTGGCGTTATCCAAAAACCCATATATTTACCCCTCATAAGACGTATCTGCGCGTCAAAACAAGGGATGGCTCCGAAAATAATTATCGTAAACGGCACAAAAACCCATTCGATAATCATTTTGATATTTTTCCAAATCGTATATTTTTGGGGGCGCTTCGGTAAAAGAAGCGAAGAAATAACGGCCGAAAGAATCAAACCGACCATAGCCACGTTCATTAAATTCTGCGAAATCGCCGGCAAGTTCCCGGATAAAACCGTAGAATTAAAACGATTACCGCCTAATAACATCGGCATCCAGCCGATAACCGCAATAATTAAGGCATTGGTGGCCCAAGACCAAAAACCGTAAATCTGGATTAGAATATGACCAATCAATTTTCCGCGATCAACCGTTTTCCATCTCTTGGTAGTATTAAAAATTAAATAGGGAATATTTTCTGAACCCCAAGCCCAGCGGCGCTGCTGTTTATATAAACTTTTCGCTGTCTGCCAAGCACTTTTATCATGAGTCACATCCATGGAAACTTTATAATACAAAGGTTCAACGCGATAATGGCCATCATAGTGCAGCAAACAATGCCAAAAAATACGCGAATCCTCGCTCACCATAGTCGTCGACCAAAAACCAATTTCCCGCAAAGCGACGAAGGTCATGGAGTGCGAAGAGTAGGTCACTAAACTTTCTTGGCGAATCTGCATAATCATTTGCCAAAAAGTATTGGAAGAAGCGGTGAGGCGAGAAAAAAACGGCGAATTCCAAATATTATTATGATAAACCGGAATCGGCTGATAACTCGCTCGATAGGGTTCGCGAACCGAAAGAAACTTATAAGTTAAAGCAAAGAAATATCCCGCCTGAACAACAGTATCAATATCAAAAACGCTAACCAGAATTTTATTTTGATCTAAATTATACTTTTCAATAATTTCCTGGCGCACAACTTGGATCCCCCAGGCTTGATTTGCTCCCTTACCTTTAAGCTCACCGACTATGCCGTCAGGATGCCAAGTAATAATAAAGTGTCCGAATTTTTGACCGAACTCGTTTTGAATAATTTCCGCTCGTTCTCGCGCGGCGCTACCGGCGCGCTCTTCCATCGCCAAATTAACCACCATTCTGCTTATCGGATAACCGTCGTTTTCTAAAGCGGATAAGCAACCCCGAATAATCTCAATGCTTTCAAAACTGGTCGGTAAAACTATTAATTGCCATAAATCCGTCCAAACAACACCTTGGCGCGCTAAAGAATCGGGCGCGACTTCCCGGCTTAAATCCTTATCCTGAAATTGTCCCTTCTTTAAGCGTTCACATTTATCTGGCCAATTAGTAGACAGGCCCTGATTTAATTTACGATAGGAACTTATCAAAAAAATGGCCATATAAATGACCAAAAGCAACCAATAAACATCAAAAGCAATAATAAAATAAGCTACCCAAACCGGTTTAAAATATGATAAGACTAGAAGGATAAATAGGGTAAAAATAGACAAAAAACCAGGCAAAAACTCCAAAAATCGATAAAATTTATGGTCTTTACCTGTTAGTTCAGTTGCTTTCCCAATTTTAAGATAATTAATAGTTGGCTCCATAAGGCTTAAATTGCGCCCCTTCTTTTTAGCTCAAAAAAGCATTCTGCGCAAGCCTTAACATCAAAAACGGCGTCATGGGCCTCGGGAAAACCAGTTTTAAACAAACAATTATATAACTCCGTTAAATTAGGCCATTTATAGCCACCGCGATTATTGCTTATTTTACAAACTTGAGCGCTAGTCTTCATGGTGCAAAGTTTATTCGCTTTTGCCAGAGGATTGTCTAATTTGGCGCGCATTAATTCCGAACCAACAATTTTATCATCAAAATCTATATTGTGGCCGACTAAATATTCTGCCTTTTTGACATCGCTTATAAAATGATCCAACGCCTGGCGCAACTCTACTCCTTCGGCCATGGCTCTCTCTTGAGTAATCCGATGAATTTTCGCCACTTCATCTGAAATAACAAAACCGTCCGGTCTTATTATATAATTATAGCTTTCCCAATGATTACCCTCGGCATCATAAAGACTCCAAGCAAGCTGCACGATTCTCGGCCAATTAGAAAAATCATCAAGGGGTGCTTGATAATTTTTAGGAAGTCCGGTTGTTTCCGTATCAAAAACTAAATACATATTATTAACTCTATCCTTTAAAATTGATTATTAGAAATTATTATGTCCTGACCTTCAGTCAGCTCATGTTCTTTAGCTGGGCGATTCTCTGTTCGGTTTGGTTGACTAGTTTGATTGGCCGGTCGTTCATTTTTTATTTCGCGACCACGAAAGTCAACCGGCGCGATATTAGCCAAGTCAGACAAAGACAGGGGCGGGGCCGTCTCTATTAATACGGTTTCTTCCTCTAAATGCTTCCGCTCAATTTCTTTAGCTAAACGTCTCTTATCTATATCAAGCCTCTTTTCATCTTTTTTTTTACTTAAGCATTCCTTGCAATAAACCGGGCGCACGCCATCGGGCACAAAAGTAATAGTTGTTTCTCGGCCGCAATTAGAACAAATAGCATCATATCCAGAATTCTTTACTATGCGCGGACGATTCAGAGTTATTTTATTGGTAGCCGGAGCAGGCGTTGATACTAAAACTGAGGTTTGAGTAGAGGTTTGGGTTTGAGTCAAGGTTGAGGTTGGAGCCGGCGAAGAGACTCGAGCCGGTGCCTGATTGCGGATAACCTCCTGAGCGGAGCGGGGGGTAGGGCGTGGAGCCACTGGCACGGGACGAGGAACAGATTGAACATTAAAACGATTGGGCGCATTAACTCCGCCCGCTAAATTTACTTTTGGCGCCGATTCAATGGCCGAAGTTTCTTCCTCTGAATGCCAGCGCATAATTTTTTCTTCGACTTCTAATTTTTCCGAGGCGTATTTTTCACGCGAATAATTAACTACTTTCTCGGTATTACCAGTCTGCTCTTCTTTACTAAGCGGCGGCAAGCCTTTAGCAGAGAAAGGTGAGGAAGCAATGCCGTCGATCATGAGTTTCAAATACATTTCATATTTCGGCAAGTTAACCAAGTCTTCTTCGGTAAAAGTTGGAGTAAATTCCTTAACTAACTCTTCGGCATCAGCCGCCCCCACGCGGAAGACGACCATGGTGCCAACGTTACCAAAAACCGCGGGCTTAACTTTCTCGCTTAACTGTTCAATATATTGATGAGCTAAAATTAAATTAAGACGATATTTTCTCGCTTCCGATAAAATATTAGCAAAACTATCAGTTGAAAAATTCTGGAATTCATCAATATATAAATAAAAATCCCGTCGCTCTGTTTCCGGAACATCAACCCGACTCATGGCCGCTAATTGAATTTTTGTAATCATCATGGCACCGAGCAAAGCGGAATTATCCTCACCGATTCTTCCCTTAGACAAATTCATGATTAAAATCTTGCCATTGTCCATAATATCGCGAATATCAATCGCGGACTTCACTTGGCCGATAATATTTCTCATGAGCGAACTCGATAAAAATTGACCGACCTTGTTTTGAATAGGTGAAACCGCTTCAGAGGCAAATTTATCCGCATAGCCGGAAAATTCTTTTTCCCAGAAGGCTTTAA